>JGI26083J51738_10002176_pt1 | contig 10258 bp, 10 predicted proteins | sample SaaInl85LU_5_DNA_FD_51738 | JGI IMG/M metagenome (IMG submission 51738)
ATGTTTTTAGCAGCTATAGGAGGAACCGTTATTGTAACCGTAATTGCGTTTTTAGTTTTAACGCTATTATTGGTTGGTTTATTGCTTTTTACCAAGCAGAAGCTTTCACCCTCAGGTCCTGTAATTATCACCATTAATGGAGAGCGTAAAATCGAAGTACCTTCAGGCTCTTCATTACTTTCAACATTAGGAAATCAAAAGGTTTTCTTGCCGTCTGCTTGTGGAGGTGGTGGAACTTGTATTCAGTGTGAATGCCACGTACTAGCTGGTGGTGGAGAGGCACTACCTACTGAAACCCCACACTTCTCTAAAAAGGAATTACAGCATGGGGCTCGTCTAGCTTGTCAGGTTAAGGTAAAGCAGGATATGGAAATCGAAATTCCTGAAGAGGTATTTGGAATTAAGAAATGGGAAGGAAAAGTAGTTCGTAACTACAATGTTGCTTCTTTCATCAAAGAATTTGTAGTTGAAATTCCAGAAGACATGAATTACAAGGCAGGTGGATATATTCAAATTGAAATTCCTGCTTGCGAAGTGAAGTATAGCGATATGGATATCACTGCTCACCCTGAAGAGCACGATGATCCTGAGAAGTTTAGAGCTGAGTGGGATAAGTTTAATCTTTGGCCACTTGTGATGAAAAACCCTGAGAAGGTAGAGCGTGCTTATTCGATGGCCTCTTACCCAGCAGAAGGAAGAGAAGTTATGCTTAACGTTCGTATTGCTACCCCACCATGGGATCGCAATAAAAATGGATGGGCAGATGTTAACCCTGGAGTAGCCTCATCTTATATTTTCGGATTAAAAGCTGGTGACCCTGTAACGATTTCAGGACCTTTTGGTGAATTCTTCATCAACGAGTCTGAAGCAGAGATGTTATACGTTGGTGGTGGAGCGGGTATGGCACCGATGCGTTCGCACCTATATCATTTATTTAAAACACTTCGCACGAATCGTAAAGTTACCTATTGGTACGGAGGTCGCTCCAAGCGCGAACTTTTCTACATTGATCACTTTAAGCAGTTAGAAAAGGAGTTCCCTAACTTCAAATTCTATATGGCCCTTTCTGAGCCACTAGAAGAAGATAACTGGAAAGTTAAAAAGGATATTAATGATGAGTCTGGTGACGGTTTTGTAGGTTTTATTCACAATTGTGTAATTGAACAATATCTGAATCAGCACGAAACCCCTGAAGATATTGAGCTTTATTTCTGTGGACCACCACTGATGAATAAAGCAGTTCAGAAGATGGGCGAAGACTTTGGTATTCCTGATGAGAATATTCGTTTCGATGACTTCGGAGGATAATCACAGCAAACCGACACCTAAACGTGTCGGTTTTTTTAACTGATAGAATGAGTGCACTAAGTACAAACGAAATACATCAGATTGCCATGAATTTGGTCGGTTCCCAGTTAGAAGGAGCAGGCTATGAATTCTTAGGTGTTAATTCTAAGCCAGGCGTTGACCCCCAGTTTGTTTGTACTTTTAATAAGAAACTCCATTTTATAGTCGTAAGAGGATTTCTTTATCCCGCTGATCCTTTGTCTCCTGATCGAACATTACTGAAGAAAGTTGCGGATCATGCAGAAAAATTTGAAGCCAAAGCCTATTGGGCGGGTGTTGGAGTTTACCATCCTGAAGACCGAAAATTGCCTGTTTCGAAATCAACGGGATATGAACTTGATTTTAAAGGATTATATCTAGCCGAAGAAGTCTTATGAATCGTCTATTATTACTTTTAGTACTTATTATAGCATCTTGTACAAATGTTCCTATGCGCCAGCAGTATACTGGGGAGGCATTAGGTACTGCTTACTCGATCATTGCCTATGCTAATGAAGATTTAGAGTTAAATCAGTCGCTTTCTGAACTATTTGACAGACTGAATCAATCGATGTCTACTTATCATCCACAGTCAGATATAAGTAGAATTAATCGAGGAGAGCGGGTTCAAGTAGATTCCTTATTTCGCTTTATGTTTCATAAGTCTGCTCAAATCAATAGCTTGACTTCAGGTTATTTTGACCCTACCGTTGGTATCCTCGTAGATGCTTGGGGTTTCGGAGCCGAATCTTTGAACTCTTTTAACGCAGCACAAGTAGATAGTTTGCTTGAGTTTGTAGGTTTTTCTAAACTAAGCCTATCGGATACGAATGAATTAATTAAAACTTACCCAGGAATTCGAATTGATTTCAATGCAATAGCTAAAGGGTATGCCTTAGACTTGATTGCTGATTTACTTGTTGCCAAGAATAGTTCAAATTTTCTCATTGAGTTAGGTGGTGAGATTGTTACCCGTGGAATTAATTTGGATCGTGCTAAACCTTGGTGTGTAGGTATTGATGATCCAAATGTTACAGGTGTAGATCGCTCGATCACACGAACGATTACACTCACTGATGAAGCCATGGCCACTTCAGGGAATTATAGGAAATTTCGAATTGATTCTTTAACTGGAGAGCGTTATGTTCATACGATTAACCCTTTAACTGGCCTAGCTGTTCCTTCTTCGGTTTTATCGGCTAGTGTAATTGCTCCAGATTGTGCTACTGCCGATGCTTTTGCCACCGCATTTATGACCATGCCGTTAGAAGATTCTAAACGATTGATAGTTCAAGAAGGCTTATCCGTTTTCTTAATTTACGCTGATGATGACCGATTAGAGATCTTTCAAACAGGTAGGTTTACTGAGGTTTCTGAATAATTGGTATAATTTCATTGATATCTAAGCCGTAGCGATTGATCTCTTCTTTAGAGAAGAATTCATTTACGTTTACTTTTTGAGTGGTAAAGCCTACATTTTCTAATCGGGTAAAGTAATCAACTCTACCATACCACCTCACGTGATCGTACTGCCCGAAGTGTTTTACTCTTTCCTTTGCGTTTGTAATGCTAAAATCTTCGTAGGTCTTACGGCGATTAGGTTGCATGGGTACTTGAACGATCCCGTATCCGCCAGGTTTCATTACTCGAAATAACTCTTTCATGGCTAGGCTGTCATTTTCAATATGTTCAAGCACATGATTACAAAATATACAATCAAAAGCATTTTCCTTGAATGGAAGCTTTGTGATATCACCATGAATCTCGGCCAGGGGAGAATTTAAGTCGAAAGTGGTGTAATTAAGAGTTTCTTTTTTTTTGAAAATAGAATAGAAGCATTGTTCGGGGGCAATATGCAATAATTCAATTTTATTGGAGTTCTGTAGTAACTCAGTCTCTTTTTTTAGATATAACCAAAGCGATCGATGTCTTTCTAGGGATAGGGTAGAAGGGGAGAGAACTCCCTTTCTTAGTTGTTTATATCCATAAGGGAGAAAGCTTCGAAAGCTTTTTTGGTCGATAGGATCTGTTACTTCATCTCCTTTATAAAACCAAATAAGTAGTGGTCTCACGAAATAGCTTAAGCGTATGAGCCATGGACGCGGTACACTATTTAAAATAAGTTTGGTGAGATTCATTTAAAGGGAACTTCCTCTTCAGTTTCAATACCTAAGGCATTGTAGATGTATTGAAAAGTTGAAAGTAATTTTGGTTTGCCATCTACAATTGCAATATTGTGCTCAAAATGGGCACTTGGCTTGCCATCGGCTGTTTTGATGGTCCATCCGTCTCTTCCTTGTATGATGCGATGCGTGCCCATGTTAATCATAGGTTCGATTGCAACTACAAGACCTTCTTTGAATACCTTTCCTTTACCGCGTTTACCGTAGTTTGGCATTTCTGGGCCTTCATGCAAACTGTTCCCTAAACCGTGTCCTACAAGCTCGCGAACGATTCCATAGCCTTGGGCTTCATTGTATTGCTGAATAGCAAAACCTACATCTCCAACGCGATTGCCCGCTTTGAATTGTTCAATACCAATGTACAGTGATTCTTTCGCTGTTTTTAAAAGAGCTTTCGTTTCTTCTGCCACTTCACCTACTTCGAAAGTATAAGCGTGGTCACCGTAAAAACCATTCATAAATACTCCACAGTCGATAGATATAATATCTCCATCTTTCAGTGGGGTTTGGTCTGGTATACCGTGTACCACTTGTTCATTTGGACTCCAGTTTAAGGTATTTGGAAAGTCGTACATCCCTAAGAATCCAGGTGCTCCACCATGATCTCGAATAAAATCCTCGGCTAATTGATCTAATTCGAGGGGCATTGCTCCTGGCTTCACCTCCTTAGCGAGCATTCCCAATGTTTTAGAAACGAGTTGGGAACTCTCTCTCATTAATTCGATTTCCTCTGATGTTTTAAGTATGATTGCACCCATTTAAACTAGGGGTTTTTGAGTCATTGAAGTAGGTTGATCAATTCCCATTAATTTTAGGATGGTCGGTGCGATATCTCCAAGCACTCCGTCTTTTACTTCTTTCAGTTCCTTGTCAACTAAAATAAGGGGAACGGGATTAGTCGTATGCGCAGTATTCGGTGAACCATCTTCATTAATCATGGTGTCACAATTACCGTGATCTGCAATAACTAGGGTAGTGTAATCTTGATTAAGTGCTTCAGTAATTAAGGTTTCAGCGCAACTATCGACGGTTTCACAGGCTTTAATTGCCGCATTCATATCTCCGGTATGTCCTACCATATCTGGATTGGCAAAGTTGAGGCAGATAAAATCAAAAGTACCTTTTGCTAAATGGGGCTTCAGTGCATCTCTAATCTCAAAGGCGCTCATTTCGGGCTGAAGATCGTAAGTGGCTACCTTGGGTGATGGACAAAGAATACGTTCTTCTCCTTCGAAAGGGGCTTCTTTACCACCGTTAAAGAAGAAGGTAACGTGTGGATATTTTTCTGTTTCAGCAATTCGAAGTTGTGTCTTTTCTGCTTTTGAAACTGCTTCTCCCAAAGTTTCATTTAGATTATCCTTGTCAAATACGATACTGACATTCTTAAAGTTGTCGTCGTAACGGGTCATGGTTACAAAATGCAACGGTAATGGTTGCATTTCTTGCTCGGGGAAGGCTGTTTGTGATAACGCTTGTGAGAGTTCCCTGCCTCTATCAGTTCTGAAATTGAAGAATAGAACAACGTCTTTTTCTTTAATACTTCCTATAGCATTCCCTTGATCATTTACCTTGATCATTGGCATGATAAATTCGTCGGTAACTCCATTTTCGTACGAAGTCTCCATTTCACTAACCATATCCTTGGTCTGGTTACCTTGTGCTTTCACGATGGCGTCATAGGCAATCTTCACACGCTCCCAACGTTGGTCGCGATCCATTGCGTAATAGCGTCCTGTAACTGAGGCTAAAACGGCCTTTTTATTTGCGATATATTCTTCTAAATTTTTAATGTATCCCGCGCCGCTTTTTGGATCTACATCTCGTCCGTCTGAAAAAGCGTGAATAAAGGTATTCGAATGCTTGTTGCTCGCTTCAAAGAAGTCTATCAGAGCTCTCAAATGACTCGTGTGTGCATGAACACCACCATCACTACATAGACCTAAAAGGTGGACATTTACTTCTTCTTTGTTCGCATAGTCTAGTGCGCTTTGAAGTACTTCGTTTTGGGCAAAACTTCCTTCGGCAACCGCCTTGTTTATCTTAGCAAAATCTTGATAAACGATTCTACCAGCGCCGAGGTTCATGTGTCCCACCTCGCTATTACCCATTTGACCGTCAGGAAGACCGACATGCATACCATAGGTTTTCAGTGTGGCATGAGGAAAATTTTGATATAGGCTGTCTATAAACGGAGTGTTGGCTTGTTCAATGGCAGAAATCTTTGGATCAGGTGACATTCCCCATCCATCCAAGATCATTAGAAGTACCTTTTTGTTCATGGTATTCGATTTTGGTTGATGCCGCAAAGTTACGATTTCTAAGGAAGAAGAAGCGGATTGATATCTAGAAGCTGCTCCCTCAGATAGGAAGTTTTTAGGCTTGAGTTAATTACTTCTATACCCTTTACTTTTTGTTGCAAGGCGATTTCGTAAACCCCTTTATTGATATAACGTTTTAGAATTGGAATAGATTCAGGAGCATAAGATAAATGCCAAGGTTCATATTTAAATCCTTTACGCTCCGGATGATTGGTATATGACAAATAGAATCCGTAGTTGGCTGCGTTATCAGTTAACCACTGATGTAGGTTTTCGAAGACCCCTCCACTATTAAAATGCTCTTCAAGTAAAACATCGCCTTCAACCTTTATTTTACCCTGTATAACGTCAATATCAGTACCCCAATGATGTCTTGAAGTTCCTGGAATGGTTGAGTATTCGATAATTTTTTTTACTGATTCCAACGGTGTTAGGCCCTCAGTTTGAAATCTTTTGAATTTACTCTCGAAGATGGTCTTTTGTCTTGAATAAGATCTGAAACTGGAGACAGGGCTAATCACAATTCCATCCTCCCATGCGGCTACTCGCATTTTATTAAAAGCCTTAAATGTTTTTCTCGTTAAGATAAGTGGGTCTTTCCCTTTCAAAGACGCAGAATTCATTCCCATTAATCGGTTAACGCTCCAGAAAAAAGGATCTTCTGAATCTATTAACGAGTCTTTTGCCCAGTTAGGTAAGCATCCAACAGCTAGGGCAGTAGTAACACTTTGTTTTAAAAATACTCTTCGATTAATCATGAGATCTCTTTAAACATTTTGTAGTGCGGACCAACACCTTCAATTTCAAACTCATTTCCAAGTACCTGGTATCCATATTTTTGATAAAAACCAACCGCTGAAGTTCGTGCATTAAACCACAAAACTTTTCTGTCTAGTTCGATTAATTTATACTCTGCCCCATAAAGTAATTTTCGTCCGATTCCACTTCCCTGGTAATCTTCTAAAACTGCCATTCCTCTAAGTTGATAATAGCTGTCCTTAATCACAGATTGCGGGTTTACCGTTAGGGTACAGCACCCAATGATTCTATCATTATCTAAAGCAGCAAAATGAATGCTTTCAGGATCATTGTCTCCACTAAAGTGACAATCATCTAGGGTCATCCCTTTGCGTAAGATGTCTAAACGAACCTTTAAAATTGCTGAGGCTTCGGTGGTTTTTATTAATAGCATTTCGACCGATTTTATAGTAAATTTAAACTTTAGAATAGTTAGCATGCGGATAAAACTCTTTTTTGGCCTCCTTTTTAGTTTCGGATTGCTTTTTGCGCAGCAATCGAAATCCCCCGAATTACATCTATTACGTGGCCAGGTTCTTTATAGAAATAGCTTTGTTCAAGATGAAGCTGTGGTGAATTCTACTCGTGACTTCAACACGATAACCGATCAAAACGGTGCATTTGAAATTTATGTAGCTGTAGGAGATGAGTTAGTTTTTAAGGCCGTTAACTATCAATTAGAAGTGGTTAAAATCACGACTGATATCATTCAGAATAATCGCTTAGTGGTTGAAGTTACTGAACGAGTCAATGAACTTGACGAAGTGGTTGTAGGGCCAGAAAACCAGCAGAAGTTTATTGAACTGAAAAATGAAGAATTCAAAGGGTACGATTATGGAATTGATCGATCTACCCCGGTTCAAAATACGGTATTGTCACCATCGGCTACAGGAATGCGAGATGGACTCAACTTTGTTGCCATGTACAAATTGCTTAAAAGCTTGCTTTTTAGTACAGATCCTGAAAAGCCTTCAGTTCCCCTTTCAAAAGCACTTCGAACGGTTTATGAAGACGATTTCTTTCTCAATGACCTAGGACTTGAACTGACTGAGATTGAACTTTTTCTTAAGTTCTGTGATGAAACCATTCCAGCTCGGGATCTTCTTCGTAAAGAAAACGAATTCGAACTTATTGAGTTCTTAGTTAATAGTTCGGCTACTTTTAAAGAACAAAATCGTTGAGAAGACTCTTTTTGCTTTTGTGTTTTCTGAGTGCTTCTTTATTTGCTCAAGCCCAAAATCGGCTTGTACAGATTAATGGAAAGATAAAAGCAGATTCAGAAGACATTGAATCAGTTACCGTACAAAACCTTCGTTCGGGAACAGCCACCATTACCGATTCAAATGGGCGTTTTCAAATTCAGGTGCGATTAGGAGATACCTTGGTTCTGTCAGCTGTTCAATTCAAAACGAAACAATTCGTCTACGATCAATCTTTTCGTGGAGTAACTTCTATGGAAATTCCTATGGACTCCTTTGTCAATGAATTGAAAGGGGTAACTCTGCAGCCTTTCGGTTTGAGCGGGAGAATTACTACTGATTTAGACTCACTTGCCATCGAAGGCCCCCCAACTGCAGCTTCTTTAGGTTTACCTAATGCCAACATCTATATTCCTACCAAAAATGAACGAATGCTTTACGAGGCCACCTCAGGAGGTGGATTGATTCCGCTTAACCCTTTGCTCAATGCACTAACAGGAAGAACCAAAGAGCTCAAAAACCAAGTTCGATTGGAGCGAAAGAACCAAACTTTGGACCTCGTTATCAAACGATATGAACAATTGCTTTTTGAAGATCAGTTGGGAATCAAAAAAGACGACGTTCGTCGATTCTTATACTTTTGCGAGGCAGACTCTCTTTTTGTTTCAACACTTGAAAAAGGGGATGAGATTCTGTTTTATGAATTTTTAAAGTCCAAAGCACTGCAGTTTAACTCATTATAATGAAAACCTGGATACTTTTTTTAATTACGCTTTTTTCTTTAACTAGTCTCCGTCCACTCGATCATAAATTCTATTTAAGTGTAACTCAAATGGAGTTTGATGCTGATAAGAATCGCATTACTGCTATAAGTAGAGTGTTTGTAGACGATCTTGAAGAGACGTTGCGACAGCGTTACGATGTTCATTTAGCTTTAGGTACAGATCGAGAAGATGCAATGGCATCCTTTTACATCAGTCGTTATGTGGAGCAAAAGCTCATTGTTGAAATGAACAACCATCCGCTCAAATTTACTTTTGCAGGTTTTACCTATCAAAATGATCAAATTGTTTTGCTTTCAGAGTTCAGCGTTATTCCTAGCGATGAATACGAAATCAAGGTGACTAATGCACTAATAGCTGATGCCTATTCAGAACAGCAAAACCTAGTTCATTTTCGGATGAACCAAAAAAAGCAAAGCGAAGTGTTGACCAAGGAGCGACCATTCTTTGTTGTAGCACTTTAGAATTCTTTGTTTAAGCTCAAGAAAAGGGCTAACTTAACCGCTCTAAAAATTAACTCATTCTAATGAAAAAACTGATTCATTTGTTTGCTGCGCTTGCCATGGTGTTCTCAATCCCTTTGGCAGCTCAAGAAGAGGCTCCACAGCGTGAGCCTGGTCACTATAACAACAACCGATTTAAGCAGTTGTATGAAGAGTTTTCAACTCCGAATACCTATCGTTCGGCGAGCGGTGCTCCCGGTCCAGATTACTATCAGCAACGCGCTGACTACAAGATGGATATTACTTTAGACGATAAGAATGCAAGAATCTATGGTGAAGAAACCATTACCTATACCAACAATTCACCTGATAATCTCGAGTTCTTGTGGGTACAATTAGATCAAAATGTGAGAGCAAAGGATTCAAAATCTCCACTTAGAAATGGGGAGGGTGTGAATCTTGCTTACACGGCTGGTAATTTTGCTCAATCGTTTATGGGTGAGCCTTTTGATGGTGGATTTAATATTGAATGGGTGAAAGAAGGTAGCAGAGATTTACCTTACACAATCAACCAAACTATGATGCGTGTTGACTTAGCGAATCCACTACTTAGTGGCCAGAGTTATAGTTTTAGTATCAAGTGGTGGTACAATATTCCTGACCATACGGTGAATAGAGCAAGGTCAGGGTATGAGTACTTTGTAGAGGATGGTAACCGTGCCTATGTAATCGCTCAATTCTTCCCAAGAATGGCTGTTTACAGTGACGTTGAAGGTTGGCAAAACCATCAATTTTGGGGTAGTGGTGAATTCGCACTTCCTTTCGGAGATTACGAGGTAAATATTACTGTGCCTGAAGATCATGTATTAGATGCTACAGGTGAATTGCAAAATAGAAAACAGGTATTCTCTAAGGAGATGATGAAGCGATATGAGCGGGCTAAAAAGTCGTACGATGAGCCTGTGATGATTGTTACTCAAGAGGAGGCAGAGGCAGCTGAAAAAGGGTTTGCTGAGAAAAATAAGACTTGGAAATTTATCGCTAGAAACGTTCGAGACTATGGGTTTGCGACTTCTCGTAAGTTTATTTGGGATATGATGTCGGTAAAAATTGCCAACCGAGACGTTATGGCGGTTTCTCTTTATCCAAAAGAAGGAAATCCACTTTGGGAGGAATGGTCAACTCGTGCTGTTGCTTCTACATTGAAAT
>JGI26083J51738_10002177_pt1 | contig 10257 bp, 8 predicted proteins | sample SaaInl85LU_5_DNA_FD_51738 | JGI IMG/M metagenome (IMG submission 51738)
GCAGAAATTGTATTTGGATCGAATATGATAGATGGTTATACACCACTTGCTCTTCAAGAACCTGACCCTTTTAAATTATTTAAAAAAAATAATGAAATGGTGGTTTTGAATGATAAGCCATGGAATATTGAAGCAAAAGCTCATCTACTTGATGATAAAGTAACACCAAACTCTTCAATGTTTATTAGAAATAATGGTAAAATTCCAGAAAATATAAACGCTGATAATTGGAAATTAGTTATTAATGGTGAATCTGTAAAACAACAAAAAACATATACCTTACAAGAATTAAAATCTAAATTTAAACNTTATACTTATCAACTTACTCTTGAATGTGGTGGAAATGGTAGAAGTGAATTTAATCCTCCTGCCAAAGGAAATCAATGGACTGTTGGTGCTGTACATTGNGCTTCTTGGACAGGTATACGTTTAAAAGATTTATTAGAAGATGTAGGTATAAAAAGTGATGCTGTTTACATTGCTTATCATTCTGCTGATACACATTTAAGTGGAGACCCTTCTAAAGAACCAATTTCTAGAGGATGCCCAATTTCTAAAGCAATGCAAGAAGAAACTTTACTGGCTTTTCAAATGAATGGTAAAGACATTCCATTAGCACATGGTTATCCTTTACGATTGGTTGCTGGTGGTTGGCCAGCTTCAGTCTCAGGTAAATGGGTAAACACCATAAGTGTAAGAAACATTGTTCATGATGGGCCAAAAATGACAGGTACTGCATACAGAGTGCCTTGTAAAAATGTTGCCCCAGGAGAAAAGGTAGAAGATAAAGACATGTGCATTATTGAGTCTATGCCAGTTAAATCTTTAATTACCTATCCAAAATCTGGTGCAATGATTAAAAAGAATAAATCATTAAACATTAGAGGTCATGCTTGGGCAGGAGAATTAGAGATTTCAAAGTTAGAATACTCAATAGATTTTGGAGCAACTTGGCAAGAATGTGAATTAGAAAAACCTACAAATCGTTTAGCTTGGCAACACTTCTCAGCAACTATTCAATTTCCTAAAATCGGATATTATGAAGTTTGGGCAAAAGCTACTGATTCAAATGGAGTTGCTCAGCCAATGGTAGTTCCTGGATGGAATCCAAAAGGTTATTTAAATAATGCTTGTCATAGAATTGCAGTAAAAGTTAGCTAATGAAGCGTGACGAAGAATTCTTTAAAAAAATTAAAAAAGCTGAGAAAACTGCTCAATATGCTATGTTTTTTACCTCTCTAGCTACAATTCTATTATTGTTGAGTATTTATGATCCTACATTATCAATATTTAATAGTCAAGAAAAATTGTATGAAGAAGTTGTAGTTGATGAAGATAGGATAGAAAATGGAATTCACGTAAGAACTGGTTTAAAAGATGGTAAAGGATTAATGACAGTGGTAAATAATTGCACTAATTGTCACTCAGCAAAACTAGTAACACAAAACAGAATGAATGCTGAAAGATGGAATGAAACCATCAAATGGATGCAAGAAAAACAAAACCTTTGGCAGTTAGGAGAAAACCAAGAAATAATAGTAAACTATTTGGTTGAGAANTATCCAGTAAATCAAGTAGGAAGAAGAATGACTCTTTCAAACATAGATTGGTATGAACTTAAAGATTAATCTAATTTTGATAATNTTTTTNATGTTTTCTTGTAAAAAAGAAAGTGTAGAAAAATCTTATTCTAAGAAATCTAATTATTTAATTAATGCTAATGAATTATTAGAAATTGCTTCTAATAATAAAATTAAAATTCTTGATTTTAGAAAAAAAGAAGATTACCAAAAAGAACACATTAAAAATGCAATTCAAATATGGAGATCAGATCTAGAAAATCCTAATTATGTTTATAGTGGTATGATGCCTTCATCTCACCAAGTTGAAAGATTATTTAGCGATTTAGGTATAGAATCAGAAGACACTGTTGTTATTTATGATGATAAAGGATTGTGTGAAGCTNCTAGGTTGTGGTGGATTCTTCAAGTTTATAATTTTAAAAATGTAAAATTATTACAAGGAGGTATTACTGCTTGGAAAACTATAAATGGAGATGTTTCTAACATAGAGCCGAAATTCTCTAAAACTACATTTAAATTATCTCAAACTAGTAAAAAGAATCTATTTATTTCAAAAGAAGAAGTATACAACGCTTTAAAAACAAATACTATTTTATTAGATACTAGAACTATAGCAGAGTTTTATGGTGACTATCATAAAAAAGGAGCTGCAAAACCTGGTAGAATTCCAAATAGTATACATATTGATTGGGCAGAAGCAATTAATTTTCATGGAAATCAATTGATAAAACCAATAGAGGAATTAGAAAAAATCTATAGCAAATTAAATATAAGAAAGAATGATTCGATAATTTTGTATTGTCATAGTGGAGTGCGTTCTGCGCATACAACATTTATACTTACAGAGTTATTAGGTTATAAAAATGTAAAAAACTATGATGGTTCTTGGACAGAATGGAGTCATTTTGACAATTTACCACATGAAATAGGAAGTTCAACAACACTAAAAAAAAAATAATCATGAATAAATATTTAGACGCATTTGTAAATGCATTTACAGGAACCGTAGACTGGACGTGGAAATCAATCATTTTTGAAGTTCCTTGGTATACCAATTATTTTTGGGGATTAATTGTAATTTCTTTAATCGTTTGGGGATTAGAAATTGCTTTTCCTTGGCGTAAAAACCAGTCTATTTTTAGACGTGACTTTTGGTTAGATGCATTTTACATGTTTTTTAACTTCTTTGTTTTCTCTATAGTAATTAGTGGAGTTTATAAAATTTTAGGTTTGTTATTTGGTGAGTTTAATATAACAGCAAAATCTCTTGCACTTTTTGATATATCTCAATGGAGCATGGGTATTCAACTACTTGTATTTTTTATCATCTTAGATTTTGTGCAATGGTTTACACATGTCTTATTACACAGATATGAATTTTTATGGAGGTTTCATAAAGTACATCACAGTGTTAAAGAAATGGGGTTTGCAGCGCATTTAAGATATCATTGGATGGAAAACATCTTATACAAACCATTAAAAACCTTTGGTGTCATGATTATTGGAGGTTTTGAACCAGAACAAGCTTATATAGTTCACTTTATAACAATCGCTATTGGGCATTTTAACCATGCAAATATTAAAATTACTTGGGGTATTTTTAAATACGTATTTAATAATCCAGTAATGCACTTATATCATCATGCCTATAATGTACCAGAAGGTAGAAATGGTATGAATTATGGAATAAGTTTAAGTCTATGGGATTATATATTTAAAACAAATTATGTGCCTGAAGATAGTGGTACTATAGAAATTGGTTTTAAAGGTGATGATAAGTTTCCACAAGATTTTGTTGGTCAAAATTTATATGGTTTCACTAAGAAGGATTAAACTTAAAATCGCTTAATAGATTAAATTCTATATTTTCTTAGAAATATTTTCTATTGATTTTATAAATATATATTTTTAGTATAAATATATATTATGAAATTATTAGGTATAGGCTCAAGAATAGAGCATACAACATATGGTAAAGGGGTAGTAACAAATGTTACTGCTAAACACTATTGGGTAACTTTTTTAGAAAACGGATTAGAAACAATTGATATTGACAGTGAATTTGAAATTATTGAAGCTGTTGAAGACGAAGTAGATAGCGTAAGTTTTTATGAAGTAGAAAAATCTCTAAAAGAAATTTTACAAAAATGGTCTGATGTTACTCAGATTTCTCCTATTGCAGATCGTTGGAAAGGTGGTAAATTGATAATTGAACCTAAAGACACAACTTTAGCTTCTAAAGAAATTCCTATTGATACATTTTTCCATAAAATAGTGATGGTTAGAGATAGAATTAGAGTTATGGAACAAAAAATTAACTCTAGTAAAACACTAGATGATCAAGATAAAATTGACTTGCAACAATATATTACTAGAATTTATGGGAGCTTAACAACCTTTAATGTGTTGTTCAAATTAAAATCAGATCAATTTGTTGGTGCAAAAACAAAATAATTTAAAACATATGCATCTTTTTAACAATTTGTAAGTCTATTATATAAACATTAAAAATTTATATTATGAAAACTTTTAAAAACACAAATTGTACTTGTGGCTGTGCTGCTTGTATAAATGAAGATTGCAAAAACTGTACTTGTGAAAATTGTACATGTAAAAATTGTAACTGTTAGCAATGACCACAAAGCAAGTTTGGACATCTTATTCTAAAGATTTAAAACATTTTATCATCAGCAAAGTAAAAGATACTACTATTGCTGATGATATTTTACAGAATACTTTTATAAAAATCCACACCAATTTACATACACTTAAAGATATTAAAAAGCTGAAAGCTTGGTGCTTTTCAATTGCTCGTAATTCTATTTTAGATTATTGGAAATCAGAAAANAAAACATTTGAAATCATCAATTTTGAAAATGAAGAAACTATAGAAGAAAATATTCATACAGAAAAAGATTGTTTACAAGGTATTCTTAAAAACCTACCAAAAAAATATAGAGATCCCTTATTTCTATCTGATATAAAAGGATTAAAACAGCAAGAAATTGCAAAGCAACTTAACCAAACATTATCGACTACAAAATCACAAATACAACGTGCTAGAAAACTCATTGCAAAAGGATTTATAGATTGTTGTGGTTTTCAATTGAATGCTGAAGGAAATCTAGTTGGAGAAATTCAAGAAAAAGAAGATTGTAAAGTTTGTAGTTAAAAAAGATCTTTAAAATTTTTATTTTTAATTATCTTAGAGGAATTAATAATTTTAACCCTCAATTATGATCGAACTTAAAAAAGAAGATATAAGTCAAGAAGTATTTGATTTGTATGACGATTATGCTCACAACAAACTTACAAGAAAACAATTTCTAGAAAAATTATCTATGTATGCAGTTGGCGCAATTACACTGCCAGCTTTATTGAGTTTTATATCACCAAATTATATCGATTCTGTTATTGTTCCAGAAGATGATCCAAGATTAGATTCTAAAATGATTACTTATGATTCTCCAAAAGGAGGTAATAAGATTGATGGGTTGTTATCTATACCTAAAGATGCAAAAGGTAAATTACCAGGCATTGTAGTTGTTCATGAAAACAGAGGATTAAATCCGTATATAAAAGATACTGCAAGAGTAGCTGCTTTAGAAGGTTTTATAACCTTAGCTCCAGATGCTTTAACACCTTTAGGGGGTTATCCTGGAAATGATGATGAAGGTAGAGCTATGCAAAGAAAAAGAGATCGTTTAGAAATGCTAGAAGACTTTATTGCTGCTTACAATTATGTAAAAAATCATAAAAAATGTTCAGGTAAAGTTGGTGTAGTAGGTTTCTGTTTTGGAGGATGGATTTCTAATATGATGGCTGTACAAGTACCTAATTTAGGTGCAGCAGTTCCTTATTATGGAAGACAACCTAATGATGAAATGGCTGCAGAAATAAAAGCGCCTTTATTATTACAATATGGTGAATTAGACAAAAGAGTTAACGCTGGTTGGCCTGCTTTCGAAAAAGTATTAAAAGCAAATAACATAGAATATGAAGCACATTTTTATCCAAATGCAAATCATGGATTTCACAATAACACAACTCCAAGATTCGATAAAAAAGCAGCAGATTTATCTTGGAAAAGAACTATAGATTTTTTCANAAAACATCTTTCTTAAAAAAGAAAATTATAAAAAGGGTATTTTANNTTAAAATACCCTTTTTAATTTTTTATCTAGGCACTCTAATTTCACTGCCCAAAAACAAAGCATTTAAAAACAGTTTATTAGTACCATACCAAGCTCCTCTAAAGTTTGGATTATCAGCAAATAAAATCACTCTTCCAGCTCCAAGACTATTTACCAAAACAGAAGCAGATGGTTTTATAAAATGTTCTAAATTATTCTTTGACACAAAACCATCTATATGAGGATTTTCTGTGTATTTAGCTACTGTAGAATAAGGGTTTTTACTTGGTGCTAAAAACACCATATTATTTTTATAAACTGGTAATTTAGAATTACGATAACCAAAACCTAAAGGATGAGTTACATCTAAGTCTACTTGAAAAATAGCTCCTCCTACTCTTTCTCTTCCTAAATGTTCTGAGGCATCTACATAAGATAATCTATTAATAGAATCCTTTTTATTTTTTGATTTTTTAGTTAATTGTTCTTTTACTAATTTTTTATCAATGGTCCATTTTGCTCCATTTGCTATAGTAATTAATGTATTTCCTTTGGCTATCCAATTTTTAAGTTTTTGTTTTTGAACAGAATCAATTTGACTATAACTACCAGAAACCATAACTAAAGTATTGTAATTTTCTAGATTTGCTCTTCTAAAATTTTGCATTCTAATTTTAGTAATTGGCATATGAATTCTAGTATCTAATAAATGCCAAACTTCTCCTGCTTCATAAGAATTTACACCTTCTCCAATTAGCATAGCAGCTTTAGGTTTTTCTATAACTCTAAAATTATTACTTCCTAAATCTATCCCAGAAATACTAAACCCTGTTTCTGTACTAAATACAGGAATATTAAATTTTTCTTGTGCTAACTGAACCAATTTAAATACTTTATCAGCATTCATTTCTTGCTTACTAACCGCAATTAATAAACTGCCATAATTAAAACTTTTATCTTCGTTTACAGTTTTTATAGTAAAAGGTTTAAATGCAGACGCTAGCTTTAAACCCTTATTTTGTAAATAATATAAAGCTGCTGGTGTATTATAATCATCCCAATCTAAAATATAAGCGTAATTAGATTTAACTACGGGTTTATTATTGGTAATTGATACTGTTGATAAAACTTCATCTCCAAGCTTTACTGATTTTAACCCCTTATAATCTACATTATAAAAGTTCGCAACACTCCAGGCAGAAGCGTCATAAAAAACACTGTCTCTATATTTATTGTAGGTCTCAAACATCGTTTGCACCATTCTATGTTGTGGCTGTTTTAACGGAACAGTATATTTATCACCTTTTTTGTAGACTTTAATTTTATGCGTTAATAAAAAATCTACAAATGCTTTTTCTCTGTTTTTATCATTTTCGACAGAAAACTCATATCCACCAAAACCAGATTTTGCTTTTTTAGTTACAGCTGATTTAAAAAAATCTTGTTGGTATTTTCTTAAATAACTTTTATTTTCGACTGCAGCTTTAATGGTTGCAAAACTAGATGTAAATTGATTTCTAATTGTAAAAGGGAATGTAATTTTCCCATAATCTGTATCTTGAACATGACCTCTAGAACTAGCTTGTTCAAACAAAATTGCTAAACCACCTTGTAAGTCTGGATAAGAAGACCCATAACCTGGATAAGTACCATCAAAAGATTCTTTTGTATAATATAAAGAACCTAAATCATCTAAAGATTTTGAATAATACTTTGCAAACATGTTATTCAAATCTTCATAATTTTCTTTTGGCATTATTGGATCCCAAGAACCAATAGGTTTCATAGGCTCGAAAAAATAATGACTATTGGTGCCCATTTCATGAAAATCGGTAACTACATTCGGATACCATTCGTGCATCCATTTTAATTTTCCTTTACTTTCTGGATGCACTGCCAACAGCCAATCTCTATTTAAATCAAACCAGTAATGATTTGTTCTTCCTCTTGGCCAAGCTTCATTATGTTCAGCATCAATATTATCTGACACCAAATTTTTAGACTGATATTGGTTGGCCCATTGAGTATGTCTATCTCTACCATCAGGATTTATTGTTGGATCTATAAAAATTACAGCATTTTTAAGATAGTTTTTTACTGCTGCATTATTAGATGCCACCAAAGTGTAAGCTGTTAGTAAAGCAGCTTCTGCACTAGAGGGTTCATTACCATGCACATTATATCCTAATTGGATAATAACAGGAACATCATCATAATTTTTAGCATCTTCATTCGTATTTACAAAAGACAAATGTTGTTGTTTTATTTGTTCAAGATTTTTTAAATTTTCGGTTGCACTAACAGCAAACATTACCAACTTTCTATGTTCATGTGTTTTTCCATAAACTTCTATAGAAGCTCTATCTGATATTTCAGCTAATTGGGTTAAATACCCAACAATTAAATCGTGTCTTGTGTGATGTTCTCCAATCTCATAACCCAAATATTCTTTTGGTGTGGGAATTTTTTCATTAAAAGGACCTTTACCTTTTAAATAATAATCTTGTGCAGTAATTGAATTAAAAACACAGAAAATTGATATAAAAATTACGATTAATCTAATAGTTTTCATTTTTTAATTTTCTTTTTGTAATTAATTTTTTATTCCAGGTTGTTTCAATTTCCAGTTATTTTTTGCTTTTTCTGCATCAACCATTGCTTTTACTTCAGCTAATAGTTTTTTTGCATCATAAACAATACCGTCTTTAATGGTATATTTTACTCCACCAACTCTAACAACTTCATTGTCTTTAGTCAATTTTATAGCTCCTGTACCATATAAAACTTTTAAATTTTGAAGAGGATTGGCATCAACAATAACAAAATCTGCTAGCTTACCTACTTGAACAGAACCTATTTTATCGTCCCAACCTAAAGCTTCTGCTCCATTTAAAGTTGCTGACCTAATTACTTCTAAAGGATGAAAACCAGCTTCTCTTAATAATTCTAATTCTCTTATATATGCAAAACCATACAATTGATAAATAAAACCTGAATCAGAACCAGCTGTTACTCTGCCTCCTCTATTTTTATATTCGTTTATAAANGTCATCCAAAGTTGATAGTTTTTACGCCAGTTTACTTCTTGTTCTGTACCCCAATCATGCCAATAAGAACCATGTGATATTTTGCTTGGCTCATAAAACTTCCATAAAGAAGGTAAAGTATAATCTTCATGCCATTCAGCTCTTCTTGCTCTGTGTAAATCTCTACTAGCTTCGTAAATATTAAAAGTAGGGTCTAAAGTAAAATCAAGATCTAATAATTCATTCATCACATTATTCCAATGTTCTGAATAAGGTTTTGCNGCTTGTGCCCAAAGCTTTCCTGCTTCTTCAAAACGATGTTGTTCATTTTGATAATTATAATCTAATGGATAGTTTTGAACAGTTCTATCATCAAATAAAGCTTCTGGCAAACCATACCAATGTTCCATAGAAGTTAACCCTGCTCTAGCAGAATGCAACACATTCCACCTAGCCACACTTAACTGAGCATGATGACAAGCAGAACCTAAACCTAATTTTTTATTTTCTTCTAAAGCAGCAGCCATAATTTCTGGTTCTGCTCCAAAANATTTGATNCCATCTGCACCATTCTTAGCATTACTTCTAACCCACTCTCTTGCTTCTTCAGGAGTATTTATTCCATTTTTTGCGCCACTACCAAACCCTACATAATCAAAAATTCTTGGCGCTACAATTTTATTGGCTGCACTTAATTTTTTTAATTCTTTTGCATTAATTCCACTAGGTTGTCTTACAGTTGTAATACCATGAGCCATCCAAAGTTTAAAAACATATTCAGGACTAGCACCTTGAGAAGAACCTCCAATATGTCCATGCATATCTACAAAGCCAGGTAACAAATACATACCTTCAGCATCTAATTCTTTTCCTCCACTTTTTAATTTAGGTCTTCTGTTTTCATTGATTTTTACTCCAGGGTAACCCACAACTTGAACCTTAGTTATTTTGTTATCTTCTACAACAATATCAACAGGACCTCTGGGAGGAGAACCATCTCCATTAATTAACATAACTCCCCTAATAATTAATTGATTAAAAGGGCCTTCACTATTCGATTCTGTTTGAGAAAATAATGAGCTAATTGAGAGAGAAATTAATAGAAAAAAAAGTGTCTTAGTTAGTTTCATAAAAATAATTTTAATGACTTAAAGATACTATTTTTTTAGAAGCATAATTTTTAGTTTTAATCAAAAAAAAAGCAGTTTAGAATATTCTAAACTGCTTTGTGACATTTTGTAGATAACTTAATGGAAATATCGAACATCAGTATCACACCAAGAGATTTAATTGAAACTCATCATATAATGACTCTTGTTATTAAAGGTTCAGGTGTTTGAATTTTAACTCCTCTTCACCCAAGATAAAATTACTTTGAAACTTTCAAGGTTACTTTTGAAGAATTAAAATCGGTTTCGTCGATATGGCCTAACACTTTACGATCATCGGAAATAAAGTGTGCGTGAAAGAAACTGTCGTGGTGCGTAAAAACAGCCTTATGATTTCGAGAAAAGA
>JGI26083J51738_10002178_pt1 | contig 10257 bp, 8 predicted proteins | sample SaaInl85LU_5_DNA_FD_51738 | JGI IMG/M metagenome (IMG submission 51738)
GCAAGCAAAATTGAGTCCATTATAGGCAGATCGGCTTTCATCATAGTTTCAAGTTTTTTTGAAAACATCATTACATCTAAATCACTCAGTTTATCTGAATGAAGTTGCATACCTAAAAATGTTTTAATCTCAGGATCAGCTCCACCACTTGAACCATTCGCTTTAGCTTCATTAATTTTTGAAACAGTAATTTTTTGAGCTCTTAATTTGGCTAGTGCTTGTGGTTTATTGAGTGCCTCAATTAAACCTGAAATATCCTGACCTTCTTTTTTTCCTGTGTAACTAAAATTTAACATCTAGTTTTGTAATGAAATAGTTCTTAAAAATTCCTCATAAGTGATCACACCATTTCTCATATGATCTCTTCCCACTTGTTCCATTGTTTTAAATCCATTTTCTTTTGCAATTTTTAACATTTCAGGTGCTCGCTTCCCTTCAATGATTGCAGCAGCTAAAGCTTGGTTTACTTCTAAAATTTCATAAATCCCTTGTCTGCCTTTGTAGCCTGTATCGTTACATTCACTGCAACCTTGACCTTTATAGACTTTCAAAGTTTCAATTTCTGTTAATCCAAAACCAACATCTTTTAACTGGGATTGAGTGATAGTTGAATCTTCTACCTTACAATTTGAGCAAATTTTTCTTGCTAACCTTTGAGCTACAACAGTATTTAAAGCACCAGCGATCATAAAGTTAGGTACACCCATGTTTGTTAACCTTATGATAGTTTGAATAGCATCTTTAGTGTGCAGAGTTGATAATAACAAGTGTCCTGTAAGTGCAGCTTTAATTGCAATATCAACAGTTTCTTTATCTCTAATCTCTCCAACTAAAATTACTTCAGGGTCTTGCCTTAAAAAGGCTCTTAGAATACTTGCAAAAGATAATCCTATTTGCTCATTCGCTTGAATTTGACCTATGCCTTCCATTGTATATTCAACAGGATCTTCAGCAGTTAAAATATTTTTTTCTGGTTTATTTAAATGAGCAAGCGCAGCGTAAAGAGTTGTAGTTTTACCACTTCCAGTAGGTCCTGTTACCAATACCATTCCTTGAGGTGACTCGATTGCTTTTATAAACTTACTTAATTCAGACATTGGTATGCCAATTTTATCTAAACCAATAACATTTGTGCTTCTTAATAAACGCATACAAATTCTCTCACCATACTTTGTTGGAACAGTATTAAAACGAACATCAACATCTATCCCATTACTACTTTGGTCTTTAACAGTAATTGCACCATCCTGAGGAAGTCTAGATTCTGAAATATTACAACCAGCCATGATTTTTAATCTTGTAACCACTGCCATATAATTTGGAGCTAATATAGGATCAAAACTTTCTTGAATTTTCATTATCCCATCATTTCGATATCTAACTTTAGCTACATTATCTTTAAACACTTCAATATGGATATCACTGGTTCCATCTTTTAATGCATCTTGAAAAATTTTATCTACAATACCAACTACATTAATGTTGCCTTTAGCAGCAGCAACAACAGATTTTGGTGGTGCTTTTGTCTCTTTTAATGCAACTTGTATATCCCATACCTTTGAATTAGAAATTTGCTCTACATTACTTAAGGTTGCTACAGAAAATAAAACATTTTTTTTTGTATAAGATTTAAGTTTAGCTCCGTGAGATAATTTCAAAGGATCAGCAATAGCAACTTTTAAAGTTCCACCTTGTAATTCAAAAGGAATAACTTTTTCTTTTTTAACAAACTCAGTTGGCAATATATTTATTAATTCTGGTTTTATCTGATCCTCTTTTAAATCAACTTGCTTAATTGAATAACTTCTAGAAATTATTTTTGCGATATCTGCTTCAGTAGTAAATTGTTTCTTTAACAGTTCCTCTACAATTTTTGATTTATTAGGCCCACATTGAGTTGTGATTTTAGTTAGTCGATCTTGACTTAATGATCCACTGGTAGCTAAAAGATTTGCAATTTTTTCTGATGAAGCAGAACTTAATTCCATTTAGATAATCCTAGGTGCTAAGAAAATCAATAGTTCCTGTCTATCATCTGCTTGAGCTCTAGATCTAAACAATGCTCCTATACCTGGAATTTTACCTAAAAAAGGAACCCTATTGTTAGTTTCCGATAATGTTTCTGTCAAAATACCTCCAACCACAGCTATATCTCCATTAGTTAATATCAAATTTGTATCTACTTCTTTTTTGGTAATTTTTGGTGGATTCACAGATAAATCAACCGCATCATTTGTGATTTTAACTTCCATCATAACTGTGCCATCACCTGTTATAATTGGTGTTACATCTAATTGTAGATTGGCATCATAATATTTAGTTGATGATGTTGTAGTTCCTGATGCTGCAGTTGTAGTCTCGGTTACCCCAAATTGAGTACCCTGTTTGATAATTGCATTTTTACCACTGATTGTGAATAATTTTGGATTTGAAAGTGTTCTAGAATCTCCCTCGGTTTCTAAAGCATCAATTTCAAATTTCAAATCTCCTGCACTTGTTTCTCTTAAAATTCCAAGACCAGATGTGCCTGAAATTAAAAAATCTGTTGCACTACTACTACCACTTCCAAGAGCAAGGTCAGCAGCAGAAGTTCCTATCCCACCTCGAATAGACTCTGTTGCACCACTAGCAGTAGTTTTGGATCTAGCTAACCCTAATCTTGTTCCAAGTTTAGAAGAAAACGATGGAGACACTTCAACTAAAAAAGCTTCAATTAGTACTTGAGGTTTTTTTACATCAATTTTTTCTAAAATATTTTCTATGGATTTTAAATCCGAAGGACTTCCTTTGGCAATTATAGTTTGGTTGTTGTCATTATCAATTAAGGTAACAGCTGATCCTCCAGCAACAGGATCACCACCAATAACAGCTTCTAATTGTTTTTTTACTTCAGATGGTTTTTCATAAAAAATGTTAAATATTTCTGTCATTTGAATCTGGTCCGATGCACCTCCTCCTGAGATTTTAATAATTCCAGAATTATTATCTGAAGATTGAACTAGACCATTCATTTCAATTACTGCGTTAATAACATTATTCCATGGTTCATTAGATACAGAAAAGTTCAAAACTCCTTGCACAGTTGGGTCAACGACCACATTTCTATTTGCTAAATTACCCAATCCAATTAACGCTTCTCTTAAATCAGAATTTTGAAATTTTATAGAGATTGGAAAATTAGGAAAACTTATTTCAGAGGATGAAGAAGACATTTCTCTTCGAGGTTTAATTGCATTATTGAAACCAATATTTGGACCCTCATTAAAGGTATTGGTAACTGTAGTAAGCCCTTCTCTCTTAATATCTTCTATATTAATTTCTTTTTTGATTTTTCCAGTATTGCCTTTAAATGATGTGCAACTATTTAAAATTAAAGCAATTAATATTAAAGCTATATAATTAAGTTTATTCATCAAGTTCCAGAGTTAATATTTTTTTATTTTCCTCGATTACTAATAAATCTTTTTCAATTTTTTTAACAATAGCATTGAATTTACCAATTGTTTGGCCTTGTTTTACTATTACCTGGTCATCGTCACCTGGCAATTTTATTAATGCAAAGTTATCAGGATCATCAGATAATATAGTTCCAACCAATTTCATTGATGACACGGGATAAACACTTGGAGCAGTCAAGTCCTTTCTAAATAATTTAACAACTAATAAATCTTTAGAAAATGGATCTACAATTTTATCTTTCTTTACAATTTTAATTTTTAATTGATTGTCATTTGATTGATCAATCTCATTATTTGGCTTATCCACTTCTAAACTATATTCATTATTTTCTTCCACTTCATCCCCAGATTGACCTGCATGTAAAATGTTAGGCATCAAAATTAATGAAGAAATCAGAAAAAATTTTAACAAATATGTTCTCATGTATTTAATAAACTCAATTTAATTTTGTTTTTAATCTCAACCATCCCATTATTTTTTTCTTCAATAACCGAATCAGTTATTACAAAACTTTTATCATATTTTTCGAGTGTTTTGATAAAATTGAGATAATCAATAAATTTTCCATTGATGACTAGCTCATATTCAACAATTTTATATTTTTCAAAAATATCAAACGCCTTTGGATCATCTTTTTTTTCTCTTTTAAAAAATCCTCAGAAACTTTATTTAATGAATAAATCTTTAATTGATGATCAAGTGCAGCTTCTGAAAACAATGTGTAAAACTCATCAGGTTTTGATGTATAAAAAAATGACTGATTAATTTGTTGAAGTTGGATCATTGGCTTCTTTTGTTTTTTTTAATAAACCAATCTTAGAAGTTTCACTTGTGTCTAAAAAAGATTTTTTTTGTTGAAGATCAGGTTCAATAAGCATTGCTGAATTAATAGTTGGCTTGATTACAACGAAGTTTCCAATAATAAAACCCAATACCAAAATTCCAATCATAAACATTTTAGTATAAATTGAATTTGGATTTAAAAATTTTTCTTCTTTAATTTTTAAAGGCTTAATAAACTTTTCAACTTTGTCGTCACTTGCTTTTACTTTTTTTCTGACAACTCTTCTTTTAATAACTACTCTTTTGATCATCTATAAATCCACTTCAATTTTAAAATTTCTAAACGAACTTGTGTTTTGAGAAAGCTGTTGGTTATTATTTGAAGCACTTTCATTTTGCTCAACTGGAGCTGACTGAGTGTCATCATTTAATATGACGGCTACATTTAATTTAGTAATATCTGGTCTTCCAATAGTGTCTCTAATATTTTGTACAAACATGTTAAGGTCATAATCAGTAACTGCATGACCCTCAAAAACAGCTTGGTTATCTAAAAATTCTAATTTGTTTAATTTTACTCCATCAGGAACAATTGAGGGTGTGTTTTTAACTAATTTATAATATTCATTATTTGTACTTTGAACTTCATTAGCAAGTTTTGAGTCTGCTTCAATTTTTTTATACTTGCCACTGATGTTTTTTATTTCATTTAATGTTTGATCGTATTTTTGAACTACTGATGGATGTTGTTTTAATACTTTAGATTTTTCAAAATAAACAGGTAAGTTTAAAGCAATCAAGCCAGAAAATATGAATAGTAAAAGTACCGTTATTGAATTTAACAAATAATTACTCGTTTTAATTTTATTGTTCTCTAAATACTTAAAATTTTCAGGATTCAAATTAATTTGAAATTTAGGAATAAATTTTTTCTTAATATTAAATGCATTCAAATATCTTAAAGAAGATCCAATTAAAGGAAATGCTTTATTGATATCAATATAAGTAACAGGAAAAGTTTTTCGAACTTTCTTACTTAGTTTAATTGTATTATTTTCTAATAAATTTTCTTTTAATGTATCGTATTCGACTGAATTATCTTTAATTTCTAATTCTGGCTCAGTCATATTGCCTGATACCAAGGAAATTTCTTTAATTATTATTTTTTGAAATTTATTTTTTAAACCTGTTATGAAATTATTTACATTATCTTCCTCGGAGTAAAAATATAACTCTTTAACTTTTATTTCATTATTCTCATCATTATTTACTTCTTCAATTAATGAATTAACATTCTCTAAACTTCTCTCAAATACTTCAGACCAAAAAGGACCTTCNGGACTTGGCATTTTTTCTAATTGTTTTAAAAGTACTTTATCCGATCTTGAAATTTCAACTTCTGTAAATTTGAAAGACGTATCACTTACAATTGCAAAATAAGATTTATCATTCGTGTACTCTAAAATACCAAATTGGAATGGTTTAACTTCTTGTTTTTTAATTAAAATTGAATTGATAATNGAGAATAATTTTGGCTCAATAAGATTTGCATTTATTCCGCAGTTTTTAAGGACATTTTTAAAGGATAAAATCTTTTCTTTATCAGTAATAGCAACAACGACACTTAATTCCAAAGTTGCATCATTTTTAGAAACAATAAAATGACTTACCTCATCTGTTTCTTTAATCTGACCTAATTGTTCGAAGCTTTTCCAAAACTCTTGAGTTTGTGCATTCTTTGAAAAATTTGAAAAGATTACATCATCTGGGCTTGCTGCATCTTCTTCAGCAACTGGAATGTTAATTAAATGAATTTTAGAATACGATGTTGGGATTATTAAGTTAGCCTCATATCCTTTTAGTTTATTTTTCTTAACAATTTTAAGAATTTTTTGCTCATAAATTTCACTAGCATTTTCAATATTTTTATCTGTTGATATTTCTAATCTCTCGTTAAAAAATTGTTTAATTTGGTTCTTTCCATCAAATTGACAAATACTAATATTGTCTTGTTGAATTTCTATTGCTACTCTTTTTTCTTTAGAAATACTAATGCTTCCAAGTAATGGATACATAAATTTTCTAAATGCTTGTAGAAATTTCTCTTTAAGAACTAATAATTTTTCTTTCATATATTAATGAATCAAGGTCATAGATTACTTTTATAAAATTCGAGCATGTTTGCAATAGCACCTAGATTGGTGCCTGTTTATAAAGTTTTTAAATTATGCTTAAATATGTATTAATTTATCTATGCTTTTTAAAAAAGGAATCACTCTAATTGAGCTCTTAGTAATCATTGCTATCATCGGAATTTTTAGTGGTATTGGTTATGTTTCTTTTACCTCAATTGATTCGGGTTCAACACTAAGAAGTAATAAAGAAAATTTAAAAAGCTATATTGAAGAAATAAAATTCAAAGCATTTTCAGATGGAAAACATTACAAAGTAATAATGGAAAATTCAGGTAACAATATCAATTTAAAATTATACGAACCCGATACTAACAATGTTAGATGGAGAGATTTAGATTTAAATAGAAGATGCAACTGTCAAAGTGGAGATAGTTCAGATGATACGTGTGACAATGCATTTTCAAATGTGGCTGTATCTTCATTAACTTCTTTATCTGATTATGATAAAACTATTGAAAGAGTTACTTTAAAAGATTGCGATGATGAAAATTGTAATACAGAAGATGATGATGATGTTGAATTATGCTTTTTATATGACGGTTCATCACCAAGAGATAAATTTTTTAAATTAGTTGGTGGAGAAGATTTATTTGTGATTTTTAAATTAAATAAAACTGGTTTTTTAGAAGAATAAAATGTTTAGATTTAAAAAAGCATTCTCTCTGATTGAAAGTTTAGTTGCCTTATTTGTCTTAAGTATGATTACTTTAGTCTACATTAATTCAAGTACTGTTTTTTTAAACAATCAAACTGATTTAGTAAAGGCTGATCGTCGTGATCAACTAGCAGATTTAATAATCCAAGACATAATGGAATATGTTAGCCATAAAAATAATGCGTTAGGCACAATAACAGTTAATGGTGACCAAACATTTAATGGAACAACTGATACAATAGATTTAACTGGATTTGATACATCACCTGAAACTGGTGATATTGTTTTAATTGATGGCTTAAGAGGTAGATATGTAATTGATAATGTAACTGGGACAGGAAGTAGTTTAAACATTGAATTTACTTCTAATATTGCCAATGCTTCTTTAGCTGATGGAACCTCTGTTACATTTATTGCTTTTAAAAAAAATGAACTAGCTTGTTTTGATGGATTAAACTTGGTTAATGATGCTCCGAGTGGAATTACTGGTTGTTCTACTTTGCCTGATGAGGTTGAAGACTTACATAATCATTGGAAGGCTCAACTTGATGATGAACTTGGCAGTGAAATAAATATTAGATCTGTTGAAGTGACCGATGGAGATATCGTTAAAGTTACCTTAGGAGATGGAACCGATAATACTGTATTAGCAAAAAAAGTTAATGTTTGTATATTTGATGAAACTCCCAACAAAGTTGCTTTTAACTTTCCTGGTTTAGCTGATCCAATCGAAACAGGAATTATAGAAGGATCTGAAAATCCAGTTGCACATTATAACTTTAGTGGAATTGCAAGAATGTTTACTGATTTAGATGCTGATAATGGTGAACAAGATGACACAACAACCTGTAGTGCTGTAAGTTCCTCTACCTGTCGGCAAGTTTATGCTGGTGCAGATGTAATAAGTGTATTTTTGTATAGGTATACTGGTAGTGATGTCAGAGTTAAACCTTCGGGATGTGATGATAGTGTTTGGACCGGTCAATGTGATGGTGTTCGGATAAATACAAATGATCTATCCTTGTGGTTTATTTTTGATGAATACAATCATTCAACTGATGCTACTGATACAAGTCAAGTTGGACAAGTCCTAGAAGGAACTAATGGAGGTGGGTATTTTCAATTTGATATTGAAAATCTTCCAACAGATGCAAGAATTTTAATTTTTGATGATGCGTCTGAAAGTTGTCAGGGAGCAATTGATATGGGAACCTGCTCTGGTCGTTATGTTTGGAACGAAGCTCACGATGGGATGGTGGTTCATTTAGGAACAGGAAATCTTGCAACCTTAGAAGATATAGAACTTAGAATAACAGGAATTCCAACAGGTGTTGATCGTTGGCGAGTTTTAAGAGCAGATAATGATGGTTGTTTAATTGCAAGTGGAGACACAGGTTCTGCTCATGGTGGAGCATTAGATATTGAAGATGAAAATGAATGCTGGAATTATGTAACAGCTTTAAATACAACAACAGCATCAGCAATATCTGCTAGTTCAAGTTCTGTAACTTTGACAGATAGTTCTATTTTTCCTAATAGTGGAAGTGTTCAAATAGGAAGTGAATACGTAAATTATACTTCAAACGATACCACTACAAATACTTTATCTGGTTTGACAAGAGGAGTAAGACAATCAGGACGGTTAGATAGTGCTATTACAAGTGGAGCAACTCCAAACTTTGATCAAACATTAAATGGTTCAAATCCTCAAATTGGAATTTTAGGTGGCTTTGTTGAAATTAATAACGAAATCTTAAGAATGGGATACAAAGCAGAAAGTGATTTAACCAATGCTGCAAACAACATGGATAATATGAATGTTAGATTTTATGAAAGAGCACTCAAAGGCACATCTGCTGCAGCACATAACTCAAATAGTAATGTTAGAAATTATGANATGAGAGCAAGAAGTTGGCCGGCTGGAACAACTGTTTGGGAAGGTCCAACAAATTCAATTCCCGTGGTATTAGCAGAAGATACCGATAACGAAGTCTTTGAAAGAGTTAGAATTAAAAGAAGAGCAACACTAAATCTATCACCAACAAACGTATGTTCATAAAATCCAAAAAAAACGCATTTACATTAATAGAGTTATTAGTTGGCATATTTATTGCTTCTTTAGTTTCTATCTCAATTTATGCTTTATTTGATAGAGGTTCAAAAGACTATAGCCAAATAGCTAATACCAGTGAGATTAAAACAGAGGGAAATTTAATCTTTAATGTCATTGAACGCGATCTTGCAAGAGGAGGATTTGTTCATCCAATAAGAGGCGATATTACAGATCCAGATAATTGCCAAGATGGTATTAATATTAATGATGCGGTTAAAATAGTTTCTGGAACAGAGGTCAGTTCTTGTTATGACAGGCCTAGTTTTGATGGTACCACAGCTTTAAGATTTAAAATTACCTACAAATTAGGTGATGGTACTGCAAATTTACCTGACACCAACACTTTATATAAAAAAACTGAGAGAACAGATGATTGTGATGACATTATAGTATCCTCTAATGCAGCTGTTCATGACTGGCAACCTATCTCAAATAACATTAATACAATAGAATTTTCAAATCCTACATTTGATAGTGAAAATGATAATCTAATTAATGTTGCAATTAATTTTAGATCTAAAGATGATGAGGATTTAAACTTAGATTTTAGAAAAAGAATTTTTTTAAGAAACCTTCCCTTAACTGAGAGTAGCACGCTTTGCGATGAAAAGTGCCCTAATTCAAAAGATCTTTTTGCAAACTATACAATATCAAGCGACGAAACTATCTGGGACCCTGATACTAGAACAATACCATCTGCAAGAGTGGTCATCTCGGAAAATTACACTGATGGTGAGGATCGGCTGCAATGGGATACGGACATGGCAACGGATCTTGGCTTAACTGTAAATTTTGTAACGGATACTGGTATCCTAGAAATTAGCGGAGATGAATCTGGTAGAAACTATCAAAGATTTATAAGAACAATTAATTATGTAAATCTCGAAGATGAAATAGATGATCGTACAACTTTTGCAGATGAAGATAGAGTGATTATTTTAGCTATGGGGTTTGAAGATCTTTGTCAAGATTTAATAGGAAGACAAGTTGGAAACATAAGACATTTTTATTGCTATATAGAAAATACTGCTGATGGAAGAGGTGCATGGGAT
>JGI26083J51738_10002179_pt1 | contig 10254 bp, 8 predicted proteins | sample SaaInl85LU_5_DNA_FD_51738 | JGI IMG/M metagenome (IMG submission 51738)
TTTTCTTTTTGTAATTGTTTTTTCACTGTTAATTAACAGTTTTTCAGATATTTTTTCGGGTAATTTTTCTGAGGTTAATAAAACCAACTTTGCTGAAGGACGATATAAAGCATTCTTTGCTCCTAAAATTGTTTTAAGCTTAGTGTATGGTTTTTATATGGCAAATAAAAATATAAAAAGTGAATATAAAAAAGGTTAATCAAAAACTAAATAAAAACATAAATGAAGAGACAGAATTAATAAATTCTTTATCTATTGGTAAGTACTTATTAATTTATATTCCTATACTATTTGCAATGTTTGCAATAGGTCAAATTATAGCTAGTTTCTTTTTAAATATTGAGTTTGATTGGCGTTTGATTTTATTTCAAGCTTTTAGTTTTGCTGTTTTATTTAGAATTTTTCATAAAATTAGAAAAGTCATCAATTCAAATTGGAAAAATAAAAACAATTAAAAAAATCGTCTAAAATTTTATTTTAGACGATTTTCTTTTTAACATTATTTGTTAATGCGACTAGCTGTTCAAGTTATTGACTTCTTATTTTAAGAAGTTATAAGAAATTCCAAACATAATTAAATCAGTGGTCATGTCATATGAAACTTCACTACCTGGTATTGCTCCATAAGGATTATTTGCTGAAGCAAACATTGGGTTTAATAATTGACCAGAAGTTCTACCATCACTTGCTCCATGATGATAAACAGCATCTAACATTATTTTATTACTAATTTCATAACTAAAACCAAATTGGAAAGCATTTGCTATAATAGCTGTAGCAGGAATGTTGAAAAATGCAACATCACTTTCAATAGGATTTGAACTATATGTATAGCCTAATCTTAATGGAAACTTTTCAATTCCTTTATATTGCAATCCTGCAGATATAATATTAATGTTTTTCCACCCAAATCCTGCAACAGATGCAGTTTGAGTCCATCCAGTTTTAGAGAAACCATCTGTGTTTTCGTAATCAACAGATCTGTAATCTAAAGCGAAATCAAAATTTCCTTTTGAATAACCAAGACCAAATGATAATATAGCAGGATAATCCATTTGAAAATTATTGGTAGCAGAACTACCATCTAAATATGTATTATTAAACTCGAATTCACTAAACTTCTGAGTTGTTTTATAGGATGCACCTAACTTAAAACCAGAACCTGTATCAAAGAAAACTCCAAATTGAGCCCCAAAACCTAGTGCAGTAGCTTTATCTGTTGATGGGTAACCTGCTTGTGTTGGATTTGCTGTTGGATTTGGCATCAATTCTAAGGCAGCGTAATTCATTGTAGGTTGTACCCCAATAGAAAACTTATCACTTAACTCATAAGCCCAACTAAAACCAACTTGTAATAGCATGTAATCAGATTCAATTTTACCAAATCCTCCCATACTTTGAGGCATATTAATAGGGTTTGTTGTACTTTCTGGAAAAGTAACTCCAAATCCACTGATACCAAATGCAGACACTCCAAAAGTATGTTTACTATCTTCTTTACCCCAAACCATTGCTAGTGCTGGCATTGGAGATATTCCTCTATCATCAGCTGTGGTTCCACTCATAAAGTTTCCTGTTGGTTGTCCATTTAAATCAAAAATAGGAACTGTAGAATTTAATTCTGGTGCTGAGAAAAATAAGCCTAAATCAAATTTTATAATTTTTTGGTCAAAGGTTGATAATGCAGCTGGATTCCATTGCATTGCTCCAGAAATATCTAATGGTTGTGCTGTTGCAGCACCACCCATAGACATATTAACAGCACCAACACCTTGCATAACATGCCCAGTTTGAGCAAATAAAGTTGACGCNAATAAAAGCGTAATTAATTTTAAAAATGAATTTTTCATAATATTAATATTTGTGAATATTTAAAGATTTTAAACATTCTATTTGCAACATTAAATCTAAGGCGAACCCTATTTTTATGCTATGACAAATATCATTTTTAGAAAATTTTCATCTCTTTTTAAAACAAAAAACACGACCCTATGAGTCGTGTTTAATATACTTTTCTAAGTTTTAAATACTAAATGAAATTAATCTAATTGAATTAAGTCTATATCACTATTTTTCACTTTTGTATTTAATTCTTTTACACCATTATTAAAGAGCTTATTTAATTTAGCCAATTCAAGATCTATTTGTTTTGTAATTTCATTTTTAAAATCGATAGCCTGTTGTGTAGGAGCATAATTACCAATTCTTGTTAATGAATTTAAATGAGCTAATTTGTTGTTAAGTCTAATTGGAAAATTTAAAGGATCTTGACCACTTTTACTTTTTGTTTGGTACAATGTTTCTTCAACAACAGTCATATCTTTTACTAACTTATCTGCAAAATCTATTAAGTCTTTATGTTTCTTTTTGTCTTTAATGGATTTCTTTAATAAACCAACTTGACTTCTAACTTTTTTCACATTCTTTAATGCTTTATGTATCTCAGTCATTTTGGTATTAATATCATTTATAAAGTCAAATTGTGCTTTCATATCACTTTCTGTAGCTTCTGACATAGGATTTTTTAAGATACTAAAAGGCTGACTCATTATTTTGTTATTTACTTTTAATTCAACCTTATAATCTCCAGGTAAAGCCATTGGTCCACTTAAAGAAGCCCACCATAAAATCATGCCTGGTACACGTTCTGCACCATCATACATCATATTCCAATAAAAAATATTATTACCATCTTTTACAGACAATTTACCATCTTTATTTTCTTTGTTAGGTTTTGTACTAAATGTTTTGATGGCATTATCATTTTTGTCATAGAACGTTAAAGAAACAACATCCTTATCACCTTTTTCTTTAATGTAATAATTTACTGCAACTCCTCCTGGATGATTTGTACCTGCAGTTCTAGAAGTCCTTCCACGACCACCACTCATATTATAGGTATCTTTAGGTCTATATAAGACAACATCTTCTTTTAATGTTGAAGAATTTAGTTGATGAAGAGGTGTTAAATCATCAATAATCCATAAAGATCTACCTTGTGTAGCTGCAATTAAATTATCGTTTTTAATAGCTAAATCTGTAATTGGTACAATTGGTAAATTTTGCTGAAAAGTTTGCCAATTATCACCATCATCAAAAGAAATATACATACCTCTTTCAGTACCTGCATATAATAAACCTTTACGTTTTGGGTCTGCTCTTAATGCTCTTGTAAAATCTTCAGAGGCAATTCCGTTTGTAATTTGTTTCCAAGATTTACCATAGTTTTCAGTTTTATAAATGTAAGGTGCATAATCTCCTGTTTTATATTTAGTACCAACAATGTAAGCTCCACCTTTATTAAAAGGATCAACTTCTATGCAATTAATCATCATCCATTCTGGCATTTTTTTAGGAGTAATATTATTCCAAGTAGCACCATTATCTTTAGAAACATGAACTAAACCATCATCTGAACCAGTATAAATTAATCCAGGTTCAAAAGGAGATTCTGTTGCTGCGAAAATAGTTCCATAATATTCTACTCCAGTATTGTCTTTAGTAATTGGACCTCCAGAAGGACCTAATGTTTTTGGATCGTTTCTAGTTAAATCTGGGCTAATAATTTTCCAAGATTGTCCTTCGTTTTCTGTTACGTGCAAATGGTTAGAAGCTGCATACAATCTCTTTTTATTATTTGGCGAAAAGAATATTGGAAAATTCCATTGAAAACGATATTTAAAATCTTCTGCTCCATGACCCATAGGATCATCTGGCCATACATTTATAGCACGTGTTTCGTTTGTTTTATGATTAACTCTAGTTAATAATCCACCATAACTACCTCCATAAACAATATCAGGATTTAATGGATCTGCAGCTAAATGTGCACTTTCACCACCAGCTGTTGAGCTCCAATCAGATTCTGTAATGAAACTACCATCTGTTCTATGTGAAATTCTTACAGTTGAATTATCTTGTTGTGCTGCTAAAATTCTGTATGGAAAATGATTATCTGTGGTAACTCTATAAAATTGAGATGTAGGTTGATTCATATACGTACTCCAATTTTCTCCAGCATCAAAAGAAATTTGTGCTCCACCATCATCACCAATAATCATTCTTTGGTTATCTTCTGGAGCAATCCATAAATCATGATGATCTCCATGAGGTGCATTATAAGTTTTATAAGTTCTACCACCATCTGTAGATTTATGATAACGTACATTTAAAACATATAAAATATTTTNATCTTGTGTATCTGCATACAAACGCGTATAATACCAAGCTCTTTGACGTAATTTACGTTCAGAATTTATTAATCTCCAAGTTTTACCAGCATCAAAAGACTTGTATACACCACCTTTTTTATTTTCTATTAAAGCATAAACTATATCTGAATTTACTGGTGAAACTGTAACACCAGCAATACCCCAAATTCCATCAGGTAAACCTTTGTTGGTAGAAATATTTGTCCAAGTTTCTCCTTCATCTGTACTTTTCCATAAAGCAGATCCATCACCACCAGAAGATAAACTGTAAGGTGTTCTTCTTACATTCCAGGTAGTTGCATATAAAATTCTTGGGTTATTTGGATCAATAATTAAATCTACAACTCCAGCATTTTCATTAGAAAACAATACTTTTCTCCAAGTTTCTCCTCCATCTGTTGTTTTATAAACTCCTCTTTCTTGAGTAGGTTTGTATAAATCTCCCATAACTCCTGCAAAAACAATATCAGAATTTTTTGGATGAATACGCATTCTTGGAATGTGTCTTGAGTTTTTTAAACCTACATGTTTCCATGTTTTTCCTGCATTTTCAGATTTCCAAACTCCATCTCCAGAAGAAACATTTCCACGAACGGTTTTCTCACCCATTCCAACATAAATTACATTATTGTCTGATTCAGAAATAGCCACTGAGCCAACTGAGCCTCCAAAAAATCCATCAGAAATATTTTGCCAAGTGTTACCTGCGTCATTAGTTTTCCAAACTCCACCACCTGTAGATCCCATGTAAAAAAGGTTTGCTTTACCAGAAACACCTGTAACAGCAGCACTTCTTCCTCCTCTAAAAGGTCCTATATTTCTCCATTCTACTGCACTAAAATATTCTTCAGAAACTTTGGTAGATTTTTTTTGTGCATTAACTTTGGCATTTGCTGTTAAGAAGATGCAAACTGCCAGAAAAAGTATTTTTTTCATGTTGGGTTAGTTATAAGTTTGAGGTTAAAAATAAGAATTAAATTCAGTTTTAGAAATGGACATATTGTTAAATGTTTTAGAGGATAAAAAATTACACCAAGAAATTACTATATCTGGCTCTAAAAGTGAATCTAACAGATTATTAATTTTACAGAAGCTTTTTCCTGAAATTTCAATANAAAATTTATCTGATTCTGATGATTCTGTTCACATGCNACACGCACTTTCTACTCAAGATGAATTAGTAGATATAGGACATGCAGGAACTGCAATGCGTTTTTTAACTTCTTATTTCGCAGTTCAAGAAAACAGAGAAACTGTACTNACAGGTTCTGAAAGAATGCAAAATAGGCCCATTGAAATTTTAGTAAATGCGTTAAAAGATTTAGGAGCTAATATTACNTATGAAGCTAAAGAAGGGTACCCTCCAATAAGAATTATTGGTAAAAAACTAATTAAAGATAAAGTACAAATTAATGGTAATGTAAGTAGTCAATACATTTCTTCTTTACTATTAATAGCGTCAAAATTAGAAAATGGATTAGAGATAGAATTAATTGGTAAAATAACTTCTGTACCTTATATAAAGATGACATTGAGTTTATTAACTCAATTAGGAATTGAAAATAAATTTGAAGGAAATTTTATTACAGTTTATCCTAAAAAATCAATTCATAAACAAACTGTTGTTGTAGAATCAGATTGGTCTTCTGCTAGTTACTTTTATTCTATAATAGCTTTATCAGAAATTGGTTCAGAAATCCAATTAACTGCATATAAAAAAGANAGCTTACAAGGAGATTCTTGTTTAGCTGAAATTTATAATCATTTTGGAGTAGAAACAACTTTTAATCAAAATTCTATTATTCTAAAAAAGATTAAAAAAAGTAATACATCTTCTCTTGATATCAACCTAAAAAATGCCCCAGATATCGCACAAACAATTGCTGTGACTTGTTTTGCAGAGAATATCTCATGTAATTTAACAGGTTTACATACTTTAAAAATTAAAGAAACTGACAGATTAGTTGCGTTACATGATGAGCTTACTAAACTTGGAGCATCAATAAAAGTATCTGATGAAAGTTTACATTTAGAAGTTTCTACAAAAATCAATGNAAATGTTTCTATAAAAACCTATAATGATCATAGAATGGCTATGGCTTTTGCACCTTTGGCTTTAAGAGTTCCAATACAGATTTTAGATGCTGAAGTTGTAACAAAATCTTATCAAAAATTTTGGGATGATATGCAGCAATTAGGTATTAAAATAGATAATATTTAAATTAAATCGCTAAACACTTGACAACCCCTATCATGAGATTGTATCTTTGCAACTTTTGTAAAAGAATATAGACTTATGAAATTATCAAACTTTGACTTTGAATTACCAGAAGAATTATTAGCAGAATATCCTGCAGAACATAGAGATGAATCTCGTTTAATGGTTCTAAACAGAAAAGAGCAAACTATAGAGCACAAACTGTTTAAAGATGTTATAAATTACTTTGATGAGGGAGATGTAATGATGTTAAATAACACAAAGGTTTTTCCTGCTAGAATGTTTGGTAACAAAGAAAAAACAGGAGCAAGAATCGAAGTTTTCTTATTAAGAGAGTTAAATGCAGAAAATAGACTTTGGGATGTTTTAGTAGATCCTGCAAGAAAAATTAGAATTGGAAACAAATTATTTTTTGGAGAAGATGATAGTTTAGTAGCAGAAGTGATAGATAATACTACTTCTAGAGGTAGAACATTACGTTTCTTGTTTGATGGAAGTTATGAAGCCTTTAGAGAAAAATTATTAGAATTAGGTGAGACTCCTTTACCAAAATATATCAATAGAGAGGTAGAAGCATCAGATGAAGAGCGTTACCAAACTATTTATGCAAAACACGAAGGTGCAGTAGCTGCTCCAACTGCAGGTTTACACTTTTCTAAACATTTATTAAAGCGTTTAGAAATTAAAGGAGTTGATTTTGCAGAAATGACTTTACATGTTGGTTTAGGTACTTTTAGTCCTGTAGAGGTTGAAGATTTATCTAAGCATAAAATGGATTCTGAGCAAATTATTATTCCACAATCTGCTGCAGATAGAATAAATTTAGCTAAAAATGAAAAGAGAAGAATTTGTGCAGTAGGTACAACTGTAATGAGAACAGTAGAATCTTCAGTATCTTCTAATCAAATGCTAAATCCTTACGAAGGTTGGACAAATAAATTTATTTTTCCTCCTTACGATTTTAGTATTGCAAACTCAATGATTACTAATTTCCATACACCAAAATCTACATTGTTAATGATGGTAGCAGCATTTGCTGGTTACGATTTTACAATGAAAGCTTACAAAGAAGCCGTAAAAGAAGGGTATAGATTTTACTCTTATGGAGATGCAATGTTAATCATCTAAATTAAAATAAAATTTATAAAAATATAAACCTCACAAGTTTCTTGTGAGGTTTTGTACTTTTGCAAGCAAATGAAGCCTAAAAAGAAAGACATAAGAGCCTTAACCAAAGAACAATTACGCCAATTTTTTGTAGAAAATGGCGATAAAGCTTTTCGTGGAAATCAAGTTTACGATTGGTTATGGAGCAAATCTTTNCACACCTTTGAAGATATGACTAACATTTCTAAAGAAACTAGACAAATGTTAGAAGATAACTTTGTTATCAATCATATTAAAGTAGATTCTATGCAAAAAAGTGCAGATGGTACTATAAAAAACGGAATAAAACTACATGATGGTTTAGTTGTAGAATCTGTTTTAATTCCTACATCAACCAGAACAACAGCATGTGTTTCTAGTCAAGTTGGGTGTAGTTTAGACTGTAAATTTTGTGCTACAGCTNGTTTAAAAAGAATGCGTAATTTAAATCCTGATGAGATTTATGACCAAGTTGTGGTGATAGATAAACAAAGTAGATTATATCATCATCATCCATTAACAAATATTGTTTTTATGGGAATGGGTGAGCCACTTATGAATTACAAAAATGTAATGAAATCCATAGAAATGATCACCTCTCCTGAAGGGTTGGGTATGTCATCAAAAAGAATTACTGTATCTACTTCTGGTGTGCCAAAAATGATTAAAAAAATGGCAGATGAAGAAGTTAAATTTAATTTAGCAGTCTCTTTACACTCTGCAATAGATGAGGTTAGAACTTCAATTATGCCTTTTAATACTACTTTTCCTTTAAAAGATTTAAGAGAAGCTTTAGAATATTGGTATGCAAAAACAAAAAGAGCAATCACATACGAATATGTGGTTTGGGAAGGTATAAACGATAGAAAAGAAGACATAAAGGCTTTAGTAGATTTTTGTAAATATGTGCCTTGTAAAGTAAATCTAATAGAATACAACCCAATTGATGATGGCCAATTTCAGCAAGCAAGTAATGCTGCAATAAACAATTATATTTCTAACTTAGAAATGAATGATATTACCATAAACGTAAGAAGAAGTAGAGGTAAAGATATTGATGCTGCTTGTGGGCAATTAGCAAATAAGTCTTAACATATATTTCTGATTTCTTAGAGTTTAACTTGTAAAAATTCTTGTTTATATTTTGTATTTTTGTGCTTGAATGAAGCCTGTAGAACTTATAAAACTTCCTATTAAAAAAGAGATGGAACTCTTTGAGAAAAAGTTCAAGGATTCCATGCTTTCTAAAGTTCCGCTTTTAAACAGAATTACATATTACATTGTTCGTAGAAAAGGAAAACAAATGAGACCAATGTTTGTTTTTTTGGTTGCAAAAATGGTTTCTGAAGGCGGTTTTGATGAGCGAACTTACAGAGGTGCTTCTGTAGTTGAATTGATTCANACAGCCACTTTAGTGCATGATGATGTAGTTGATGATTCTAATAGAAGAAGAGGCTTTTTCTCTATAAATGCCCTTTGGAAAAATAAAATTGCAGTTTTAGTTGGTGATTTTTTACTCTCAAAAGGTTTGTTGTTATCTATTGATAATGAAGATTTNGATTTANTTAAAGTTGATTTCAATCGCAGTTCGTGAAATGAGTGAAGGTGAATTGTTACAAATAGAAAAAGCAAGAAAATTAGATATTACAGAAGACATTTATTTTGATATCATAAGGCAAAAAACAGCTACTTTAATTGCAGCTTGTTGTGGAATTGGTGCTGCTTCTGTTGGTGCTTCAAATGAAACTATTCAGCAAATGCGAAAGTTTGGAGAATACATAGGTATTGCTTTTCAAATAAAAGATGATTTGTTTGATTATACAGATGAGAAAATAGGAAAACCAACAGGTATAGATATTAAAGAACAAAAAATGACCTTGCCTTTAATTTATACATTAAATAATTGCTCTAAGAAAGAAAAATCTTGGATAATTAACTCTGTTAAAAAGTATAATAAAGACAAAAAAAGAGTAAAAGAAGTAATTGCTTTTGTAAAAGAAAATGGAGGTATAGATTATACTATAGCTAAAATGAATGATTACAAAAACAAAGCACTTTCTATATTAGAAACTTATCCAGATTCACCTTATAAAAGTTCGTTATTACAAATGATAGATTATGTGGTTGAGCGTAAAGTTTAAATTTCCAATAACTCTTCAACAAAAGCTCTAGAATTAGATAATCTTGGCACTTTGTGTTGCCCACCTAATTTCCCTTTTTGTTTCAGCCATTCATAAAAAAGTCCTTTTTTAGCAACGTGAATTTTAGGCATAGCTATAGTCATGTTGTTGTAACGTTTAGCTTCATAATCAGAATTAATAGACTTTAAGGCATTGTCTAAAATTTCTGTGAAATAGTTCATGTTTTTTGGATGTTTTTCAAATTCAATAATCCACTGATGACCACCACTGTTTTTGCCTTCCATAAAAATGGGACCAACAGTATAATCATTAATTAAAGCATCAGTCTTTTCACAAGTAAGTTTTAGTGCGTCTTCTACATTTTCAATATTTAATTCTTCTCCAAATACATTAATATAGTGTTTAGTTCTTCCTGTAATTTTTATTCTGTAAGGATCTAAAGAAGTAAAACGAATGGTATCACCAATCATATATCTCCATAAACCACTATTTGTAGTTATTACTAATGCATAATCTATATTTTTTTGTACTTCAGATA
>JGI26083J51738_10002188_pt1 | contig 10224 bp, 10 predicted proteins | sample SaaInl85LU_5_DNA_FD_51738 | JGI IMG/M metagenome (IMG submission 51738)
ACATAATCACCAATCCAAATTTGAACTTTCTCACCAGAAAAAGGATGAATTGCGTACGCTCCTGTAAATGCACCAGAAATGGTTTTTACATCTGCCATTCTATCACGTTCAGAACGTTTTGCTGTAGCTTCTACATACGCTTCAACCTCAGCTTTTTGAGCTTCAGTTGTAATTTTCGAAACCAATTCGTGCTCTGGAGCTAGTGTCATAAAAGACACTCCAAAAATGGTATCAGGTCTTGTTGTAAATACGTCAATTTTTTCACCTTCAAAACCATCAACTTTAAAAGAAACCATTGCACCTTGACTTCTACCAATCCAATTGGTTTGAGAATCTTTTAGTGGTTGTGGCCAATCAATTGTTTGTAAACCATCTAACAAACGTTGTGCATAGGCAGAAATTCGCATAGACCATTGTGTCATTTTTTTACGAACAACAGGATGACCACCTCTTTCCGAAACTCCATTTACAATTTCGTCATTTGCTAAAACAGTACCTAATGCAGGACACCAGTTTACTTCTGTATCAGACAAAAATGTTAATCTGTATTGTAATAAAATTTCTTGTTGTTTGGTTGATGAAAAACCATTCCAATCATCACTTGAAAATGGAATTAAATCTTCATCACAAACTGCGTTTACAGTTGCATTACCCTCTTTTTCGAAAATTGAAATTAAAGTTGAGATGTCTTCTGCCTTGTCTGAATCTTTATTATACCAAGAATTGAATAGTTGAATAAAAATCCATTGTGTCCATTTATAATATTCAGGACTCGATGTTCTCACCTCTCTACTCCAATCAAAAGAAAAACCAATTTGATCTAATTGTCTTCTGTAAGTTTTTATGTTTTCTTCAGTTGTTTTTGCAGGATGTTGCCCAGTTTGAATAGCATATTGTTCTGCAGGTAAACCAAAAGAATCATATCCTTGAGGATGCAATACGTTAAACCCTTTATGACGCTTATAACGTGCATAAATATCAGATGCAATATAGCCTAAAGGATGCCCAACATGTAAACCTGCTCCTGATGGATAAGGAAACATATCTAACACATAATATTTAGGTTTTTCAGAGTTATTAGAAGCTTTAAAAGTTTGGTTTTCAGCCCAATATTTTTGCCACTTTTTTTCTATTTCTTGATGATTGTATTGCATCTTCTATGAATTTAGAGGGTGCAAATTTACGTTTATTCTTTGTAAGCTAAAAGTGTAACTACTCTAAATTAAAAAAGCCTCTAAAATATTTTTTTAGAAGCTTTTTAAGATAAGTTTTTCTTATAAACAGTCTTTGTAATTTGAGTTTCTTCTATTAAGCGTTTTATTTAATTCTCCGTCTTTATAAAACTCTATAATATTATTATCACAAGATACTTTTACTTCAAAAGTGATAATATTTCCAAAATTATAATCAAAAGTTAGTCTATCACCTTCTATAGTATAAGTTTGAGTACCTGGTATAGCTTCATCAGGAAAAACATTATTTGTACCATAATACGTAAACTGTTTTCCATCTTTATAGGTATGCATTACCCTATCTTCAAAATCTTTTAAAAGCCATTGCCCACTTTTAAGTTGCTCAACTTTTTGTTGAATAGATAATTCTGTTTGTATATCATCTGCTGAATTTTCACAACTTGAAAAGAATACAATTGAAAAAGTAATTAATGCTGNGTAAATTGTCTTTGCTACTACTCTCATAATTTTAGTTTTAATTGGTTTGTTTTTTGTTACCACAAAGAAATGACTACTAAAACAATATCCTTTTAATAATGTTTCTAAAAAGGAAAAAAACAACCTTAAAAAGGAAAAATTAAAAGTATAAAAATCTTTTTAAAATAATTTAACAACAAAAAAAGTACTGCTTTTTAATGAATTAGTACTTTTAGAGAATTATAAAAAATCAACTACTCATGAAAAAAATTATTGTATTTGTTTTAGCTGCTTTTGTTTTATCAGCTTGTAAAGAAAAAACTCCTGAACTTAGTATCAATTATAAAAAAATAGAACTTGAAAATGGTTTAGATGTAGTTTTTCATGTTGATAAATCTGATCCTGTAGTCGCTGTTGAATTGATGGTTCATGTTGGATCTGCAAGAGAAGTAGAAGGTAGAACAGGCTTTGCGCATTTATTTGAACACTTATTATTTTTAGAATCAGAAAATTTAGGTAAAGGAGGCTTAGATAAAATGAGTGCTAGAATTGGAGGTTCTGGAGCTAATGGATCTACCTCTAGAGATAGAACTAATTATTTACAAACTGTACCAAAAGATGCTTTAGAAAAAATGATTTGGGCAGAAGCAGATAAGTTAGGTTGGTTTATTAATACTGTTACAGACCCTGTTTTAGCAAAAGAAAAGCAGGTGGTTAAAAATGAGAAAAGACAAAGTGTAGATAACAGACCTTATGGTCATAACCAATATGTAATTGATAAAAATTTATACCCAAAAGATCATCCATACAACTGGCAAGTTATTGGTTCTTTAGAAGATTTACAAAATGCTACTTTACAAGATGTAAAAACATTCTTTAAAAAGTGGTATGTACCTAACAATGCTACCTTGGTTTTATCTGGTGATATTGATATTGAACAAGCAACAAAATGGGTTAAAAAGTATTTTAATGAAATTCCAAGAGGTGAAGAAATTGTACCTCTAGAAAAAAAATCTGGTATCGTAAATGAAACTAAGTTTTTATATTATGAGGATAATTTTGCAAGAGTTCCACAATTAACAATGGTTTGGCCAGCAGTCGAAAATTATCACCCAGATGCATATGCCTTAGAGGTATTAACAGAATATTTAACTTCTGGTAAAAAAGCACCTTTTAATCAAGTTTTAATAGATGATTTAAAATTAACATCTAATACTAGTATGTATAATTATTCATCTGAATTAGCAGGTCAAACGCAATTGGTTATTAGAGCTTTTAAAGGAAAGGATTTAGATGAAGTTAAAAAAGGTGTTGAAAAAGCTTTTGCTAAATTCGAAGAAGAAGGCATCTCTGAGAAAGATTTAAATAGAATTAAAGCAGGACAAGAAACTCGTTTTTATAGAAGTTTATCTAGTGTTTTAGGTAAAGGCACCAATTTAGCATCATACAATACTTATACAGGTAATCCTGGTTTTGTAACTAAAGATATCCAAAGAACATTAGGTGTTACAACAGATGATGTAATGCGTGTTTATAATACATATATAAAAGATAAAAACTTTATTGCAACTAGTTTTGTACCTAAAAATAGTGCTGAATTAGCTTTAGAAAACTCTACTTTGGCAAATGTTGTAGAAGAACAAATTGTTATTGGAGCTGAAGAAAAGTTTAACCCAAAAATTGCTGCTACCTATATAAAAACACCTTCTACTTTTGATAGAAGTATTGAGCCACCTTATGGAGAAACTCCTTNTTTAGNTGTGCCAGAAGTTTATCAAAATAAACTTGAAAACGGATTAGAAGTATATGGTATTGAAAATAATGAAGTGCCTTTAGTTCAATTTAATTTAGTTATTAATGGTGGTCAATTAGTGGAATCTATGGATAAATTGGGCGTTGCTAATTTAACTGCTAGTCTTTTAAACAAAGGAACAAAAAACAAATCTGTTTCTGAGTTAGAGGAAGCTATTCAAGAATTAGGTGCATCTATTAATATTTATGCTTCAAAAGAAAATATTACAATTAGTGGTACTACCTTAAAAAGAAATTACGAAAAGACTTTAGCTTTAGCTCAAGAAATGTTTTTAGAGCCAAGGTTTGATGAAGAAGAATTTGAACTTCTTAAAAAAGCAACTCTTTCTAGATTAAGGCAACAAGAAGCTAGCCCTAATTCTGTTGCAAGTAATACGTATAATGAATTAATATATGGAAAAGACAACATCCGTTCTAAAAATACTTTAGGAACAGTTGCATCTGTAGAAAGCATCAATTTAGAAGATGTAAAAAGTTTTTACAATAAATTTATTTCTCCTTCTGTTTCTAAATTATTAGTAGTTGGTGATATTTCTAAAGAAAACGTAACTCAATCTTTAGCCAAATTAAATCAAAATTGGGAAGCAAAAGAAGTTACGATTCCTGAATATAAAACTCCTGATGCCCCAGAAAAACCAACTGTTTATTTTTATGATATTCCAAATGCAAAACAATCTGTTTATTATTTGGTGCACCAGCATTAGCTGCTACAGATGAAGATTATTACCCTGCATCAGTTATGAATTACATCTTAGGTGGAGGTGGTTTTGCTTCACGTTTAACACAAGAATTACGCGAAGGAAAAGGCTATACTTACGGAATTCGTTCTGGATTTTCGGGAACTAATGCAAAAGGAGCATTTACCATTTCTAGTGGAGTTAGAAGTAATGTAACTTTAGAATCTGCTCAGCTTGTGAAAAAAATCTTAGAAGAATATCCAACTACTTTTTCTGATAAAGATTTAGAAACCACAAAAAGCTTTTTAATAAAAAGTAATGCAAGAGCTTTCGAAACTTCTAGAGCAAAATTAAATATGCTTACAAATATTAGTGATTATGGTATGAGTCCAGATTATGTAAAAGATAGAGAAAAAATAGTAAATAATATGACCAAAGAACGTATCACTGAATTAGCTAATAAATACGTGAATCCAGAGAAAATGATTTGGTTAGTAGTGGGTGATGCAGAAACTCAGTTTGATAGAATGAAAGAATTAGGTTATGGTGAACCTGTTCTATTAAATAAGAGACAAGAAAAAATTAAGAAGTAAATGTTTTCTTTTTATGTAGCATAAAAAATCCCAATTTCTAATATGAAATTGGGATTTTTATTTTAAATATATTTTAAAATTATTTACTCAAAACTTGCTCCACTTGCAGAAACATTTCTATCAATTTTACGCATTAAACCTTGTAAAACTTTACCTGGTCCAACTTCAATAAATTCAGTTCCACCATCAGCAATCATAGCTTGTACAGATTGTGTCCATTTTACTGGTGCTGTTAATTGAGCAATTAGGTTTTCTTTTATTTCATTAGGATTAGTAACTGCCTTAGCAACTACATTTTGATATACAGCACATGTTGGCTCACTAAATTCTGTTGCTTCAATTGCAGCAGCTAATTCTTCTCTAGCAGGCTCCATCATTGGTGAATGAAAAGCACCACCTACAGGTAATAATAAAGCTCTTCTTGCTCCTTTTTCAGTTAAGACTTCACAAGCTTTTTTTACAGCTTCAATTTCTCCAGAAATCACTAATTGACCAGGACAATTATAATTTGCAGCAACTACAACACCATCAACAGCATCACAAACTTCTTCTACTACATGATCATCTAAACCTAATACTGCAGCCATTGTAGATTCTTGCATTTCACAAGCTTTTTGCATCGCTAAAGCACGTTTAGAAACTAATTGTAAACCATCTTCAAAAGTTAATACTCCATTTGCCACCAAAGCAGATAATTCGCCCAAAGAATGACCAGCTACCATTTCTGGCTGAAAAGAATCACCTAATACCTTTGCTAAAATTACAGAATGTAAAAAAATAGCAGGCTGTGTTACTTTAGTTTCTTTTAATTGTTCTGCTGTTCCTTCAAACATTATATCTGTAATAGAGAAGCCTAAAATATCATTTGCTTTTTCAAAATATTCTTGAGCTAAAGGCGATTTCTCATATAAATCTAAACCCATTCCTGTAAATTGTGCACCTTGACCAGGAAAAATATATGCTTTCATAAATTATTTTATTGTTGTTTGTTGTGGCAAAAATAATCATTTTTATCAGAAGCTAACACCTNCTTTTATTACTCACTTTTTCTATACCCAAATNTANTTTAGATTCTTAAAANGATCACAAANAAGTAGTGTAAATAGTGNTATGCAAGTCAATCAAATTTTAGATAAGAAGAAACACATTGTTTTATTTATTAACTTCGCTTTTATGACATCAAAAGATAAATTATTAGCCAATAGAATCTATTTAATTCTTGCAGCTCTTTTTATAGCCTCTTTAGTTACCTCAAATTTAATATTTCAGAAGTTTTTTTACTGGTATCCTTTTGATATTGAAATATTTGATACAAAATTATTTGAAGTTTCTGTAGGCTTATTACCTTACCCAATAACTTTTTTAATTACAGATATTTTATCTGAAATCTATGGTAAAAGAAAAGCCAATGAAGTTGTTATTGCAGGTATTTTTGCTTCATTTTTCTCATTATTAATTATTTATGTCTCTAAAAATGTACCTGCTACACCTTGGTCTCCAGTAAATGATGGTTTATTTGTTAATGTTTTTGGTGCTGCACCATTAGCAGTTTTAGCATCAATGTTAGCTTATCTTTTTGCTCAATTTATTGATATTAAAGTCTATCATTTTTGGAAACAACTTACTAAAGGTAAACATCTTTGGTTACGTAATAATTTCTCTACTTTTTCTTCTCAATTTATAGATACACTTACTGTTTTANTACTACTTTGTTCTTTCGGAATTATTAACTGGGATAACTTTTTAGGACTTCTTATTAGTGGCGTTTTATTTAAAATAATGATTGCTGCTTTAGACACACCTATATTATATTTAGTTGTTTATGCTTTTAAGAAAAGATTTAACCTAAAAATAAATGAAGAAATTTTAGATTAATTTTTGTAATTACTTAAAAAAGCGCTCGTCTAAATCATTAGAATATTTTAAAAAATGAAGAAAATACTTTTTACATTCATTGCATTTTTAATGCTTTTACATACAAATGCACAAACCTNTATATTTAATGATTTATTACAACAACATGTCTCTGATGATGGAATTGTAGACTACCAATCATTTAAAAAAGATGAGGCTAAACTAGATAGTTATATCAAATATTTAGAAAAAACNACTCCTGAATCTTCTTGGTCTGACAATAAAAAAAGAGCGTTTTGGATTAACGCCTATAATGCTTATACAATCAANCTAATTTTAGAAAATTACCCTCTAAAATCTATAATGGATATCGAAAGAAAAGATAAAAATGCTTGGAAAATTCCATTTGCTATAATTGGAAATACTACTTATACTTTAAATCACATTGAACATCAAATTTTAAGAAAAAAATTATTTGACCCAAAAATTCATGTAGGTGTAAATTGTGCTTCTATGTCTTGCCCAAAACTTGGTAATGTAGCATTTACAGAAGAAAATATTGATGCAGAATTAACTAAGTTAATGAGGGCTTTTATAAACGACNCNAATAGAAATAAAATAACTGAAAAAAGAATTCAAATTTCAGAAATTTTTAACTGGTTTAAAGGTGATTTTACTAAAAATGGTTCAATTATAGATTATTTAAATAAATACTCAGAAANNGAAATTAAATCGAATGCAAAAATCAGTTATTTAAAATATGACTGGTCTTTAAATGGTAAATAATTTCTGTATCTTTCGTCTTCTTAATTANAAATTAACTTATGTCTAAAAACTATTATGATGCAGCCGATTTAAGAAAATTCGGTAAAATAACAGAATGGAGTGAAGAGCTTGGAAACAAGTTTTTTGATTATTATGGAAAAGTTTTTGAAGAAGGAGCCCTTACAGCTCGCGAAAAATCTTTGATAGCATTAGCTGTAGCTCATACAGAGCAATGCCCTTATTGTATAGATGCTTATACTAAAGACGGTTTACAAAGAGGTATTACCAAAGAAGAAATGATGGAAGCTATTCATGTAGGAGCAGCCATTAAAAGTGGAGCAACTCTTGTTCATGGAGTACAAATGATGAACAAAGTGAATAAACTTGAAATGTAAAATCAATTACAAATTACGAATGAATAATTTATCAATTCGTAATTTTTAATTTGAAATTCGTAATTAAATAAATGGCTACAAAATCNCTAAAAGCAAGAAATAACGATATTGCAAATACTTCTCGTCAATTAGAAATTCTTTCAAACGGAATTTTCGCTGATGGAGAATTACCAACATTTGCAGCAAAAATTAAGGAGACAAATCAGTTTCCTTTACGTCCTAAAAAGCTTGAGATTTTACAAATCAATCTAGGATATATGTGTAATCAAGTATGTGAACATTGTCATGTTGATGCTGGTCCTGATCGTAAAGAAATTATGACTGTAGAAACCATGCAACAATGTTTAGATGTGATTAAAAATACTGGAGCGCATACTTTAGATTTAACAGGTGGTGCCCCAGAAATGAATCCTAACTTTAGATGGTTTGTAGAAGAAGCTTCAAAAGCAGGTATTAAAGACTTTATTGTAAGATCTAATTTAACTATCATAAGAGCTAATAAAAAGTATTACGATTTACCAGAATTCTTTAAAAAACATAATGTGCATGTAGTTTCTTCTATGCCTCATTGGACTCGTGGAAAAACAGACAAACAACGTGGAGATGGTGTTTTCGATAAATCTATAAAAGCATTGCAAGAACTAAATGCAGTAGGTTATGGAATGCCAAATTCTGATTTAAAACTAGATTTAGTTTACAATCCTTCAGGAGCATTTTTACCTGGAGATCAAATGGCTTTAGAAGCAGATTTTAAAAAAGCTTTAAAAGCAGATTTTAATATCGATTTTCATCATCTTTTTGCCATTACAAATTTACCAATAAGTAGGTTTTTAGATTATTTAATTGCTTCAGAAAATTACGAAGACTATATGTATGCTTTAGTGATGCTTATAATCCATCAGCAGTAGCTAATGTAATGTGTACAAACACACTTTCTGTTAGTTGGGATGGTTGGTTGTACGATTGCGATTTTAATCAAATGCTAAATTTAAAAGTAGCAAGTAAAGTAAAACATATTAAAGACTACAATGAAGATCTTCTTCAAGATAGAAATATTATTATAAATCAACATTGTTATGGATGTACAGCTGGAGCAGGTAGTAGCTGCCAAGGAACTGTAGCCTAACTAAAAATATATTAAAATGAGTTATTTAGAAACTACAAAAGANGTCTATAAAGAAGCAGCCTTAACACCAGATGTTGGTTTGTGTTGTACTACAAATCCTATTTGGGAATTACCNGGNTTAAAAATCCCAAGAATTATGCAAGAGATGAATTACGGTTGTGGTTCTACTGTGCACGCTCGCGATTTAACCAACAATCCAAAAATGTTATATGTTGGTGTTGGTGGAGGAATGGAATTACTACAATTTGCTTATTTCAACAGAACTAAAGGCGGAGTTATAGGATTAGATGTGGTTGATGAAATGCTAGAAGCCTCAAGAAAAAACTTTAAAATTGCTGAAGAACAAAACGAATGGTTTAAGAGTGAATTTGTCGATTTAAGAAAAGGTGATGCTATGAATTTACCTGTTGAAGATAATTCTATTGATGTAGCAGCGCAAAATTGTCTATTCAATATTTTTAAATCTGATGATTTAAAAAAGGCAATTTCAGAAATGAACAGAGTGTTAAAACCACATGGAAGATTGGTAATGAGTGACCCAACTTGTGAGCAACCTATGAATGATGAATTACGAAATGACGAACGTTTACGTGCACTTTGTTTAAGTGGAAGTTTATCTATTGCAGATTATGTAAAAGCATTAACAGATGCTGGTTTTGGAACAATAGAAATTAGAGCAAGAAAACCTTATAGAATCTTAGATCCAAAGCACTACCCAACAGATGAATTGATTTATATAGAATCTATAGAAGTTGCTGCTATTAAAGACCCTATGCCTGCAGATGGCCCTTGTATTTTTACGGGAAAAGCTGCTATTTATTATGGTGATGAAGATTATTTTGATGACAAAGCTGGTCATGTACTACTTAAAAATCAACCTCTTGCTATTTGCGATAAAACTGCAGGAGCTTTAGCTAGTTTAGGTAGAGATGATATTTTTATTTCAGAATCTACTTTCCATTATGATGGAGGTGGTTGTTGTTAGTTTGGTTTTTAGTTGATAGATAATAGTTGTGGGTGTCATTTTGAGCGAAATGCAATGTAGTCGAAAAATCTAAAAAAAGATCTCTCTTGATTTCTTCACAAGTTCGAAATGATACAAAATCAAATAAAATGAAAAAACTCTTCATCCTATTTATAGTAGTTAGTACATCAACTTTTGGACAAAAAAAACTAGATAAACTACTAAACAAATGGAACAAAAGAAATGTTCCTTACATGTCTGTAGAAACTCTAGCTTTACCAAAAACTGATGCAATTTTATTAGATGCAAGAGAAGAAAAAGAGTTTAAAGTAAGTCATTTAAAAAATGCCATTTGTGTTGGCTATGATAATTTTAAACTAAAAGAAACT
>JGI26083J51738_10002195_pt1 | contig 10208 bp, 17 predicted proteins | sample SaaInl85LU_5_DNA_FD_51738 | JGI IMG/M metagenome (IMG submission 51738)
AGGAGGGCTTCAGCATCAACGATGTTGTGGTGCATCGGGCACATTGGATCAGTCTGTTTTTAAGGTGTTATCATGACGGTTGGGAGACGATCGACGCGCTTTTTCCCGCGAAAAATTATCGTCGCAGCGAACTGAAGCGCTATAGCTTGGCTCTGCGTGAGCGTGAGAAGGATGTGTCCTGGACGGAAGCATTGGCGGGCCTTGACACTGCGCAGGAAGAATTTGTCGCGCTCATTGATACCCTGAGTGATGCACAGCTATATGGCGGGCCGATGGAGGGCGCACACAACAGTTGGAGCACGGGACGTTGGGCAGAGGCCGCAGGGCCAAGCCATCTGCGACTGGCTTCAAGATATGTCCGAAAGAGGCTTCGGGATATGAAGCAGTGATGGCAAGACCCTAAATGCAAGACTGCGGGAGCAGCTGGTCAAAATGTGTTGAGCCACTCGGCCAATTTCTGCGTAGCGCGCCAACGGTGTGCGAGAGTCGATTGTGCGGTGTCTAAATACCTGAGAGTATTTCAATATGAGTCGTGTTTAAGGGGTGGGGTCATGCGCGTAGCTCAAACAAAGGTTGATCTTGTTGGTATCTCTCGGGCGGAGTGGAGCAAGCTTATGCTCACGCTTGAATGTGTGCCTGATGATGTGGCGGACAGATTGGATGCAGACGGTCAATCTATCAAAGATGTTGTGGCGCATGGCGCGCTGGCGATCGGGCTTGTGCTTGGCTGGTATGCTGACGGACAGGCAGGACGCGACGGGCCGCCCAAGAAATACTGCTCGAGTGATCTGAAATTTGGTCCGACCACATTGCGCACATGGCAAGACGCTCTGAGCTGGCCTGAGACGCGTAAATTGTTCGGGTCTGCGCATGAGCGGCTGATGGGGCTGGTGGATGAGCTTGACGACATTGCGCTCTACGGCGGCCCTATGAAGGGTGCAAACAACAACTGGAGCATGGGCCGCTGGGCGGAAGCTGCTGGGGCAGGGCACTACCGCACCACGCGGCGTTATATCAGCAAACGCATGAAGCCTCTTGTGGCTTAAATATGTGTGAGCCAGGGGCCGAAGTCCTGGGCCAGAGGGCCTGCGCGAAAGGACTCTTGTGAAAACTGTCGATGTTGTGAAGTGGGTTGCCACTGCCGTCTAGCTTGTTGGCTATGGTCTTACGGGGCTCAATATCGCGCCGTGGAATGTGTTTGCTTTCTTTATTGGTATCTTTCTTTGGTTTGCCGTTGGAGTGATGTGGAAGGACCGTGCGATTATGGGTGTCCATGTCGGGGCGTTTGTCTCACTCTTTGCAGGCTATCAGAGCTCCTGAGGGAAAGGTGCAAAAGCTTTTCCCGATAGGGCTTGCCAGCACACCAAAAGGAGCCTATACGGCCCACTTCTACCCATGAACTCCACTGGAATCAGGGTCACGCTTGCTTGCGGCCTACCAGTGATGTTGAAAAAGGAAATAACCATGAACGCATCAGACCTGCGTGACAAGTCGGTTGACCAGCTCAAAGAAGAGCTGTCAAACCTCAAGAAAGAAAGCTTCAACCTGCGCTTCCAGTCGGCCACAGGCCAAATGGAAAACACTGCNCGTGTGCGTGAAGTGAAGCGGACAACAGCCCGCGTGCTGACAATCCTCAACGAAAAAGCCGCTGCTGCGGCTGCAGAATAAGGGAGCCTGAGTTATGCCAAAGCGTATCCTCACAGGCGTAGTAACAAGCAACCAAAACGAGCAAACCGTAACGGTTTCTGTTGAGCGTCGCTTCACACACCCTGTTCTGAAGAAGACAATCCGTAAGTCCAAGAAGTACCGGGCTCACGATGAGAAGAACGCCTACAACGTAGGTGACCAAGTGCGGATCGTCGAATGTGCGCCCCGTTCAAAAACCAAACGTTGGGAAATTCTGGAGGCGTAAGCCTTTAGAGCAACCAATATTAGAAACCCTGGGGAAAAGGCCACGCATCGGCCCCCCATAGGTCAGGAGAAACCATATGATCCAGATGCAAACAAATCTGGATGTTGCTGACAANTCAGGCGCTCGCCGAGTTCAGTGCATCAAGGTTCTGGGTGGTTCCAAGCGTCGTTACGCTTCGGTCGGCGATATTATCGTCGTATCCGTTAAGGAAGCCATCCCACGCGGTCGCGTAAAGAAGGGTGACGTGCGTAAAGCCGTCGTCGTTCGTACGGCCAAAGAAGTTCGTCGCGATGACGGCACAGCGATCCGCTTTGACCGTAACGCGGCCGTTATCCTCAACAACAACAACGAGCCTGTCGGCACCCGTATCTTCGGGCCAGTTGTTCGTGAGCTGCGCGCCAAGAACTTCATGAAAATCATCTCACTCGCGCCGGAGGTGCTGTAAGATGGCTGCAAAGTTGAAAAAAGGTGACAAGGTCACTGTTCTGACTGGCAAAGATAAGGGCAAAGAGGGCGTTATCACGTCTATCGACCCTAAAGCCGGTAAAGCACTGGTTGACGGTGTGAACATGGCGATCCGCCACACCAAGCAAACTCAGACAAGCCAAGGTGGCCGCATCCCGAAAGCGATGCCAATCCAGCTTAGCAATCTGGCAATTCTTGACAAAAATGGCAAAGCGACTCGCGTTGGCTTCAAAATTGAAGGCGACAAGAAGGTCCGTTACGCCAAGACCACGGGGGACGTGATCGATGCTTGATACAGCAACCTACACCCCACGCCTCAAAGAGCTTTATGACACGACAATTCGTGCCGCTCTGAAAGAGGAGTTCGGCTATAAGAACGCGATGCAGACCCCTGCACTCGAAAAAATCGTTCTGAACATCGGCTGTGGCCGTGCCGCCGTAAAAGACAGCAAAAAAGCCAAGTCAGCCGTGGAAGATCTCACGCTGATNGCTGGTCAACAGGCTGTTATGACNATTGCGAAGAACTCCATNGCGGGTTTCCGCGTTCGTGAAGGCATGCCAATGGGCGCGAAAGTGACCCTGCGCGGCGCGCGTATGTACGAATTCATGGATCGTCTGATCACGATTGCTATGCCACGTATCCGCGACTTCCGCGGCGTATCGGGCAAGAGCTTTGACGGCCGTGGCAACTATGCCATGGGTCTCAAAGAGCACATCGTTTTCCCAGAGATCGACTTTGATAAAGTCGACGAAAACTGGGGTATGGACATCGTTATTGCCACAACCGCAAAGACCGACGCGGAAGCCAAGAGCCTGTTGAAAGCTTTCAACATGCCCTTCAACAGCTGATCCGCGGGAGGAAAGAGACAATGGCTAAGAAATCAATGGTAGCTCGCGAAGTTAAGCGCCAAAAGCTGGTGGAGAAATTCGCCGCGAAACGCGCTGCTCTCAAAGAGATCATCAGTGACCAAAGCAAGCCTATGGAAGAGCGTTTCCGCGCTTCTCTCGCGCTTGCAAAACTTCCGCGCAACAGCTCGGCCACACGCTTGCACAACCGTTGCCAGCTGACAGGCCGCCCTCACGCTTACTACCGTAAGCTGAAGGTTTCGCGGATCATGCTTCGGGAACTCGGCTCAAACGGCCAGATCCCCGGCATGGTTAAATCGAGCTGGTAAGGAGAGCATAACATGAACGATCCTATCGCCGATATGCTCACACGCATCCGCAACTCACAAATGCGCGGCAAATCCACAGTGATGACGCCTGCATCTAAGTTGCGTGCTTGGGTACTCGATGTACTGGCTGACGAAGGCTATATCCGTGGCTACGAAAAAGTTACGGGCGCCGACGGCCACCCAGCACTTGAAATCAGCCTCAAGTATTATGAAGGCATTCCTGTAATTCGTGAGCTGAAGCGGGTCTCAAAGCCTGGCCGCCGCGTTTACATGAGCGCCAATGACATCCCCGAAGTCCGTCAGGGCCTTGGTGTGTCGATTGTCAGCACGTCTAAGGGCGTGATGTCGGACGCAGCTGCACGCAATGCCAAAGTTGGCGGCGAAGTGCTCTGCACAGTCTTCTAAGGAGGGGAATATGTCTCGTATTGGTAAAAAACCTGTCGATCTGCCTTCCGGTGTGACTGCGACTCTCTCGGGTCAGACCATTGAAGTCAAAGGCCCGAAAGCGACACAAACGTTCACTGCGACGGACGATGTGACACTGACTGTTGAAGAAAACGTAGTCAAAATCACACCGCGCGGAAACTCCAAGCGCGCGCGCCAGCAGTGGGGCATGAGCCGCACTGTTGTGGCCAACATGGTCACNGGCGTAAGCGTTGGCTTTAAGAAAGAGCTCGAAATCAACGGTGTTGGTTATCGTGCCTCTATGACGGATGCAAAAACACTCAAGTTGATGCTCGGTCTTAGCCACGACGTAAACTTTGAAGTGCCTGAAGGTGTCACGGTAACCTGCCCTAAGCAGACCGAGATCATCGTTGAAGGTGATAATGCACAACTCGTTGGTCAAGTCGCGGCAAATATCCGTGAATTCCGCAAGCCAGAGCCCTACAAAGGCAAAGGCATCAAATACAAAGACGAGTATATCTTCCGCAAGGAAGGCAAGAAGAAGTAAGGACCAGCATAATGGCAAACAGCAAAAGAACCCTGTTTCTGAAGCGCCGCATGCGCGTCCGGAACAAACTTCGCAAGGTAAACAGCGGCAAGATGCGCTTGTCTGTTCACCGTTCAAACAAAAACATCAGCGTGCAGCTGATCGACGATGTAAACGGCGTAACAGTCGCTGCGGCATCGACGCTCGAAAAAGCACTTGGTGTTGTCGGCAAGAACAACGTCGAAGCGGCAACGAAAGTTGGCGCGGCGATTGCCGAACGTGCGAAAAAAGCCGGCGTGGAAGTAGCATACTTCGACCGCGGTGGCTTCCTCTTCCACGGCAAAGTGAAGGCCTTGGCCGAAGCTGCGCGTGAAGGCGGTTTGAAAATCTAAGACTTGTGGGCGGCGCCCGTCGCCGCCCCGATGACTCAGGGGTGCGCCTTGCATCCACTAGGGTTGAAACAAACGGCGTGATAAGCGCGCCACCAATTGAAGGAATTGCCTCATGGCAGAACGTGAAAACCGTCGCGGCCCACGCCGCGAACGTGAGGAAGCACCAGAGTTCGCAGACCGCTTGGTTGCGATCAACCGTGTTTCAAAAACAGTAAAAGGTGGTAAGCGCTTTGGTTTCGCCGCCCTCGTCGTTGTTGGCGACCAAAAAGGCCGCGTCGGCTTTGGCAAAGGTAAAGCCAAAGAAGTTCCTGAAGCGATCCGCAAAGCCACAGAGCAAGCGAAGCGCCAGATGATCCGCGTACCACTGCGCGAAGGCCGCACTTTGCACCACGATACATCAGGCCGTCATGGCGCTGGTAAAGTGGTTATGCGGACAGCCCCACAGGGTACTGGTATCATCGCCGGTGGTCCAATGCGTGCCGTGTTCGAAATGCTCGGTGTTCAGGATGTTGTTGCGAAGTCTATCGGTTCGCAAAACCCTTACAACATGATCCGCGCCACAATCGACGGTCTGCAAAGCGAAAGCAGCCCTCGTATGGTTGCACAGCGTCGTGGCAAAAAAGTAGCTGACATCCTCAAGCGTGAAGATGCCCCAGCTGCCGAAGCGCAAGACGCGTAAGGAGATAAGCACATGACAAAAACAATCGTTGTCAAACAGATCGGCTCTCCGATCCGTCGCCCCGCAAAACAGCGTGAAACGCTGATTGGTCTGGGCCTCAACAAAATGCACAAAACCCGCGAACTGGAAGACACACCTTCCGTACGCGGCATGGTCAACAAGATCCCGCATCTTGTAACGATCATTGAAGAAAAGGGCTAAGTGCCCTGATGGGCTAGCGCCTGTCTTTCGAAATAGAGAGCGCCCTCAGCCCAGCTGGGGGCGTTTTCTTTTGCGCTGTCGTGATGGGACGCTAAGGTCGGGCTAAACGGAGTGCGCTATGATTGTGAAACATCTCAAAGACATCCTCGGCACCAAAGCTCATGCTACGGGCGAAGGCTGGGAAAGCCGTCGCATCCTGTTGGCAGCGGACGGGCTAGGCTATTCGTTGCACGACACTTTGGTGCGCGAAGGGGCGGCGCTTGAGCTTGAGTATAAGAACCATGTCGAGACAAACTATTGTATCTCGGGTGAGGGCGAAGTCGAAGAGGTCTCGACGGGGCGTGTCTGGCCGTTGGCAGCGGGGAGCGTTTATGTGCTCAATGCGCATGAGCGGCATATCTTGCGCGCTCTCAAGGGCGACTTGCGGCTAGTTTGTGTCTTCACCCCCGCTTTGACGGGCGAGGAAGTGCATGACGAAAGCGGAAGCTACGCAGCAGAGGGCTGAAAGAAAAACGCCCCGAAGGATGAACCTCGGGGCGTTTTGATCACTCAGGCTGCGTTAGACGGGCGGCGTCTGCGCTGTTGGGGCTTGCCGCCACCGCCGCCTGCGTTGGCAGCTCCGGCACCGGGCTTGCCGCGACCACGGCCGCCGCCGCCACCGCCACCGCCAGCTTTACCGCCACGGCCACGACCGCCGCCACCGCCGTTGGGGCGCTTTGCGCCTGCTTTGGTTTTTTCAAGAAGTTCGGCGGCCCATGAGGCTTTGCCTTCGACAGGGATATCCTTGCCGATGAGCTTCTGGATATCTTTCAATTCACCGATCTCTTCTGGCGAGCAATACGCGACAGCGCTGCCATCACGACCTGCGCGGGCTGTGCGGCCGATGCGGTGAACATAGTTGTCTGCGACATTGGGCAGCTCGTAGTTGTAAACGTAGCGCACAGAAGGAATGTCGATGCCGCGTGCGGCGACGTCTGTGGCGACGAGAACTTTAACCTTGCCTTCTTTGAAGGCTTTGATTGCGCGTTCGCGCTGGCCCTGGCTTTTGTTGCCGTGAATGCTGTCTGCTGCAAAGCCTGCGGCTTCGAGCTTTTTCTTCAGCTTCTCGGAGCCGTGCTTTGTGCGTCCGAAGACAAGCGCAGCTTCGTCGGGGTGTTGGCCGAGGTGCTCGATGAGCAGGGCAGGCTTGGAGGCTTGGGACACGAAGTGCACCGACTGGTCAATGCGCTCGATGGGCTTGCCGGGAGGGGCTGTCTCAACGCGGATAGGGTTGTTTAGATAGGAGTTGGCGATCTCGTTCATGTTTTTAGGCATGGTGGCCGAAAAGAGCATGGTCTGGCGCTCTTTGGGCAGAAGTGTCGCAATGCGGCGCAGTGCGTGGATAAAGCCGAGATCCAGCATCTGGTCAGCCTCGTCGAGCACGAGGAAGCGGGCTTCGTCAAGGCGCACGGCGCGACGATCGATCAGATCAAGCAGGCGGCCGGGGGTGGCAACGAGGATGTCTGTGCCGCGTTCAAGCTTGTTGGCCTGCACGTTGAGAGACGCGCCGCCGATCACGAGGTTGATCCGCGTCCCCGTGCCTTTGGCGAAGCCGATCATGGCTTCCTGAATTTGTTTGGCCAGCTCGCGCGTTGGCGCAAGGATAAGGCCACGCACGGACTTGGGCTCAGGCTTGCCTTCCATACGGCCAATGGCTGTGAGGATGGGAAGGGAAAAGGCGGCTGTCTTGCCTGTGCCCGTCTGGGCGAGGCCGAGCACGTCACGACCGTTCATGGCGTGAGGGATGGCTTTGGCCTGAATGGGGGTCGGCTCTGTGAGGCCGAGCTCTTGCAAGTTTGTCGAAAGGCGGGCGGGTAGGCCCAGCATGTCAAAATCCAAAATGGATATCCTTATAGTGTGGTGCGCAAATGCGCGCGCAAAGGGCGCAGACACCCGATAAGGGGCCACGCGTTACGCTTGGGTGACGCTGAAAGCCAGATGCAGCCGAATTGCTGCCACCCGCCTAAAGCGTGTGACCCCCCGCGTGAGATGGGAACCGTTGGGAAATTTGCACGCCGATCAGCGCCATGATGCGCGGCCCGCTCACGCGGCGGNCTCGACTTGTGCTGAGGGGGATATGGGGGAAGGGAAGGGATATGTCAATGGGGTCGGGTGGGCTAGCNGTTCGAGGCTTGCACTGTGACGTCGATATGTCTATACGCCGCGAGTGGCCAGTGCTGGCCGCAGAATCAAAATCAAGAAACGCCGTGTTCGCCCATTACCGCTTCGGGGGCGCTTCCGGCTAGGAGAAGCGACATGAAACTTCACGAACTGCGCGACAACGCTGGCGCAACAAAAGCCCGCAAACGTATTGGCCGTGGTCCAGGCTCCGGCACTGGTAAGACCGGTGGCCGTGGTATCAAGGGTCAAAAGTCACGTTCAGGTGTGGCGATCAAAGGCTTTGAAGGCGGCCAAATGCCGCTCTACCAACGCTTGCCAAAGCGTGGCTTCAACAAGCCAAACCGTAAGAAATTTGCTGTTATCAACCTTGGCCTCATCCAGAAATTTGTGGACGAGAAGAAGATTGATGCATCAGCGGCCATCACAGAAGAAGCACTCGTTGCAAGCGGCCTCGTGCGCCGCGTGCTCGACGGTGTGCGCGTTCTGGCGAAGGGCGAGATCACTGCCAAGTTGAACCTCGAAGTCACAGGCGCTTCTAAAGCTGCGATCGACGCAGTTGAAAAAGCAGGTGGCTCACTCAAGGTAACGGTCGCGGCAGCGGCAGAATAAGAGGTTGTGAGGCGCGCCTAAGCGCCTTANATACCCTTACAAGTTTTCCCAAAACGCCGCCTGTGCTTGGAAAATGCGCAGGCGGCGTTCATGCATAAGAGAGACCCTAATGGTATCCGCCGCAGAACAAATGGCCGCCAACACGAGCTGGGGGACGCTTTTTAAAGCTTCTGATCTGCGCTCGCGTATCCTTTTCACCCTTGGTTTGCTGATCGTTTATCGCCTTGGCACGTTTATTCCCGTACCGGGCATCGACGGCGCGGCGCTGCGCGAGTTTATGGAGCAGGCCGGGCAGGGCATCGGCGGGATGGTCTCGATGTTTACGGGCGGTGCGCTCGGACGGATGGGCATCTTTGCACTCGGAATTATGCCTTATATCTCCGCGAGCATTATTGTTCAGCTTCTGACGTCGATGGTTCCTGCATTGGAGCAGTTGAAGAAAGAGGGCGAACAGGGCCGCAAAAAAATCAACCAATACACGCGCTTCGGGACGTTGCTCTGGCAACTCTGCAGTCCTACGGGCTTGCTGTGAGTATTTTTGGCGGCGATCTTGTGCAGCCGGATCTGCCCTATTGGTTCTTTGTGACCTCTTGCATGGTGACGCTGATCGGCGGCACGATGTTCCTGATGTGGCTCGGTGAGCAGATCACTGCTCGCGGGATTGGCAACGGGATTTCACTTATTATTTTCGTTGGTATCATTGCTGAAGTGCCTGCTGCTTTGGCGCAGTTCTTTAGCCAAGGTCGCTCTGGCGCAATCAGCCCGGCAGTTCTTATTGCTGTGATCCTGATGGTTGTTGGCACGATTATGTTTGTGGTGTTTATGGAGCGCGCCTTGCGCAAGATCCATATCCAATATCCACGTCGCCAAGTTGGCATGAAGATGTATGACGGCGGCTCAAGCCACTTGCCCGTTAAGGTAAACCCTGCGGGCGTTATTCCTGCGATCTTCGCGAGCTCGCTTCTTTTGCTTCCAACGACGATCAGTACGTTCAGCGCACAAGGGTCAACTGGCCCTGTGATGTCTTGGCTCTTGGCGTTCTTTGGCCCAGGCCAGCCGCTTTACCTTTTGTTCTTTGCGGGCATGATCGTGTTCTTCGCGTATTTTTATACGTTCAATGTGAGCTTCAAGCCTGATGAGGTTGCGGACAATCTCAAGAACCAGTCCGGCTTTGTCCCCGGTGTGCGCCCCGGCAAGAAAACGGCGGAGTATCTGGAGTATGTCGTGAACCGTGTTCTGGTGCTTGGTGCGGCTTACCTTGCGGCAGTTTGTCTCCTTCCTGAGTTTCTGCGTGGTCAATTCACAATTCCGTTCTATTTTGGCGGCACATCGGTGCTGATTGTTGTGTCTGTGACAATGGACACAATCCAGCAAGTGCAGAGCCACTTGCTTGCGCACCAATATGAAGGTTTGATCGAAAGATCGCAGCTTTCTGGCAAGGGCCGGAAGCGCAAACGTAAAGGGACTACACGGCGATGAATATTATCCTACTCGGACCACCCGGAGCCGGNAAAGGCACGCAAGCAGNAAAACTTGTTGAAGAGCGCNATATGATTCAGCTCTCGACAGGCGACATGCTNCGNGAGGCGAAGACTTCGGGCACCGAGATGGGTAAAAAAGTTGCCGCGATCATGGATGCGGGCGAACTTGTCACCGACGAGATCGTGATTGGCCTCATTCGCGA
>JGI26083J51738_10002197_pt1 | contig 10205 bp, 10 predicted proteins | sample SaaInl85LU_5_DNA_FD_51738 | JGI IMG/M metagenome (IMG submission 51738)
CATCCAAAATGCAAAGTACCACGGGTTTGGTCATGACAAGCTCCTTTTCTACGCGCCTCTGTTTACCTGATCGCTGGCGGTATTCCACCGTTTTTGCACAGACCCTTCTGGGCAGGACTCGACTCTGAGATAGGCTTTGGCATATAGAACATATAGTGAACAAAGTCTGCGGTTATGTCACATCGACGTGTTTTATCATTATGGTTTCCTCGGATGGGTGCAGAGCGGCTGTTGCGACAGGCCCGTATGACGCAAGAGTTGCCTTTTGCNGTGGTGCAAGATCGTGGGCAGATGCAGGTGNTCTCCTCCNTGTCACAAATGGCGGAGGAGCGGGGGCTGCGCTTGGATCAACCNTTGCGCGACGCTATGGCCATGTGCCCCGATCTTATCACACGGCTTCNAAATCCTCAGAGTGAAGCGCGGTTTTTAAACAGTCTGCGCCGCTGGGCCTCTAANTTTTCGCCCTGGGTGGCGGAAGANCCGCCTCATTCTTTGGTCATTGATTTGACGGGNTGTGCACATTTATTTGGGGGTGAGGAAGGGGTTATNGAGCAGGTGGAGCAAGATTGCCTGGATCTTGGCCTTTCTGTGCATATCGGCCTGGCGGATACAAAAGGCGCCGCATGGGCCTTGGCGCGCTATGCAGGTCAGCCCTTGGGGGTAAGCCGCACGGGCGATGCGATTGATCAGGAGGCCCCAGCCACCCGGTCGCGCGCTGTCAAACGCCGCAATTGGGAGCGTGGAGGCGCCGCGCCGCAGCTGCGCAGCAATCGAGGCGCATCGGGCCGTATTGCCCAGCCTGGCTTGACGCGCCAAGCCCTTGCGCCTTTGCCTGTGGCAGCTCTGCGATTGGAGGGGCATGTTGTTACAGCGCTCAGCAGGCTTGGACTTCGGCGGGTGGAAGATTTGATGGGTCAGCCCCGCGCGGCCCTTGCACGGCGGTTTGGCAAGGGGACGGTCTATCGGATGGATCAAGCCTTGGGCGTGGCCCCCGAACCCATTAGCCCGGCGAAACAAGCGCCACATTTCGCCTGCCGTTTGAGCCTGCCGGAGCCAATTGGTCTGGCTGAAGATCTGTTGGCCGCTTTGGACAAGCTGCTGCCGCGCTTGGCGGTGCGTTTGAACGAGAAAGGTCAGGGTGCACGGCGATTGCGACTGGAAGCCTATCGCACAGATCAAACCATGCAATCGCTTGAGGTGGGGTTGGCCCGACCTTCCGCCGATATTGCGCGAATGCGGCCACTTTTGGCATCAAAATTAGGGGATATCAAAGCAGAATTTGGCATTGATGTGCTGCGCTTGGTCGCGGCGCAAACAGAGCCAATCCATGCCCATCAGCACAAAGGGCATATTGAGGCTGGTCAAGCGGTTGCGGCGCGCGTGTTGGAAAATACCAAGCTGGATGATTTGATTGGCACATTGGGCGCCCGCATCGGACTGGAGGCCCTGACCCGCTTACATCCCGGTGACAGCCATATACCGGAAAAAGCCGCGCAGGTGCAGGCCGCTGCCTGGTCAGTGCCACATTTGCACTGGCCGGCCCCGCCGCGCGCGCGACCTTTGGTGCATTTTTCACCAGAGGCCCTGCAGACCCATAGCGAGGCGGCATTGCCGCTGACATTCAAATGGCGCGGTCAGCTTCATGAGGTGCACAGCGCTCAGGGGCCAGAGCGGATTGCCCCGGAGTGGTGGCTGGCTGAAAGAGCCTGGCGCAGCGGGACGCGTGATTATTGGCAAGTGGTCACCAAAACCGGAGACCGGTTTTGGCTTTATTTCGCCCATGGTGGTGCCATCTCGGGCGGGTGGTTTTGCCAGGGCCGCTTTGCTTAGGACAAAGCAGCCCTGACGTTGGAAGCAAGCAAACGAAAGATCAGCATCGCGTATCCGAGTGGGGGCAGGAATGACACTTAAAGCCAATCTCCCGTTTGCTTGACGCCCATATTGCAAGTTACAAAGGCCATGTGATGACCTGAAACGGAAAGTTGCGGGACCATTTCAGGGCAGGAATACGACAGGGTTGATTATTGGTGAATTCGGCGCAACTCTACGCTCATGAATGTTGTAAATATTAGATCTGAGTCTCTGCGGAAAATTCCCGAAAAAATTGCCTTTCATCGGTTGGAATTGGCTCCCATCCTTACGCTATATGGGCGTATGGTCGCTGCGGGCGAATGGCGTGACTATGGTATTTCTTGCCTGCGTGATGTGGCTGTCTTTTCGATTTTCAAGCGTACAGCGGAAAACCCGCTCTACCGCATCGAAAAACGCCCCAAGCTGCGCANCAAACAGGGCATGTATGCTTTGATCGGGGCGCAGGGGCAAATTCTCAAACGCGGCCATGATCTCGGATCTGTTTTGGGGGTCTTGGAGCGGCGGTTGATCCGGGCGGTTGATTAGGGGCTTGCACTTTAGGTCAGTTGCGAGCGTTGAAGCATGGGCCCATCCCCGGCCGCCTCTATGCGGGCCATTGCAACGTCAATCGCTTCAATGCCAACGGCCATTGCATGCGCATTGGCGTGGATCAGATGGGTGGCGCTGAGGGTCAAAGCCACATGGCCGGGCCAGAAAATCAATTGCCCAGGCGCCCAATCTCCCTCGGTTGCAGGAAAAATTTTTTGTTGTGGGCCTGAATCTCCTGGACAAGCGCGCCCCGTGGCATGGCAGGCGGCCTGTATCAGACCCGAACAATCAATGCCTGCCGCTGAATTGCCTCCCCATAAATAGGGGCAGCCAAGGAACATCTTGGCCACCTCTCGCGGATCGGTCAGAAAATCGCCCGTTGCGCGCAAATGTTGGCGGGGGATGAAGCCGGCGGGGGTTTGGTAAAAATTGCCGTGCTCTGCGCTCACTGTCACCTGCGCGCCGAAGGGCAGGGGGATTTGATCGTGTGATTTAAGATTGGGTGCCGCATAGGCATGGCTGGACAAGGCACTCACCCAATGTGTTGCGGGTGTGTAGGGGGCTAAATCTGCGGTTTTTATATAGCCTTGATAGCCGTCTTTCGTCGCCTTGCCAAAACACCAGTCGCCCGCGCGCTCTAAGATCGTAAAGCCATCGCCAAACAGCAATTGACGGTCGCGTGGTCCTTGCGGCTTGCGGCACAGATCGCTGAGGCTTTGGATGATTTGAGACTGCGCGCTCATAGATTCAAAATGCGCGGCAAGGCGTGAAACAAGGCGCGCGTGCCCTGACCCACGCCGCCTTTGGGGCGGGCTGGGGCGGCGCTGGGCTGCCAACCATAGCAATCAAAATGCACAAACTTTTGGGTTTGGGTGACAAAGCGCTGTAGAAAAAGCGCAGCAGTAATGGCACCGGCAAAACCACCGGCAGGGGCATTGTCCAAATCTGCAATGCCGGGCTCAATCATGGCCTCATAGGGCGCATGCAAGGGCAATTGCCATACTGGATCGTTAACCTCGGCGGCGGCGGTTGCGATCTCATGGCTCAAGCCATTATCCTGCGTGAAATAGGGCGCAATGTCTGGCCCCACCGCGACCCGCGCCGCGCCGGTCAGTGTTGCCATGCAAATCATCACGTCACAGGGGCTTTCATCGGCTAAGGTGAGGGCATCGGCGAGCACCAACCGGCCCTCGGCATCGGTATTGTTGATCTCGACCGTCAGACCCTTACGGCTCTTCAAAATGTCTTGCGGACGGAAGGCCGAACCACCGATTGCATTTTCAACGGCGGGCACCAGAACCCTTAGCCTCACTGGCATATTGCTGGCCATAATCATTTTGGCCAGCCCCAGAACATGCGCTGCCCCGCCCATATCTTTTTTCATCAACCCCATAGAGGCGCCGGGTTTGAGGTTCAGGCCACCTGTGTCGAAACACACGCCCTTGCCGACCAAAGTGAGCCGCGGACCTGCCGTGCCCCAGCACAGATCAATGAGACGTGGCGCCCGCGGCGAGGCGCGGCCCACCGTGTGAATCAGGGGGAAGTTTTGCGCGAGCAGCTCTGCGCCCGTCACGACTGATATATCTGCCGCATAAGTTTTGGCCAAGTCGCGGGCCGCCGCTTCAAGCTCTGCCGGGCCCATGTCGTTGGACGGTGTGTTGACCAAATCTCGGGTGAGAAATTCACCGGAAACAATCGCCTCAATTTTTTCAGCATCTACACCTTCTGGGCAGATCAACTCGGCTTTTGGGGCGGCATTGGCGGCATAGCGATCGTATCGATATTTGCCCAAAGCAAAGGCCAAAGCGAAGTCCCTGGCTCGGTCTTGATCGCTCTCGACCAGGTCAAACACCTGTGCCGGCATTGTGGACAATCCGGCAACCACACCGAAGCGTTTGCGTTTGCGCTCTGTGGTATCGCCATAGCCAATGGCCAGCCGCACCGGCAGACCCTGCTCAGTGAGGCACAAGATCTGGCCCAATTTACCCGACCAATTTTGGGTTTTGGCGGCGTTTTGCGCCGCGACGCCCCTTGCGGCCAGCCAGTTCTCCGCCTCCGCGCGGGCAATGAGGTGCAAGGGTACGGCGTTGGGTGTGGGTGCGGCAAAACTCGCTGACATGGCAGATCCCTCGAATGGCTTTATCATAGGTAAACATTGCCCTGTGGCGAATGCAATGCGGCGCGGTCTTTGGCGGGCAAAAACCTGCGTGGATCCGTGAATGCGGGGGGCTGACTAAAGCTGTCTGTTCTTTTGGTCCTGTATCGCCCAAAGCGATGCCAGGCACATGTCGCCCAGCCGCACCAACCGCGCCACCGCGGCGGCCAGAGCGGGATCATCGGATGCTGCGGTTAACGCACGCACATTATGGGCGGCATTGGTCAACCCGCCCAGTCCAATTTGATGTCCGATGCTCATCAAAGCATCAACGGCCTTGCGTACGGCAGAGCGATTGTTTTGCTTGCCGGCGCATTCCAGAACGGAAAGGCGGATGGCGAATTCATCTAAGGCGCCGTTAATAATTGCTTTCGCCCGTTGGGGCTCAAACTCACAATAGATCTCGTCAATTTTGCTGCTGCAAAAGGGAAGATGTTCGTCATGTAAAAGCATGCTAATTTGAGCCATGAACTCACCTATTTACTACGCCCCCACAGCTGGCTGCTTTTTGCCCAAAAAAGTTTACCAAACTCTAAGCAAAAATGAGGATTACCTCTCGAGTTTTTTGTAACTATTTGGTAAGTTCAATTCAATATTTATGTATAAGGGGGTGCCGATGGTCTACGTGAAACCGCTGCCAAATTATTTAATTCAACGTTATCATGGCTGGAAAGCGACGACGTTTGAAGACAATCATGCTTGGTATCGCCGATTGGCCAGTGAAGGGCAGCGCCCGCGCGCCATGGTCATTTCATGCTGTGACAGTCGCGTTCATGTGACGGCGATTTTTGGTGCAGAGCAGGGGGAGTTTTTCATTCACCGCAATATCGCCAATCTGGTGCCGGCCTATCTTCCGGATGGCGAGCCGCATGGCACCTCTGCTGCGGTTGAATATGCGGTCACCGCGTTAAAAGTATCTCATATTATCGTCTTGGGTCATTCCAGCTGTGGCGGGGTGCGGGGCTGTCACGATATGTGCACCGGACATGCGCCAGATTTGGAAAAAAGCAGCAGCTTTGTTGGCCGCTGGATGGATATTTTGCGCCCAGGCTATGAGCGGGTCAAAGATATCAAGGATGAGGCGGCGCGTGTGGCGCGATTGGAACGTGAGGCTGTTTTGGTCTCCGTTGAAAACCTCATGACCTTCCCATTTGTGAAAGCCGCAGTCGAAAAGAACGAGCTGACCCTGCATGGCCTGTGGACGGACATCGCCGAGGGTTCTTTGGAGCAGTTTGATTCAAACTTGAAGGATTTTGTGCGGATTTAGAGCCGGTTCAACCGGCAATACCAAGAGCCAATGAAAAGGCCCCGCATTTTAGCGAGGCCTTTTCATTCCATATTCAGGATTTTAGCCCTTTTTCAGGACTTTATTGCCCAGGACTTCCGCGATTTGCACGGCATTCAACGCCGCCCCCTTGCGCAGATTGTCGGACACGCACCAGAGGTTGATGCCATTGTCGACCGTGACATCTTGCCGAATGCGGCTGATGAATGTGGCGTAATCGCCGACGCATTCCACCGGGCTGACATAGCCGCCATCTTCGCGCTTATCGATCACCATAATGCCAGGTGACTCGCGCAGGATATCGCGGGCTTCATCCTCATCGAGGAAGTCTTCAAACTCGATATTGATCGATTCGGAATGGCCCACGAAAACTGGCACGCGCACACAGGTGGCGGTAACCTTGATCGCGGGGTCGAGAATCTTTTTGGTCTCTGCGACCATTTTCCATTCCTCTTTCGTGTCGCCGCTGTCGAGGAAAACATCAATATGCGGGATCACGTTAAAGGCGATTTGCTTGGTAAACTTGGTGGGTGGTTTGTTGTCTACCGGGTTGTAAATCGATTTGGTTTGATCCCAAAGTTCATCAATCCCTTCTTTGCCTGCGCCCGAAACGGATTGATAGGTGCTGACCACCACCCGTTTGATCTTCGCGCGATCATGCAAGGGTTTGAGCGCCACAACCATCTGCGCGGTTGAGCAATTGGGATTGGCGATGATGTTCTTTTTGTGGCATTCGAAAATTGCATCGGCATTCACCTCTGGCACGATCAAAGGCACATCCGGATCGTAGCGGTAAAGGCTCGAATTATCGATCACAATACAGCCCGCCGCCGCCGCTTTCGGGGCATATTCTTTGGTGGCTTCAGAGCCCACCGCAAAGAGCGCCATATCCCAACCGGCGAAATCAAAACTCGCCAGATCGGTGGTTTTCAAAGTTTTGTCGCCAAAGCTCACTTCCGTGCCGAGGGATTTACGGCTGGCCAGAACAGCAATTTCAGCGATTGGAAATTCACGTTCGTCCAAAATGTTCAGCATTTCACGGCCCACATTTCCAGTAGCGCCGACAACAACAACTTTATAAGACATAGGTCTCTTCCTTGTTTCAAAGACGGGCTCGTGTATCGCGCCAGGTCTCCAATGGAAAGAGGCAGCTAGTCAGTTCTATCCTGTGAGAAGATATAAATTATCAATCCCAGCAGTAATGTCACACAAAATACCAAAATGACCGCGTTATATGAGACAATCGGCGCCTGACTTTGTGTTATCTTGGCATCAAAAACCCGCGCAGTGACATTTTGCATGATGCCAACGCCTCCGATTCCAAACAGGTTGATCAAAGTCACGCCGCGCCCCATCAGATGATCTGGGAAAAAACTGCGGCCATGGGCGACCAAAATCGGGAATGAAGCACCGAAAAAACCAATTCCGGCCATCAGGACGGCGGTGCTCCAGAACCCGCGTCGCCATAGAGATAAAGGGCAAAGCACAACAGGCCGCCGATGAGATTGCCTGTGAAAATCACCCATTTACGCGTTCCCAATAAGCGGTCAAGCGGACCATAGCAAAAGGTGCCGGCAATCATCGCCAGAGCCATCAGCGTGGTCACTGTGCCAACCTGGGCTGTGGAGGCGCCGAATACATCGGTGAAATAGGGACCCACCCAAAGGCCGCGCAACCCGGCAGAGGGGGCATAGCTGACCAGCACCAGCGGCAAGATGAGCCAGATGGCGCGCATGCGGAGCAGGTCGAGCAAGCTGCCCTTTTCATCGGTTACAACCTTTGGTGGATCCTTGACGATCACGTAGCATAGGGCGGCAATTGCAAGGGTGATGAGCGCGATGATGACGATCGACAAGCGCCAGCCTAGGACGTCAACAAGCAGCGTGAGCGGGAAGGCTGCGCCGATATTGCCGACCGAGCCGATACCCAAGATGAAGGCGGCCATCGTGGCGAAGGCCGCGGCAGGAAAACTGCGGGCGATCACATAGTATGCGGCCATTAAAACCGATGAGCAACCGATGCCGATCATCGTCATCGCGGCGGAAATATGCCACGGTTCGGTTGCGGCTGCGAAAACCAAAGCGCCGCCACCGGCTCCCAGAGCGAGAAGCGCGGCATTGGTGCGCCGTGGACCCAAAGTGTCCAAGGCCCAGCCGACGGGTAATTGCATCAGAGCGAAGGTTAAAAACCAATAGCCAGAGGCCGCCGAGAGCTGCGCAGCGGTCGCGCCAATATCTGCCTGCAAGGGGGCTGCCAAAACGGCCAGAAATGCCCGATAAAATTGGGACAAGACATAGGCAAAAGTCAAAATTATCAATGTCGCGCGCATGGCAATCTCCAATCTGAAGCTGTGGTGCCATGGCTTGCCGGCTGGGTAAAGCCAGAAGTGATGACTTGTGCAGATTGGCCGGCAGAGCTAGCCTTTGGCCAGACACAGCAAAAGGCGTAACAAGAATGGATTTTTCAGGGCAAACAGTGTTGATAACCGGCGCAAGCCGCGGCATTGGAGCGGCGGCGGCTGAACATTTTGCAACCCTTGGGGCGCAGGTGGTTTTGACGGCTCGTTCTGAGGCTGAACTGGCGAAATTGGCAGAGAAAATTGGGTCAAAAGCGCTGGCGATCGCCTGCGATATTGCCGATTTTGCACAGGTGCAGGCGGCTGTTGATCAGACCGTGGCGCGCTTCGGTCGTCTTGATATTGTCGTCAACAACGCAGGAATGCTCTTGCCTGTGCATCGAATGGCGGATTTCGAAGCCGCCGATTGGGACCGGGTGATTGATGTGAATGTTAAAGGTGTCTTTTACATGATGAAGGCGGCCCTGCCGATCATGACGGCACAGGAGGGCGGGACGATCCTCAATATTTCGTCCGGTGCGGCCTATGGGGTGCTGGAAGGATGGAGCCATTACTGCGCCTCTAAGGCTGCGGTGCTGCAATTGACCCGCTCTGGCCATGCTGAATATGGCGATCAAGGCATTCGCTGTTTGGGGTTGAGCCCTGGCACTGTGGCGACGCAGATGCAGGTTGAGATCAAAGCCACCGGGGTTAATCCGGTCAGCCAATTGGAGCTGTCTGACCACATTGCGGCCTCCGATGTGGCGCAGGCGATTGCCTATCTCTGCGGGCCCGGCGGCGCGGACTATGCGGGGGAAGATTTCCATCTGCGTGAACCCGCCTCGCGCGCTTTGGTTGGACTGCCACCCAGATAGGTCGCTTATGAGGTAAGGGGCGCAGGTTTAGAGCTCCGCTCCGGCGGTCCACTCGCCCCATTTCATCAGCGCATTGGCCCCAAGCCAGGCCAAAGGCGGCGGGGGCAGGCGGCGCGGGGCGGCTTGCTCTTGGACCTGTTGCAACAGTGGGCTGTCATGCCCACTGGCCAGGTCCGCGGCCAGCATGCCATGCAATGTGCCCTTGGCCGTTCCCAAACCGTTTTGGCAGCAGGCCGAATAGAGCCCCGGCATGACCTCACCAAACGCGGCGACATTATTGCGCGAAAGACACAGGCGCCCGCCCCAGCGATATTGCATGGATACATGGCGCAGCGCGGGGAAACGGGCGGAAAAACTTGCGTCATGACTGCGCGACACCGCGCGAATGCGCCGCTCAGAGACCTGCATGGACGGATCGAAAGTGGCGCGATTTCGGATGATGATGCGGTCGCCGCCCATCCCAGATATGCGCCGCACGGTTGTTCCTAAAGGGTCGGCGGGTGTGGCGCCCCAATTGCGCGCCCCGCCCAAGGTTTTCACCTCCTGAGCGGTCAAGGCGCGGGTCATGCTGGCATAGGTGAACACATGAATAAGTTGTTGCGGGTAAAGCCCGAAGGAATTGGCGTGGCCATTGACGGCCAGAATAACCCGCGGCGCTGTCACCTGGCCCGATGGGGTGGTGGCTGACCAGTCACCATTGTGCTCAAGCGCTATCACGGGCGAATTTTCGAAAATCAGGGCGTGATGTGATGCCAGGCCGCGCGCGATGCCGCGGATATACATGGCCGGTTGCAGCATGACCGTGCCGGGGGTGAAGAGGCCAGATTGATAATAACCGGTTCCGGTCAATTCCGCCATTTGCGCCGCATCATACATCTCCCAAGGCTCGCCCATCCGGGTCAAATGGCGGGCATAGTCTTGATTGTGGCGATGACCCTTTGCGCTGGCAGCCGCATTGAACTTGCCGCAAGGGTTAAACGCTTCGCAGGGCAGCTCAAATTCCTTGGCCATCTGGCGGGCGAAGGCAATTGCAGCGCGATTGGCTGCAATCTGCTGTTGGTCTTCGTTAAGCGCGCCGCCGTAATCCTCTGACGCCAGATCATGGGGCAGATCAATCATAAACCCCGAATTGCGCCCGGCAGGGCCATCGGCAAT
>JGI26083J51738_10002199_pt1 | contig 10202 bp, 12 predicted proteins | sample SaaInl85LU_5_DNA_FD_51738 | JGI IMG/M metagenome (IMG submission 51738)
CATTTATCTGAATTTACTTCAGAAAACCAAAAAACTAGAAACAAATTAGGGCAAGCGCTCTGGGATTTTTACATGTTTCAAATTCATAAACTTAAAAAAGTACATGCAGATCCACATCCTGGAAACTTTTTAATATCACCCAAAAACGAGCTAATCGTAATCGATTTTGGATGTATGAAAACCATACCAGACGAATTTTATGTACCTTATTTTGAATTGGCTAATGAAGAAAGTTTACAAGACCCTGTATTTTTTGAGAAGAAACTATTTGAGTTAGAAATATTAAGAAAAGACGATTCTCCAGAAGAATTGGCTTTTTTTAGAAATATCTTTCACGAATTGTTAAGTCTTTTTACACAACCTTTTAATAAAGAAGTTTTCGATTTTTCTGATGAAGATTTCTTTGGAAGAATTTCTGAATTAGGAACCAAATATGCAAAAAGTACAGAACTTAAAAACATGAATGGAAATAGAGGTTCTAAACATTTTATTTACATCAACAGAACGTTTTTTGGTTTGTATAATTTAATGCACGATTTAAAAGCAAAAGATGTGAAAATCAACAATTTTAAATCTTTATAATGGCGTATTTCAATAGAAAAGACATCGATAATTTAGATAAAATCTATAGAATAAACTTAATAAATAGTTGTTCTGGTTTTAAATCTGCCAACTTATTAGGTTCTATTTCCGAAGAAGGTATTACCAATGTGGCTGTATTTAGTTCTGTTGTGCATTTAGGTTCAAATCCACCTACATTGGGTTTTATTTTAAGACCTACAACAGTACCAAGAAACACGCATAAAAACATAAAAGAAACTGGGCATTTTACCATCAATCATATCTATGAAGATATTATAGATGATGCACATCATACTTCTGCTAAATATCCAGAAAATGTTTCTGAGTTTGATATGACCAACTTAGAAGAAGAATATAGAGGAGATTTTAAAGCGCCTTTTGTAAAAAATGCCCCTGTACAAATGAGCATGAAATTTATAGAAGAAATTTATGTACCCTCTAATGATGTGATGTTGGTAGTTTCTCAAATAGAAGAATTGTACGTTCAAGATAACTTATTACATGATGATGGTTTGATAAACCTAGCAACAGGTAAAGTAGCTACTATTAATGGTTTAGACACCTACGCAATCCCTAAATTTAAAAAGCAGTTAACTTATCAAAGACCTAAAAAGAGTAAATAAAGTGTATGAAGATACTTGTAACGGGCGCAACTGGCTATATTGGCAAAAGGTTAATTCCATTATTGTTAAATGATGGTCATACCATTATTTGTCCTGTTAGAGATAAAAAAGCGTGCACAAAACTACTATAAGAATCAAGAAAACATAGAGCTTATAGAGGCCGATTTTTTACATAATCATTCTTTAGAAGCCATTCCTAAAAATATAGAAGTAGCTTATTATTTAATACATTCTATGTCTAATTCTGCAAAAGAATTTCATGTTTTAGAAGAAAAATGTGCTTTCAATTTTAAACGTTTTGCAGAAAGTTCTAGTTTAAAACAAGTCATTTATTTAAGCGGAATTACAAACGATACAAAATTATCTAAACATTTACTTTCTAGAAAAAATGTAGAAAACACATTGGCTTCAGAAAAATACGCTTTAACCACTTTTAAAGCAGGTATCATAGTGGGTTCTGGTAGTTCCTCTTTCGAAATTATTAGAGATTTGGTAGAAAAACTACCTGCAATGATCGCTCCAAAATGGCTAAACACCAAAACACAACCTTTAGCCATTAGAGATGTACTTTCTTTTTTACACAAGGCTTTGGCTAAAGAGGAATTGTACAATACTTCTCATGATATTTTTGGTCCAGAAATTTTAACCTATAAAGAAATGCTTTTGCAATTTGCAGCAGTAAGAAAACTTAAAAGATCAATTTTAACAGTACCGGTAATGACGCCAAAACTATCTTCTTACTGGTTATATTTTGTTACCTCTACTTCTTATAAGCTGGCATCTTCTTTAGTAAACTCTATGGGTGTAGAAGTAATTGGTGAAAAAAGTGACATTAACAAAATAATGGATGTTAACCCAATGAGTTATAAAGAAGCTGTAAAATTAGCTTTTAAAAAAATAGAACAAAACAGTATTATTTCTAGCTGGAAAGACTCATATATAAGCAGCGGAAAGCTAAAGAATTTTGTCCATAAATTTATAAATGTACCAGAGTTTGGGTGTTTTAAAGATTTTAAAAAAAGAAAGGTTAAAGACAAACAAAAATCTCTTGGTAAAATTTGGGCAATTGGTGGCGAAACTGGCTGGTATTATGGTACTTTTTTATGGAAAATACGTGGTTTTTTAGATCAATTTTTTGGTGGCACAGGTTTAAGACGCGGTAGAAGACACCCAACAGAATTAAATGCAGGTGATGCTTTAGATTTTTGGCGCGTTATTTATGCAGATAAAGAGAAAGGTAAATTATTATTATATGCAGAAATGGTTTTACCTGGTGAAGCTTGGTTAGAATTTAAAATAGAAGACAATTTTATTTATCAAACAGCCACCTTTAGACCTCATGGACTTGGAGGCAGGTTATATTGGTATGCTGTAATGCCTTTTCACTGGTTTGTGTTTAATGGTATGATTAATAACATTAATAAATAATTGTGAAAAAGCAACATCTCCCAGAAAAAATTTGTGTGGTTTGCAACAGACCATTTACTTGGAGAAAAAAATGGGAAAAGAATTGGGAACAAGTAAAATATTGTAGTAAAAAATGCAGAGGCAACAAAAAAATACAGGCTTAATATGGTTTCGTAATAACTTACGTGTTAACGATAATATTTCTTTAAAAAAATCTATAGAAAACAACTCAAACACTATTGCTGTTTATTTTTTTGATCCAAAATTATTTAAAGTTGATAAATTTGGTTTTCAAAAAACAGCAAAATTTAGAGCCAAGTTTTTAATAGAAACCATTATAGATTTAAAAAATAATCTAAAAGATTTAAATATTACACTTCTTACCTACTTTGACAGTCCTGAAAATAAATTAGAAGAACTTTGTAAAGAACATAGTGTAAGTGCTATTTATACTCAAAAAGAATGGACTCAAGAAGAAGTAACAACCAATGAGAAAATAAAAAAAACAATACCATCAGATATTGCTATTATAGAAGATTACGATCAATTTTTATACCACCCAAATACAGTTTCTAAAGATTTTTCTAACATCCCAAATGTTTTTACTGCCTTTAGAAAAAAGCTAGAAAAAACAGTTGCTGTTTTAGAAGAAGTGCGTATTTCTGCACTTTCTAGTGATAATTTACTGGCTATAGAAACAGAAATTCCCACTTTAAAAACTTTNGGTTTTATAGATTTTAACATCCCAACAAAAACAGCATTTCCTTTTTTGGGTGGAGAAAACGAAGCTTTAAAAAGATTANACAATTATTTTTTTGAAACTAAAAAAGTAGCTTTTTATAAAAAAACTAGAAACGGTTTAGTAGGCACAGATTACAGTACAAAGTTTTCTGCTTGGTTGGCAAATGGAAGTATTTCTGCAAAAACTATCTATTGGAAAATTAAAAAATTTGAGGCAGAGTTTGGTGCAAACCAATCTACTTATTGGGTTATTTTCGAATTGATTTGGAGAGACTATTTTAAATATATTTCTTTAAAATACAACAATAAAATTTTTAAAATTGGTGGAATTTTAGACAAAAACTACCAATGGTATACTTATCGAAAAGACATTAATAAGTGGATAAATGGCGAAACAAAAGACGATTTTGTAAATGCCAACATGATCGAATTAAAACAAACTGGCTGGATGAGCAATAGAGGAAGACAAAATGTAGCTTCTTATTTTGCCAAAGAACTGTTATTAGATTGGAGAATTGGCGCTGCTTATTTTGAGTCGGTTTTAATTGATTATGATGTACATAGCAATTACGGAAATTGGATGTATGTAGCAGGTGTTGGTAACGATCCTAGAGACCGAAAATTCAATACAAAATTACAAGCAGAACGTTATGATAGTAAATATAAATTTAGAAAACTGTGGTTAGAAAAAACTTTGTTTTAAGATGAAAAAGTTACGCTTACTTCTTGGAGATCAGTTAAACAGCAAGCATTCTTGGTTTCAAAATACCGATGACCAAACCATGTATTGCATGTTCGAAATGCGTCAAGAAACAGACTACACCAAACATCATATACAAAAAGTAGCTGGTTTTTTTGCTGCAATGAGAAATTTTGCTCAGGAATTAGAAAAGGCAGAACACCACATTGTTTATTTTAATATCAATCATAAAAATAATAAGCAGAGTTTAGTCGAAAATTTAAACTTTCTAATCAAAGAAAATAACATTGAAAAGTTTGAGTATTTAGCCCCAGATGAATATAGATTAGACCAACAATTAAAAGAGTTTTGTAAAAAAACACAAATTGAATCAGAAGTTTTTACAACCGAACATTTTTATACAGAAAGAAAAGAATTAGCTAACTTTTTTAAGGGCAAAAAGCAATTTCTAATGGAGAATTTCTATAGAAATATGCGCAAAAAGCATCAAATTTTAATGGTTGATAATCAACCAGAAGGTGGAAAATGGAATTACGATGCTAGCAATAGAAAAAAATGGAAAGGAGATACATTAATTCCACCAGAGATAAGTTTCGATAATGATGTGTCAGAAATTGTATCAGAAATAAAACAAACAGATATACANACCATTGGTAACATCCATCCAAAATATTTTGAATACCCAATTTCAAGAAAACAATCTTTAAAACAATTAGCGTATTTCTGTGAGCACTTATTAATACATTTTGGTGATTATCAAGATGCCATGCACACAGATAAAATATATCTTTTTCATAGCAGAATATCATTTGCCATGAACACAAAAATGATTTCACCAAAAGAAATCATCAACAAAGTATTAGAAACCTACAGACAAAGAACAGACGAAATAGATATTTCTCAAGTAGAGGGTTTTATTAGGCAAATTTTAGGTTGGCGAGAGTACATGAGAGGCATGTATTGGATGCTGATGCCTGATTACAAAAAAGAGAATTTTTTAGAAAACAAAAACAAATTACCCAAATTCTTTTGGACAGGTAACACCCAAATGAATTGTTTAAAAAATGCCATTAACAACTCTCTAGATAATGGATATGCACACCACATACAACGTTTAATGGTTACTGGTAATTTTGCATTGTTAACACAAATAAATCCAGATGAAATTGATGCTTGGTATTTGGGTATTTATGTAGATGCTATAGAATGGGTGCAATTACCAAATACAAGAGGTATGAGTCAGTTTGCTGATGGTGGAAAAATTGCTACAAAGCCCTATGTTTCTAGTGGAAGCTATATTGGTAAAATGAGCAATTATTGTGATAGTTGTTCTTATAAAAAAACGAAAAAGTTTGAAGATGATGCATGCCCATTTAACACCTTGTATTGGAATTTTTTAGACGAAAAACAAGGACAATTATCTTCTAANTTTCGCATGAAAATGATGTATAGTTTATTAAACAAAATGCCTACAGAAGAACGTGTAAANATTAAAGAAAAAGCAAACCATATTATAGCAAATTTAGATGCATACTAACAAAGAAGAAATATATGTTGTTTGGTTTAAACGCGATTTGCGTTTAGAAGATAATGAGGCTATAGAAAATGCATTAGCAGCCAACAAACGTATATTGTTTTTATATGTATTCGAAAACTCGTTAATAGAAGACCCACATTATGATGCACGTCATTGGGATTTTATTAAACAATCTATTGTTAATTTAAATGAAGATTTAAAACCATATAACACCAAAGTATTAAGTGTACAAACAGAAGTGGTATCTGCTTTTAATCAACTTATTAGCAATTATAATGTTAGTACTGTTTTTTCGCATCAAGAGACAGGATTGCTAATTACCTATAATAGAGATAAAGAATTTGCAAGATATTGCAGAAACAACTCTATCAACTGGGTAGAAAACAATAACAATGGGGTTTTAAGAGGATTGTTAAACAGAGAAGATTGGTTTGATTTATGGGAAGATTATATGTGCAAACCTCTAATCAAAAACAACTTAAAAGCATCTTCTTGTATTCAAATTGATGAAGTAAATCAACTAGAAAAATATTTTAATGTTGTTGATTTATCAACCAAAAAACACCCATATTTTCAAAGAGGTGGTACAAAAATGGCTTGGAGGTATGCAGATTCTTTTTTTTACGACAGGCATCAAAAATACATGAAACACATTTCTAAACCAGCATTGGCTAGAGAGAGCTGTAGCAGACTCTCACCCTACATTGCTTGGGGTAATGTTTCTATTCGACAAATCTTTAGAAAAGCACACCAAGAAAAAACAGCATTAAACAAAAAAGATTTGGGCGCTTTTGTCTCTAGGTTACGTTGGCAAGCGCATTTTATTCAAAAGTTTGAAATGGAACATACCATGGAAAATGCGAGTATTAACAAAGGCTATCAAAAACTAAAAAAAAGTATTTCTATAGAATATCAAACTGCATGGAGAGAAGGAAAAACGGGTTATCCTTTGGTAGATGCCTGCATGAGATGTTTAACAGAAACAGGATATTTAAATTTTAGAATGCGTGCGATGTTAGTCTCTTTTTTTACCCATATTTTATGGCAACCTTGGCAAGATGCATCTCAACACCTATCTCAACNTTTTTTAGATTTCGAACCTGGCATTCATTTTCCTCAATTGCAAATGAATGCAGGTGAAACTGGTATTAATGTTTTACGAATTTACAATCCTGTAAAAAACAGCTTACAACACGATGAAGATGCTATTTTTATAAAAAAATGGGTGCCAGAACTGGCAGAATTACCAATCGCTTTTATTCATGAACCCTATCTAATGACTCCTTTAGATCAACAGTTTAATAACTTAATTTTAGGTAAAGANTATCCAAAACCTATTGTTGATGTTAAAATTGCAAGAAAAAAAGCCAGTGACGTACTTTGGAAAATGAAAAACGATTTTGAAGTTTTAAAAGAAAGCAACAGAATTTTAAAAAAACACACACTTTCAAATAGAAATAAATTACTAAATAATTAACACCCCATATTCTCTTTTAANTTATAATTTATTGTTAATTTTTGTTTAATCTATNAAGCTAATGATTAAACACAATTTAATTTTATGTATCTTTGAGTGATGATATTTAATACCACACACAAAAACAAAGATGCTACAGCAACCATAAATNATATGGTTGGAGACGGTTACTCTTTTGTTAAATCTATAAAAATGGGTGGTACAGGTTCTAAAAGAATGATGATTNCTAGTGTAAGCCCTGGTTTTATAAAAGTAATAAACACCATTGCAGATATTAATTATGGCAACATAGAATTAAGAGAAAAAGGAATTTTAGTACACATTACAAAAGGTCTAAAAAACTTTAGTTGGGCCATTCCCTACTATCAACTGCACACTTATAAAACTGATGGTTTTAGTGTACATGCACAAGGTAACTTTGTAAGATTTCAAAACAATAAATTACTAAAAGAAAATAAAAAATTTATAGACAAATTAATCAACATAAAAATAGAATACGATAAACAATATGAATTCCATTAGCAGTAAAATACTTAGTGGTATATCAATTGATAGAATTATAGAAATGGCTTGGGAAGATAGAACAACTTTCGAGGCGATAGAATTTCAGTTTGGTCTCAAAGAGCAAGAAGTAATCAACTTAATGCGTAGAGAAATGAAACCAAAAAGCTTTAAAATGTGGCGAAAAAGAGTTCAAGGTAGAAAAACCAAGCATCAAAAATTAAGAACCTTTGCAAAAGGAAGGTTTAAATGTTCAAGACAAAAATCAATATCAAACAACTCTATAGCTAAAAGATAAAAACCGTGCTTTGATTTAAATGGGAGTTTTTAAAGACAGCACAATAAAAAGACAAAAAATGACAACAGACGTAGTATTAAAGGAAAAAGAGGTTTCAGAAAATTTAAATGGGTTCTCTATTGAAGAAGTGGGCGATGACCATCTTTTTACAGGATTAGAAACACCTATGAAACCAGATGCTTTTAAACTTTCTGACACACNAAAGAAAGAAAAAATNGCTTCACTATTTTCAGAAATAATGGATGTTATGGGCTTAGATTTAACAGACGATTCTTTAAAAGGAACTCCCCAAAGAGTTGCAAAAATGTATATAGAAGAAATTTTTTCTGGCTTAAACCCAGCTAACAAACCAAAAGTTGCCTTATTTGATAACAAATATCAATACAAGCAGATGTTGGTAGAAAAAAATATTACATTTTATTCTAACTGCGAACATCATTTTGTACCAATTATAGGAAAAGCCCATGTTGCTTATATTTCTTCTGGTAAAGTTATTGGTTTATCTAAATTAAATAGAATTGTACAATATTATGCTAAAAGACCTCAAGTGCAAGAAAGGTTAACCAACCAAATTGCAGAAGAACTAAAAGCAGTATTAAACACAGAAGATNTAGCCGTAATTATAGATGCAAAACACTTATGTGTTTCTTCTAGAGGTATTAAAGATGATACTTCATCTACNGTTACTTCTTTTTTTGGAGGACAATTTAATACTCCAGAAAAAATAGCAGAATTACAAAACACTTTAAATTACTAAGTTATGGATTTAATAAACAAAGCATTAGAATTTGAAACAAGAAAAATGAGGTTTCCTACAACCAGCGATAGAATTATGGCGGCTAGAGAAGCAAAATCTTTAATATTAAGCCTAAATGAGGTTTATAAGAAAAATAAAGATGATAAAATTATGGATATCATGAAAAGACTAACCGTAATTAAACAAAGAATAGAAAAACGCTTAAAAGGAAAACCGCTAACTGCGTAAATAATCAACATTTTTATTGCTTATCTAAGTTTTATAATTATATTACCAAAATTATTTAAAAATAGATTAAAGTATTAGAATGAATTTATTAGAAAGAGCAGTTGAGTTTGAGAATAGAAAATTCTCTTTTAAGACCACAAGTGATAGAATTTTAGCCTCTAGAGAAGTAAAAGCACTTATTTTAGAGTTAAATGAAGTATATAAACAAAATAAAGATCCAGAAATTATGGATCAAATGAAGCGTTTAACAGCTGTAAAGCAAAAAATTGAAAAACGCTTAAAAGGAAGACGATAAAAATAATATGGGCAATATAGTAGTAGTTGGAGGTAGTAAAGGAATAGGGCAAGCAATTGTAAATTCTTTAATAGAAAAAAACAAAATTTTTAACATTAGTAGAACTGCTCCTTTGCAATCTCACGCTAACTTAACGCACTATAATTGCGATATCCTTTCAGATGATTTACCNGATTTAGACGCCATAGATACTTTAATTTATTGCCCTGGCAGCATCAACTTAAAACCAATTTCTAGACTAAAATTAGACGATTTTAGAGACGATTTTGAAATTAATGTTGTTGGCGCAGTAAAAGCAATACAACATTACTTACCAAAAATAAAAAACGGTAAAAATCCATCTATCCTTTTATTTAGTACAGTAGCAACCAAATTAGGAATGCCTTTTCACGCAAGTGTTGCAGCAGCAAAATCGGGTGTAGAAGGTATTACCAAATCTTTAGGTGCAGAATTAGCACCAACAATTCGTGTAAATGCAATTGCACCCACAGTTACAAACACAGATTTGGCCGCTAAACTTTTAAGAAACGAACGTATGATAGAAAATATCACAGATCGTCATCCGCTTAAAAAGTTTTTAAAACCACAAGAAGTTGCAGATTTAGCAACATTTCTTATATCAGAAAAAGCAAACTCAATTTCAGGCCAAATTTTTGAATTAGACTGCGGAATTGTGAACTTCAAAATATAAAAAAATGACAAACATCTACGACATTAAAATCAATAGCTTACAAAATAAAGCTATTGACCTATCTGAGTATAGCAATAAATTTATTCTTTTTGTAAATGTGGCCTCTAAATGTGGCTTTACATCACAATACAAAAGCTTAGAAGAATTGTATAAAACCCATAAAGACAACCTGATGATTATTGGTTCTCCATGCAATCAATTTGGTAGTCAAGAACCTGGGACTGCAGAAGATATAGAAGCTTTTTGTAAAGTAAATTTTGGCGTTACTTTTTTAATGACAGAAAAAATAGATGTAAAAGGCAACAATCAGCATGCACTTTATACTTGGTTAACAGATAAAAGTTTAAATGGCTTAAAAAGTTCTA
>JGI26083J51738_10002202_pt1 | contig 10191 bp, 9 predicted proteins | sample SaaInl85LU_5_DNA_FD_51738 | JGI IMG/M metagenome (IMG submission 51738)
GCCAAGTCCAATGGACAGCGGCGATAGCGACATCTACGTGCACCCTTGGGTCACTGCGGATACAATTGCTTCCGTGATCTCGGACTGGACAGGTGTGCCGGTTAACAGCCTTGGTGCCAGCGAAGCCGAACGGTTACTCAATATGGAGGCTACGCTGAAGCAACGCGTAATTGGGCAAGACGCTGCGATTGAGTCGATCACCCGTTCGCTTAAGATTTCCCGTGCTGGACTAACTGATACTCGCAAACCGATCGGCGTATTCATGATGTGCGGGCCTTCTGGCGTTGGTAAAACCGAAACTGCATTGGCCATCGCTGATCAGTTCTTTGGTGGTGAAGATGCTATGGTTTCGATCAATATGACTGAATTCAAAGAAGCTCACAAAGTATCAATGCTATTGGGAGCAGCGGCTGGCTATGTCGGATATGGTAAAGGCGGCGTGTTGACTGAAGCTGTGAGGCGCAAACCCTATTGCGTACTTTTGTTGGATGAGATGGAAAAGGCACATCGTGAAATTCATGACATCTTTTTTCAGATATTTGACAAAGGGCATATCAGCGACAGCGAAGGCAATGAGGTTGATTTCCGTAATACGATTATCATTATGACTTCAAACACAGGCGGCGAGGAAATTCGTGANTTTATAGACTCAACTAATGAAACGCCTAGCCCGAATGAATTGTCTAACTATCTCCGTCCGATACTCCTCAATAGTTTTAGCCCTGCTTTCATTGGCCGAACAGAGCTGATCGCCTATCGACCGCTGACATCTGAAGTTAGCGGCTTATTGACTGAAATCCACTTAAAACGGATCAAAAAACGGATCAAATCTCAATATAATGCTGCCCTCACTTGGGAGCAGAGTTTTGTTGACTATGTTGTTAATGCTAACAACGATCCACTATCAGGCGGACGTGCGCTTGAGGCGATCATCAACAAAAAATTCCTTCCACGCTTAGCTGAAGAATGCATCAGTCGAGTTATTGACGATCAAGTACTGACATCTATTTCCGTTACGCATGACGGAACAGATGTTGTGCTGAACATGGAGTAGAGCCATGCTGAGGTTTCAAATTCCTTTGATTATGATTTGGGCAGCAGTCGCGTTAGGCGCATCCTCTGTTTCCGCCGTGGCTCAATCGCAATGCGGCAAAGCTGCCATACGATTAGCGACGCATGATTTGCCACCTTATCAGATGATTGAGTTTGGCGAAGGCGATGAACCGACCCTGACGGGAATTGCAGTGGATCGGGTGACCTGTGCTCTCGTCAAAATGGAGTGCGCTTATGAAATTACTCTGGGAGACCCTAAAGCCGGCCCGCGTGGGACCCGAGCGGGTGACTATGATGGCAATTTTCCTGCCTCTTTAAACGAAGATCGGGCAAAATATTCTAAGCCATCCGCACCGATCATCTTTGAAAACCGTTATTGGTATTTGATGAAGGGGTCCAAGATTGACCCCAATGACCCTGCCGATTTTCTCAAAGCACGCTACAGTGCAAAATTCACAACCAGCAAATGGAGATTTCTAATGAAAAAGGGGTATAATGTTGTAATGCGACCGCAGAATGCGAAATCGCTGCTCGACATGCTATACCGCGGGGACGTTGATGTAGGACTGGAATATGAGGCTATCTTTGAACACTACATTAAGGCAAAAGGTCTCCGCTTGGACCNGTTCGAGAAAATTTTACAAAAAGCTAATAAAAATATGTCCGTGCATTTTGCGGATAAGTACCTCGATGCCCACCCAAACTTTCTGAGCCGCTTTAATGAAAATGTGTTAAACTGCATGGAGCCCCCGGGATGAGCTTAAGTATCCAAATAATACAAGTTCCTGTCAGCGAAACAGCGCCCCAGCGCGAGTTTTTTTTGAATGGTCCCGAGTTCAAAATTGGTCGTAACTTCGCATCGGATGTCTGTCTGCCGGATCAATCAGGACAGATCTCACGAACACATACTGTGCTGAAGACGACGTTAGAGGGTGGCTATGTAATCACAAATACCAGTACTAATGGAACGGCGCTCAACGGCAATGACATGTCTTCACAAGAGACACTGCCAGTAGCTGATGGCGATATCATCAGCCTTGGAGATTATCGGTTGCTGATTGGAATTGTAGGTGGCGCACGCCCCGTTTCACCGGACACAAGGGATGCTGAAATCGTATTTGATACTGAAAGTGATTTCTCTTCGAAAAATGCAATGATGCCAGGCGAGGAGATGGAAGAGACCGTAGAGTTTCATCATCATGAATTCACTCGAGCTGAGGTTGATCTTGACCGAGATCTGATGTTTGACCCATTTGCTGAGGGTCTTGGCCTTGACGAAAGTTCTAAAGATCACTTGCGCGCCAGAGAAATTTTTGTTGCGCAACAAGGTGAAGCGCTTATTCCAACAAAAGATTCTGAAATGCTCGACGTCATTTCACCCAATGGTGCCGAAATGCCCACACGCCACGAACTCCCAATGCATCCTGTGCTTTACCGTGATCAGGTGTTAGAGGCGATGGAACTGGCGTTTGAAGCGTTTCTCAGTGAGCTGGATCCAGAAAAGCTCCAATCTGATTACGACGACTACATCCCAGTGCTGGTGAACCGCCGAAAAAGATACTGGACGATACACATGCGTCAGTTCGCCAAAAAACGCACTAATGGAGAATTTCGACGTAATTTCATGGCTCTATTTGCTGAGGAGATGTGGAAGAAATGAACCATTTCATTTGCCTAATTCTAAACACAATGGTGTTGGTCTCGCTTGTGGCATGCTCCACCCCCAAAGAAGTAGCAGCGCCGGCCCCTGTGAATAAAACTCTGACCGTACAAGCTGGGCCAAGTGTAAATAACTACAACAATTCATCCAACCCGATTGTGATCCGCCTTTATCAGCTGAACAGTCGCAGCGAGTTTGAGACTGCTGGTTTCTGGCAAATCTTTAATGGCGGCGCACCAGAATTAGCCGGTGTCGTGGTGAATGTACGCAGTCTTTCACCACTTTATCCAGGTGAACACCGTCTTGTTTCTATCGATCTCGAACCTGATGTGTTTTACCTTGGGGCGTTTGCTGAGTTTGCCGACTTTGGCACGCAGCAGTTCCGACATGTGGTGCCTATCAATGAAGAACTTTTAGACGATGGCGTGACTGTCTCGGTCACAGCATCAGGGATTTCACTGCAATTTCGTGGTGCACTAGGTAAAGAAAAAAAAATAGTGGCCGTGGAGCCTTACAAACCTGGTTTCTTCGCTAGGTTAATTGATGGATTGAAATCATGAGAAAATCTATAGTCTGGAGCGAAGGCATGTTTATCGCCCCACAGCACTTTCAGCATAATCATCTGAATTTGCAGAGTTATATAAATGAAGTTTCCCAGCTTGACTTGGTAGATGGTGACTATGGGGTCAGCCAGCTTGAGATCAATCAGGACATGTTGAAAATTGGAAAGCTTGGTCTTCGCCAGGCCGCAGGCGTTTTACCCGATCGCATGTTTTTTCGTCTTGATGGCGAAGTGGTCCTTGATATTGCTGATGGCACCGTCGACGAGGTCATCTTACTGGCGGTACCCCTAGCGATCTTTGGTTCAGGGCAGTTTGGTAATGGTGATGATCCAGTACGCTTGGTTAAATCGAGGACAGAACTGCGTGATTTGAACGATCCAAGCAATGAGCCAGTAGAGGCTGAGGTTGCAGAAGTTGGTGTACGGCTCGTGCCACAATCCGCTGAGACGTCTGGCTATGCGGCAATTCCTGTGGCGCGTGTGCTTGAGAAAACTGCTGAAGGTCGTATAATCCTTGATCGAAGTTTTATACCACATGTACTACGCTTGTCCGCCTCTAGCCTACTAATGGAACGGCTCGAAGAAATAGTGTCGTTGTTACGGGTCCGCGCGGCTAATGCCGCCGGGCGTGTTGCAAGCGGCAGCGACACCCGCAGCGAAAGTAGCCTGATGGCCGAACGTCTAGAGCTTCAGGTGCTAAATCGTTGGCTGATTGTTATGCAAAATGCGCTGCAATCTGGTCATGTTTCCCCACGTCGATTGTTTGAGTATCTAGCCTGCCTTTCGTCTGAGTTAAGTGCTTCGTTGGGGCAAGCTGCCTCCGAAGACTTGATCTATGCATCTGAAGATATGGTGAAATCTTTTGAGACAGTCTTTTCGGGTCTACGCCGGAAACTCATTTTGGAAAAGCCAGAAAGTGTAGTAGAATTACAATGGAACACTCAGTTATTTGAAAAGCGCCGCCTCTTGCGTGTTGTTCTTCCAGCGCGCTTGTTGAGTGAAAATCGCCGTCCAATTCTGGCCCTGAGTGGACCTGACGGTGATACTGGACTTTCTGAACTTGGGCCACTGGCTTGCAAACTGTCTGGTCTGTCTGCAATGCCGGATTTGGTGTCGCATGGTTTGGCTGGTGTGGAGATTAAATTCCTTGCTGTAGCTCCACCTGAGTTACGCAGCAGGGCAAATGCTGCGTTCTTTTCGATTGATACCAGCAGCCCACATTGGCTAAGTTTCCTGGAGAAACGCGAGGCACTTGCCCTGCATGTTGATGATCGTATTGGTACTGTGGCCGCAACACTCTATATGCTGGGGCAGTCATGAACTCCGTTCAACCGGAAATCACTACATTCACACTGACGCCGCAAGGTGTGGAGGCATCTACGAAAAGGGTGGCGGGCCCTGTAAACGTTAGCGCTGGTGAGTTGCAGGCCCTCAACCTAGCGTTGAAGCAATTCAGTAGCTCGAACAATAAGTTAATCAATGCCGCTGCCAGTTTACTAGGAGTTTGCGGGACTATTACCCGAATGACCCCAGGCGATGAGCTAAACACTACTCGCGTTGAGCTGTCTCGGGCAATTATCGACTTGAAGTATAAAGTGGTGCAACTGGATTACCCAACGTCTGTGGCGGAAAACCTCTGCCTGGTTTTTGCGATTGTAATTGACGAGTTTGTCATGGCAAGCTCCTGGGGCCGTAACAGTAATTGGGGTAACAGGACACTCGTCGCAGATCTGTTTGGCTTTCGCGATGGAGGTTACCGGTTTTACAAGATCGCTGATCGTGCACTGATGCAGCCGCGCGCGCTGACTGAATTTTTAGAAATAGTCTATTTTTTTCTCAAGCTTGGGTTTCGTGGCAAGTATAACCTCGGCAGTGAGCAAGAGCGGGATCGGCTGATTAATCGGCTTGAAGCAGTACTGCCAATGCCTAGCAGTGACAAAAAGCACGCCAACCTGGGCCGCCCAATTTTTGATAGCAAAACCCCAGCGCGGAGCTGGCTACTGCGTCACAAGCTGCTGCTGACGGTATCTCTTCTTATTGGCATGGTGATGTTTTCACTGTCCACCCAGATAAAACTAACAAATGATTCAGATGGGTTTTTTGAGCCGCTTCGCGCAGCTGCTACTGCGGTTAGACCTTCCGATTGGGTGCTCGATAGTCAGACTGGCAAAACCGTAAAGAAGCCCCGTAAATGAAACTCAAAACCTTTGTAAATGTTGCGCTGATAGTTTTTGTACTTGCCGTGATGGGACAAGTGTTATGGATAGGTTTGCATTGGTCAGGTGACACGCTGACGCAAAAGGTGGCTCTTATTTGGAGTGCTGTCCTAATAGGTTTAACCTTGGTCACGGCGTTCTCTGTTATCCTTCTGCGCAAGCGCATTTGGATTCACGATACGGGTACTGAGCAATGGGAACAACTGACACGCGTCGCGAAAAACCAGTTTAATCAAGCCCTTGGGCGCTCGCGCGTGATAGATAAGTCACCAATTACTGTACCTTGGTATCTTTTTATTGCCAATGAAAAATCGGAGTGCTCCACCGCAATGGTGGAGATGGGATATGTCGTATTCGGTGACCCGCTGCTGCATGATGGGCTGTCAATCACGACTTGGACATCACCAACAGCAATCGCTTATCGTATTGAGATCAGCGCAGGCAGCGACACACCTTTTGATCTCATAGAGTACGTGTTGAAGCTCCTGTATAGGAACCGCCCATCCTTAGCGGTGAACGCAGCTTTTGTTGAATGTGAGTTGGCCGGATTGATGCAGACAGATAGCGTGGAGAATAGTACTGTCTCTGTGATTAATCGTATCTTTAATGTCGCTGTCTTTGAGTTTGGGATCGACTTGCCAGTTCATATTCTTCTTGTTGGGTTGGAGCATTTCCTTGACCTGTCGCGGAGCGCAATTCTGACACAGAAAATTGGAGATTCAGAAATTTTTGGTGGGTTTTTGCCCCTTGAAGGCGACAGCGTTGAGGCGCGAATTGATGCCCTTTTTGAAGATATGATCAGGGCCTTGAATGATGCTCGTCTGCCTGCCTTGCAAAAGCAGTTAGCACCTGAATTTTGCGCGTCACTGTTGAACGGGCCAACTCAGTTGGCATTGGTTCAGATCCGCCTGCGTGACCGAGCAGTCGCCCTGACACAACCATTGCCACCACGCCGTCATCCACTTGATCTGCACAGTGTCGTATTTGTTGGTGCGAGTGTGACAATGCCGGCAGTTGATCCATTAAGCCAGGTGATTGGACAGCGATATTTTGGCGAGCCGCCTATCGACACTTATGCTGAAGTGGCACCTAGTGGTGTCACAAGAGGGAACGCGAGACTGGTGGCACAAGCTTATCACCGTGAAGGTTTCAGGGTTAAGCCTAACACGCGTCAAAAGGTGCAAATTGGGCTCAGACGCTTAATTTGGTCACTTTCGCTTGCCGGTGTTGTTGCAGCCTTTGGTGCGCTCTTGTTTGATAACTTTCGCGCTTACAGTCAGGTGAATGATAGTCTGAAAGTGGCTTTTACTGCCTACTACGATGAAATTGGTAAAGTAGGCACCGACTCTGATAAATTGCTAGATCGGGTTCGGCTCCTGCAGCCGCTGCGTACCGGGCTTGAGGATTATCAAGTTGTGGCAAATACTTGGCACCGACGTTTACTGCCAAATGGGTCTTTGGAAGACACGTTCCAAAAAATGTATGATCAAGAATTGCTCGAGGGGTTTCAAGCAACACTGGTCAGATATATTGATGAGGAAACCCTTGCTTTCGGTATGCTGGAAAATGGAGTTATGCTGATCCGCGCTGCTTCGGTTTCACTACAATTTCACTCCAACCAAAAAACCTATAGTAAGCAACTGGCCGAATACTTCCAGAAAGGTCTTGAGGCTAACGGTGAAACAAGTGAGCTTCAGACCAGTTTTCTGGACACGCTGCAAGATCTATTCGCACTGAACCAACCGCCCACGATCCCCGAAAAGACGGTCAAACTCGTTGCGGAAACATTGTCTGAATTTGACACTGCCGAACTTCTTTACAAATCCCTCATGCTCAGGCCCGCCTACTCGGATATGATCAATCTGGCGCAACGGCTAGGACCCCATGCAGGTGAAGTATTTAGCGTAACGTCAAAGGACCCCAAAAACCCGAAGTCAGACGAGCAGATGTATTCCATGCCACGTGCCTACACGCAGGATGGGTTCAACGCCTTTTTTAAGGATGGAGAGATACCAGAGTTGGGTCGAATGATCCACAATTATGAAGAAATTATCGGCCTTCTTGATGAAGCAGAGATCAACGCAATTAAGCGCAAAGTGGCACAAGCGTATACCACTGATTATATCAACCATTGGTCAGATTTTATCGATGCGCTCGGCTTGCGCGAGATTGATGACTGGGCGGATGCCGAGGCCATGATGAAGGTCCTGATAAGCCCAGCAGAAAACCCGCTCACTCGGCTAACGCAAACGTTTCAAGGCAATCTTGATATCCCTGTTTGGCAGCCTGCTGCAGCTGTCACAACTACAGATTCGGGTGTGGCGTCAGAGCCTAACGCTCGAATCTCCGCTGCATCTAAAGCGAATATCGAAGCTGCGGCAGCGTTTAAAATCCGCAGGGCTTTTCGCCCTTATTTGGAGGCTGCAGAACGCAACGCTGATGACAAAAATGAATATGACGTCTTTCTGCAATACGCTGCTGATGTGCATCGTTGGCTGGTAGAGGCTGCAGGCGCCGCCAATGGGATGGGACCCTACTTGTTTGAGCAATTTAAGGCCCCTAATCAAGCTAGCACACTGGCGATATTCAACGCTTTTGTCTTGCGCTCTGACATTGAACTGATCCGCAAATTCGGGCGCAATCTGGCTACCAAACTGGATGCGCAGGCGATGCGCTTCATCTATGAATACATAGACAGACAGTGGATGCAGCAGATCCTGGTGCCCCATGGCAGGACACTTAAAAGTAGTTTCCCCTTTGCCTCGGGCTCGGACATGTCACTAATCGAATTTGCTGACCTCTTCGCGCCTGAAGGTAAGCTTTTGAACTTCGAGCTCACCTATCTTACGCCGTTTCAGGCTCCCAATGGCTCCTACCGCCCACGCGTTACTTTCCTAGCGTCGGGCAGTGCCGAGCCTTTGGTGCAAGCACGGCAAGCCTTTATTCGGTTTAATCAAATTTCTGAAGCTATGTTTGTGGACGGCAAGCCGTACCTCGCATTCAAGATACGGACGGGATATCTCGAACCCTCGCTTAGTAAGCTCACGATTTCGTCAGGAATTACTTTGCATCAATACAAGCATGGTCCAGTATTTTGGGCTGAGCAGACGTGGCCTGCTGCAGGGATCCAAAACAGTGATTTGCAACTACGAATATTTCAGCGGTCGCGCGCTGTCCTGAATGATAGTTACGCTGGCCCGTGGTCCTGGTTTCGGCTATCACGCAGCAGAGATGTCATCCTGAAACCCGACCTTGGTTTGGCGGAGGCTACCTTTGCCGTCACTGATGGTATCGCAAAGCTCCAATTTGACGCGCAGCAGCGGCACAACCCGTTTGCTCCAGGCTTCTTCTCAAAATTTGATTTACCTATATCACTTTTTGAAAATGAACATAATCCTGTATTGGTTGGCAGCTCTTCTCTGGTGGAAAACCAATAATGCAGTACAGTTTCCATTGTTTAAGACTGCTAAACGCTCTATGTCATCGTGCCATTACAGGCGAAATAAATTGAAATTGATTTATGATCTATGGCCGTAACCCTTGGGGCAAAAATATCATTTACGTTCTCTGAAAATCAAACGTACTTCGCTCCCGCTATGATTTTAGTGTTAAAGGTACACTCATGAGTAAATATGCAACGGATTTAGGCGAAAATATCCCTTGGGTAATAGCAAGCACTTTTTGCGGCTTTAGCGTCGATGATAAAACTATTCGTGCCGCCTACGATGACACAGGCGGTGAGGTTGACGACTTTAATGTGAAGGCACCGTCCAATCCGCTTTTCGTAAGTAACGGCTTCACGGATGGACGGTTACCTCGGTCCGTCAAGTACATGACCCATCGCACATTTTAAAAAGCGGGGGGGGACCGCCCTCGTCTAATGTAGGCGATCTTGCGTCTCAGGTTAAAAAGATAGACGTTTCTGGCAATTTGCTTCACGGTAATGTGAATGGATCGACCGCAGCCCACATAAAAATGCTGCGTGGCATTGCCATGAAGTATCCCCGCAGTTCAACCGTTCGTAAATGGGTGGCGACATGTATGGTCGCCAAATCGGCTAAAGCGGGCATACGTGGAACTAAGTTAGTTGGGGCGGCTATTCCCATTGGAGCGTTGGGTATGGCAACAAATGTCATCACAAATTTAGGGCGTGCGGGTGTGCGGATGAATTACTGAAATGTCGTTAACAGGGTTGCTATGGAGCTGTACTGGCGTGCAAACGTCGAAATGTNACTTTCGGGTGTCGGTGGTGGAAAAATTACAACAAAGGTAAATGGTCCGGCTAGTGCAATCATGTGTGAGATTTTCCGTCGCCGTGGCCCCACCGGGTTCTTTGGTCAATGTGATGTCACTAACATTATTTCGGAATCCGGTGGTTGGTTCGCTTTGCGCGCTAAGTTACTTTGATGTAATAATCCAACAGTTTCTGCAAGAGAGGTCGCAAAGAAGTATTGCAAACCAAGCGTATCATATGGAGAGGGCAACCAGCGGCTGAACGCGTTTCTGGCAACTTGTCAGAACGAGAACGACTTAACCGTGAGTACGAGATGTTGACGCTTTTTGGCGGCACTCAGGCGCCTAAAGTTTTGTGCTACGAAAATATTGCAGGCTCAGTCCGTCTCGTCCGAAGTTGGTCAGAAGGTTCTACGCTGGATCAAGTACCGCGCTGCGAAAGGGCTCAGATTATCGCAAGATTGCGC
>JGI26083J51738_10002207_pt1 | contig 10181 bp, 11 predicted proteins | sample SaaInl85LU_5_DNA_FD_51738 | JGI IMG/M metagenome (IMG submission 51738)
GCGCCATGCGATAGGCCAGCGCATTCTCCAATGTCGCGTGATGCAGGATGCAGCCATGCACCAAACCACCCAAAAGCGGCTCGGCCCGAACGGCCTCCTCGGCTTCAAGAGTGATCCTGCTCCAGACGGGATCTAGTTCAGCAAGCTTTTCGTGCGTTCTGGCCATTGGGACTCTCCAGCATTCAATGCGGTGAGTATAACCCCAAAAGACGGACCTGCGAAAGAGATAAGCCTCCTCCTCACGAGAGGGTTACAGCCAATCGGGCAGGCTCAGCTGTGCATAATGCAAAGCCAGCAAAACTGCGCCGCCCGCAAAATCACCCGCATCAGCCGTTAGTTCTAGGCTGGTATCAGCCCAATAAACACTGGGGGTTCCCGGCCCATTGATGGCGGCATTCACGCCGAGCCCGATGCCATTGCCATAAAGCTGCGGATCGCCCGCGACCCCAAGGCTCCAACTGCCCAAAGTTCCAGTGATCGCGCTTGTCACAATCCCCGTCACGCCGAAAACAATGGATTTTTCGGGGATCACGGGGCTGGTGGTTACCGTGGCGCCTGCTGTGATCGGCACAACAAGTTCCACGCTTTTAAACGCCATGCCCGCCCCGCCTGGTGTCAGGCTCAAACCACCGCCGCGCCATGCAGTGCCGTCAAACAGCGCCATATGGCCCTGATCCAGCACCATCGCGCGCCAGCCCCGTTTGGGGGCCACAAAATCCCACCCATTATTGGTGAAATGGGCAAGCTGCCCCTCGCGGCCCGCCCAGTCATTCACAGCGCCCACAGGCACGCCATAGCAATCCCCCTCAATGGCGCTTGAGGGCGGGGTTGCAAGGCTGGTCGAGATGACGCGCAATTGCACCATGGCATCCAGCCGCGTCAGCGCCTCGTTTACGGTGACATGTTTTTGCGCCTGTGCAGGCGCCAGAAGAGGAAGGCTCAGATGGCTTGTCTCAGTCATTGATTTCAATCCTTGTAAATGGTCCCTGTCCGTATCTGTCCGAGATTTGGGCCACCTCGATATGGAAGGAGGCCCCCACGCCATCGCTGGTGCGCATGGCTTCGGAATAGGTGAATTGGGCCGTAGCGCAGGTCTCTTCGCGCTTGACTTCAGTGCCATCGATGACCCGCAGCACATAGGCCTCGCGGTCCTCGCCCAAGGGCACATCAAGCCCTTGCCATGTATCGCCATCGACCCGCGTGCGCCTGATCCAGCTTAACTCATAAGCGGCAGCCGATCTGCGTGCGCGTAAATGGACGGGCGCATAAGGGCGCAGGCCCACACCCTCAAATGCCAGAACATGTTCTTCATAGCTGGGGTCATCCAAAGCGCGCGCCGCAGGGCCCACACGGTAATGCCGCAGCAAGCCACGGGCCGACATCGGCAGATCAAGCTGGGTTTGCCGCCCGTCCAACAGCACAAACAGGCTGCCCTCTGGCCAGATCGGCGGCATGATGGCGTCGGTTCCCGCTTGGCCCCGCAGCCTCACCCCGATCTCCCAAACCTCGGGCGCNACCAATTGGGCATCGGCGAATTGGATNACCTCCCAATCGCCCTCATTGCCTGTGCCGATCGCGGCCACATTGGCCCCGTTCAACACCCCTGCCCGCGCTGTGGCCGACAAATCGCCACCTGTAATCCGCACCCTCAAAGGCGCACCACGATCCCAAAGGCCGGCTTTGGCNGCAGCCAGCGGGCTTTCCAGCACACCAACAATCGCNCCCGTATCCACCAAGCTATTGAGCGAGAAGCCCTCGCTTGAGGGCGCGCTGTAAACAGCCACCCGCCCTGGCCAAGGATCGGCGGCCACCGCAAGGGTCGGGGCATGGGCAACCTCATCTCCACTGAGCAGCGGCAGGTCCATGAAGATCGAACTGACAGGCACAGGTTGCACAAACCGCGCTTGCACAACGGGTTGCTCCACGCCATCGGGCAGATCATAGGCCGTGGGCTCAACCCGCACGGCCTCGATTTGCAGCGCGCCCGTATCCTCCACCTGATCCACCCGCCAAGCCGAGCCATCTTCCAGCGCAATCAAGGACCCTGCCACCACCTCGCGCCGCGAGGGCGGCAGCGAAAAGCGCAAACTATCGCGGGCGATGCGGGCCTGTGCCAGCCAGCGCTCGGCGGTGCCCTGCGCCTCGGATTGCAGCATCACCAAAGGCAGATCATTGTCGCTGGCGGTATCAGAACTGTCATCTGGAAAAATCGCCTCAACGACCCGATCTTCATAGGCCCCCTCGGATTCGGTATGCCCGATACGCAACCGCCCGACCGTTTCCGCCTCACTTGCGCGTTGATGGGCAAAACCTGCGCCGTCCTCTTCGTCAACAGCGGTCTCTCCCGTCTCCAGTACGGCGACAGGCGTGCTCGGCAGGGGCAGAAACAGCAGCTTGCCGCCCCGCTCGACCGCTTGAAACCCAAAGGCCGTCATCAAGGGCTGCAAGCGCGCGCGGCCTGTATCAAGATCAGCCGAGATATGGCCCCGCACAACGCCATGCAGCGCTGAGACGTCATAGTCCTGCATCCCTGCGCGCTCACAAATCTCGGCCACCACAGCCGCCAAAGGTTGCGAGGCCACGCGCCCCGAAATCCAATGCCCGCGGCCGTAATTCACCCCATCCGACCACAGATCATCGCGGTTCGGAAAAGCAGGCCAAACGCGCGCATCCCATGCCCAAACATGCGCCCGACCCGTGTCCAGCATCGGGGCGTTATAGATCGGTGAGATTGGATTCTTGGCGGGATCCTCCCAATAGGCGGTCAGTGCGCGCAGATATTGCATCTGCATGTAATCATCGCGCCTGCCATTGGAGTAATAGGGAAACGCGCTTTCCGCTGATTTCGGATCGAGGAATTTATTGGGTTGATTGGTGCCCTTATCAATCGCGGCACAGCCAATCTCATCCACCCAAGCCGCATCGAATTGCGGCCCGCGCAACGCCTCAAAGTCATAGGCCGAGAATAGCTGCGCCTCAGCCCCATTGGGCCAGACCAGCTTGCGTTCCCCTGCGATCCAGCGCGGGCGGCGATCAGGAGGAGAGCAGGCCAAAATCCCGCTCTCCCCCTTTACCATTACAGCCAGTGCTTGGTCATAGGTCTCGCCGATCAGGGCCACCCGCTTGGCGCGCCCCTCATCTTCAGCCAATGGCCCCTCGACCATCGATCTGACCCATTCGGCGCCAGCTCGTGTCTTGCCTGCCCCGCGTCCCCCAAGGATGACCCATGTCTTCCAGTCGCCCTCGGGTGGCAATTGATGCGGCAAGGCCCAGAATTCGAAAATCCAAGGCAAAGCCGCCAAGGCCTGATCACTCAGCCCCTCCAGAAAGCTCTCCACTGCCTTCTGCGGCGCGCAAGCGAGCAAGCCTGAGCCCGATTTCAGCGCGTGCGGCCCCGAGGTCGAGCCCTCCTGTTCCGCCAGCGCCATCTCGTTGTAATTCCGTTTCACGGAGCTTCCCTTCCCATAAAATGGCCTGCGTCAGCGCGCCATTCATCTGCCTGAGGTCCTTGATCACCTCATCTGCCCCTGCGTCCTTTTCCGCCTTCAGGCGGGCCACGGCTGTGGCGAGCGTCTCGCGTGCAGCTTCAAAAGACAAAAGCGCGGCGGCCAAAAGGCTCCGCGCTTCCTCTGGATTTGTTTCGCTATCAATCTTGTTCATAAAAATATCCCGTGCATGAAAAGCCTCAAAAAGCCCTTCGCACGAGCGGGACATGAAAAAACGGCCCGAGAAATCAATCTCCGAGGCCGCTAACCCATGTCTTCCAGCATGTCACAAGTGATGCCATAGACCGTTCGCAATGTCAAAAGGTTTTTAGTTTTCAAATGGTTAACACGCGGCGTGCGCATTAACCATTTGCTTACCAATCGTTGCGGCCTATTGGTTGGCCCGCTCGGCCTCAATGCGGCGCCATGCGGCCACATTGCGGTTATGCTCATCCAATGTCTCGGCAAAGGCATGCCCGCCCGTGCCATCGGCTACAAAGAAGATATAGGGGCTTCCATCGGGGTCGAGGGCTGCTTCAATCGCCGCCCGTCCTGGATTGGCAATCGGTGTGATCGGCAGCCCGTCGATCACATAAGTGTTCCACGGGTTCTCATCGCGCAGCTCGGATTGGCGAATGCCGCGATCCAGAATGCCGCGCCCCTCGGTCACGCCGTAAATCACCGTTGGGTCCGTTTGCAGCCGCATGCCACGGTTCAAACGGTTCACAAAGACGCTGGCCACCTGACGCCGCTCATCAGGAACACTGGTTTCCTTCTCGATGATCGAGGCAAGGATCAGCGCCTCTTCAGGGCTGTCTAGAGGCAGGCCATCCACGCGATTTTCCCACGCAGTGGCCAGAATTTCGCTTTGTGCCGCCAGCATCCGCGCCAGCAATTCCGTGCGCGCGGCCCCGCGCTGCACTTCATAGGTATCAGGCGCCAGCATTCCTTCTGCAGGGACCGAGGCCACCTCACCCGACAGGAACTCCGCCTGATTAAGGCCTTCAACAATCTGCCAGCTGGTCAGCCCCTCAGGCACCGAGACGCGGTAGACCACCGAAGTGTCCCCATTGGTCAACTCGCGGTAAATCTCAGGCACTTCGGCATCATAAGAAAATGTCGCCAAATCAACGATTTCACCCGTTCCAGGCACGCGTTCCCGCAGGCGGATTTCACCCGTACCCGTATTGCGCAGAACAAAGGTCGCCGTGTAGCGGAAGGTCGATGTCCCACCCGAGGTTACGATCTCAAGGATATCTTCCATCGAGGCACCCGCGGGTATCTCGTAATTGCCAAAACGCAGCTCCGAGGCATAGCCCGCGTAATCCGCACCAAGCCTGAACACCAAAGGCGAGGAGAGCGCGCCCTCCTCCTCAAGTGCGCTTGAGACCTGCCGCAATGTGGCACCGCGCGGCACTTCGAAGAAAATGGCCTGATCAAGCGGGCCTTGACCGCGAAACTCGCTTTGCCCCCAGCCAACCAGACCCGCAAATCCGACTAGCACAACGATCAGAAAGCTCATTCCATTCGCGGCGACGCTTTTCCACATAAAGTCAGACTTTCCCCATGATCAGACAGGCATTCGTGCCGCCAAATCCGAAGGAGTTCGATTGCACGATATTGATCTCACCCTTCACGGCCTTATTGGCACAGAGATTGATCTGGGTCTCGGCGGCGGGATTATCAAGATTGATCGTGGGCGGTGCGATCTGGTCGCGGATCGCAAGGATCGAGAAGATCGCCTCAATCGCGCCTGCCGCTCCCAGCAAATGCCCTGTTGCCGATTTGGTCGAGGACATCAGCAAATCCTTCGCATGATCGCCCATCAACCGCTCAACCGCGCCCAATTCGATGGTATCGGCCATGGTGGATGTGCCATGGGCGTTGACGTAATCAACATCCTTCGGCTCCAGCCCTGCCCGCTTCAAGGCGGCGCGCATTGCGCGTTCCGCACCTTCATGATCGGGCGGCGGCGCTGTGATGTGATGCGCATCGCCCGACAGGCCATAACCCAGAATTTCACCATAAATCGTCGCGCCACGCGCCACGGCATGTTCATATTCTTCCAACACGACCACGCCTGCACCCTCGCCCATGACAAAGCCGTCACTATCGGCATCCCAAGGACGGCTGGCCGCCTGCGGATCATCACCGCGCTTGGTGGAGAGCGCCTTACACGCATTAAAGCCCGCAATGCCGATAGGGCAGATCGGGCTTTCCGCGCCGCCTGCAACCATCACATCCGCATCTCCCCATTGGATCAGACGCGCGGCATCGCCAATCGCATGTGCACCCGTTGAACAGGCCGTCACAACCGCATGGTTGGGGCCACGGAAGCCGTATTTGATCGAAACTTGGCCCGAGATCAGGTTGATCAAAGCGCCTGGAACGAAGAAAGGCGACACGCGGCGCGGGCCCTTATCTCTCAGCGTTACGGCTGTCTCGGCGATGGAGTTCAACCCGCCAATCCCTGCGCCAATCAAAATGCCTGTGCGTTCNTGCGCATCGCGATCGGTTGGCATCCAGCCCGAATCCTTAATCGCCTGATCCGCAGCCGCCACGCCGTAAAGGATGAATTCATCAACCTTGCGCTGTTCCTTGGGCTCCATCCAGTCATCTGGATTGAAGGTTCCATCGCTGCCATCGCCACGGGTGACTTCGCAGGCATAGCTGGTGCCAAACCCAGTCGTGTCAAAGCGTGTGATCGGGCCTGCGCCCGATTGTCCGTCCAAAATCCGAGACCAGGTTTCTTCCACTCCGGTCGCCAAAGGCGTTACCAGACCAAGCCCTGTTACCACTACTCGACGCATGTCACGGCCCCTCATTCTTAAGCGCAATTCGCGATGTGATACCCCGAGCGCCTTGTCGGGGGCAATCCCCACAACCCAAGCCTCGGCACATGATTGCCCGATATAAAGCGCTTTATGGGTAACTTGAACAAGAAAGCGCCCCTTAGCAGCTGGAAATTGCAGATTTCAGGCAGCGCTGCGGGCTCAGCGTGAATTGGCGGCGCTTGAAAAAGAAAAAGCGGCGCCCGCAGGGGGCACCGCCTAAATTTTGCTCGTAATCCGAAAGGATTACTGGGCTTCAGTGATGAATTTCACCGCATCGCCAAAAGTCTGGATCGTCTCGGCGGCGTCATCGGGAATTTCGATGCCGAATTCTTCTTCGAACGCCATAACCAGCTCAACTGTGTCCAGCGAGTCTGCGCCAAGATCATCGATAAACGATGCGTTCTCGGCAACTTTGTCTGCGTCTACACTCAGGTGCTCGACGACGATTTTCTTCACACGATCTGCGATGTCGCTCATAGTCTTTCCTCATCCGTTTCGGTGCAAGTTGTTCCCTGCACTGTTACAAACTGCCATTCCGGCCGCTCAAATGCCTGTTTTTGAAAGGCTTTATTGCACAATCTCGAACAGACGGGCCGAAGAGCAACACGCTCACCGGCAAATCTGGGCCGCCTATAGCATACTTGCTCTGGAAGGCAATGCCATTACGTCACCCTTTGGCCAATTATAGCCGTCAGAGCATCGCCATTCCGCCATTCACATGCAGGGTCGCACCCGTCATATAGCCTGCTTCATTCGACGAAAGGTAGGCCACAGCGCCTGCGATCTCGGCTGGTGTGCCCATGCGACCTGCGGGGATTTGCGTCAGGATTTTGCCCTTTTGCTCCTCATTGAGCTTATCGGTCATCGCGGTCTCGATGAAGCCTGGGGCCACGCAATTCACGGTGATCCCGCGGCTGGCCACTTCATAGGCCAGTGATTTCGACATGCCGACCATNCCNGCCTTGGAGGCCGCGTAATTGCCCTGCCCCGGATTGCCGGTTGCGCCCACGACCGAGCTGATATTGATGATCCGGCCCCAACGCGCCTTCATCATGCCNCGCAGCACGCCACGGCACAGCCGCATGGTCGAGGTCAGATTGACCTCCAGCACTTGCGCCCATTCCTCATCCGACATGCGCATGAACAGGTTATCGCGGGTGATGCCTGCATTATTGACCAGAATATCAACTGATCCCATCGCAGCGCTTGCCGCTTTGGGCAGAGCCTCGACCGCCTCGGCATCGCTCAGGTTGCAGGGCAGCACATGGGCGCGCTCGCCCAATTCCGCCGCCAGCGCNTCCAAAGGCTCGACCCGCGTGCCCGACAGGCCCACGCTTGCGCCNGATGCATGCAGCATTTTCGCGATATCGGCGCCGATACCACCCGATGCGCCTGTCACCAGCGCGTTTTTTCCTGTCAGATCAAACATGATCGCCTCTCCCCTGAGTTCAATTTATCTCGGTTTGCAGACCGAAAGCCGCGATATCGTCTTCGGTCAGAATATAGAAGTCTGTGCTGGCGCGCATCTCGGCCATGAAGNCCGCGAAATCTGGGCCGCCCAACATGGTCGTGACCAGCCGCTCCCGATCNGATTGTGCGGCAGGGCTTTGATCCACGGCAATGCCTGTGGTTTGTTGCAGCGCATCGCTTTGAAAAACNAAGGTGCCCCCATCTGCCACATGGCGCGACACGCCGCCCAGATAGATCAGGATCGCATCATTCACGATCGGGCCTGCCGCTTGTGTATCAACGCCTGAGGCGCGGATCGCCCGCCCCATGCCAGCCGCCCAACCCACATCATCAGCGCCTGGAATATCACCAAGCGAGACCAGCGCGATCTCGTCATTTTCTTCCAGAAAGCGTTGCAATCTGTCCGAGGCCGCACCGCTGATTGGCCCCGAAACATGCAAAACCGCGCCCTCAAGCTGGAACACTGTCGCGCCTGCGCCTGCAAAGCGGATCAGGCCATAGCCCCCCGCACTCACAGCCAGCACAATTGCGGCAATCATTCCAAGGCGTTTAGCCATTCAACGCGTCCATGACCGCTTTGATATCATCCGCCGTGCCAATGGCCCGCGTCTCGACCGAGCGGTCGATGCGTTTGACCATGCCCGACAAGGCCTTGCCCGCGCCGATTTCCCAGAAATCCACGACACCGCGCTCGGCCATCCACATCACGCTTTCGCGCCAGCGCACGCGGCCTGTGACCTGTTCGATCAGATTGGCGCGGATATCGGCCGCAGCACTTTCCGCCCGCGCACTGACATTGCCGACCAAAGGCACGACAGGGTCTTTCACCTCAACCTCGGCCAAGGCTTGCGCCATGGCGGTCGCGGCAGGCTCCATCAAGGCGCAATGAAACGGTGCCGAGACGGGCAGAAGCAATGCGCGCTTGGCTCCTTTGGCCTTGGCGATATCCACCGCACGCAAAATCGCCTCCCGTGCGCCCGAGATCACGACTTGGGCGGGGTCATTATCATTGGCGGCTGTGCAGATCTGGCCCTCGGCGGCCTCCTGCGCCACGTCCATGGCTTGCGCGAAATCCAAACCCAAAAGGGCGGCCATCGCGCCCTCGCCCTGCGGGACGGCCTTTTGCATCGCATCGCCACGAATGCGCAGCAGGCGCGCGGTATCGGCCAAAGTGAAAGAACCCGCCGCACACAGCGCTGCATATTCACCAAGCGAATGGCCCGCCACGTAATCGGCATGGCTTTCTACGCTGATCCCTTCGGCGTTCAGCGCGGCCATTGCGGCCATCGAGGTGGCCATCAGCGCGGGCTGTGCATTGCGCGTCAGTGTCAGCTCTTCGGCCTCACCTTCCCAGATCAGATCCGAGAGCTTTTCCCCCAAAGCCTCGTCCACCTCTTGGAACACGGCGCGGGCGGCGGGGAAATTCTCGGCCAGATCACGGCCCATGCCGATGGTTTGCGCCCCTTGTCCGGGAAAGATAAACGCTCTGCTCATGGAATGGCCCCTCTCTTGATATCGGCTGTTTTTCAAAACTTGGCACAGGGGCTACCCTAAGGCTCGGCTCTTCGCAATTCCAAGTTTGCTCCAGCAGCTTGGCTGCGGCCCTAAAAGCCATATAAAATATACGCAAAGCTTGTCTTGCGCCACGCGCAGACATCTGTATAACGCCCCAATCTTCCGCCAAGACTTTTTTCATCGGCGTTGTCCCTCGTGACCGGAGGCGGAAGTGTGTCGGTCTTTGAAACACGCTTGTAACAGAACTGGAGATGGCATGCCGCTTTATGAGCATGTGATGATCGCGCGTCAGGATTTGTCCAACGCGCAGGCCGAAGGCCTGATCGAACATTTCGGCACCGTCCTGAAGGACAATGGTGGCGAAGTCGTTGATTTCGAATATTGGGGCGTCAAGACGATGGCCTATAAAATCAACAAAAACCGCAAGGGCCATTACGCCTATATCCGCACCGACTCGCCTGCTGGCGCCGTGCAGGAAATGGAGCGTCTGATGCGTCTGCATGANGACGTGATGCGCGTTTTGACCATCAAGGTCGACGCNCATGCAGAACTGCCCTCCGTGCAAATGCAAAAACGTGACGAACGCAGCGACCGTGGCGAACGCCGCGAGCGCCGTTAATCAGGGAAGGATATAGAACATGGCCGCTAAACCGTTTTTCCGCCGCCGCAAGTCCGACCCGTTCGACGGCGAAGGCGCACCCAAGATCGATTACAAAGACACCCGTCTTTTGCAGCGCTACATCTCTGAGCGTGGCAAGATCGTTCCATCCCGTATCACCGCAGTCGGTGCCAAGAACCAGCGTAAATTGGCAAAAGCCATCAAACGCGCACGGTTTCTGGCCCTCCTGCCCTACGCAGTAAAGTAAGGAGACCGACC
>JGI26083J51738_10002217_pt1 | contig 10152 bp, 8 predicted proteins | sample SaaInl85LU_5_DNA_FD_51738 | JGI IMG/M metagenome (IMG submission 51738)
TGCTTTACCAAAGCGCGAAATGCTTTACGTCTGTACCAAATAAGGCCATACCCTTTTTGACGTGGGCGAGCGGAGCGAGCCCACGACCACAAAACCCAGCATAAAAAAACCCGCGGCCAATGGCCGCGGGTTTTTAGTATCACTTATTTAGTAGCGGTTTATTTCAACCAACCAGCTATCATTTGTTGCATTTTCTCTTCTTCCTCTTGAGCCAATAACGGATCAACTAGAATACGACCACTGTGCTCATCGATCATGATTTTCTTGCGCTGTGCCAATTCCATTTGACGCTGTGGTGGAATTACAAAGAATGAACCTGCAGAAGCTCCGCGCTCTACCGAAACAACAGCCAACTTATTTTTAGTTGCACTGCGAATACGGTCGTACGCCTCAACCAAACGAGTCTCGATAGTACCCTTGGTCTCTTGAGACTTCGCAAGAAGCATTTCCTCTTCTTTCTGCGTTTCAGACATGATGCTGTCCAATTCAGCAACTTTATGCTCAAGGTGCTGCTTGCGCTCTGCTAGACGCTCTCCAGCCTCTGCATTCACCTCTTTCTTAGCATCAATGCGCGCACTAAATTCCTTAATACGCTTTTCAGCCAATTGAATTTCTAACTCTTGGTACTCAATCTCCTTAGCGACGGCTTCAAACTCGCGGTTGTTGCGAACCTGATCCTGATCCTTAGCATATTTCGCTTTTTTCTCTTCGCTTTCTTTGATTAAGAGTAATTTATCCTTGATATCTTGATCTAGATCTGCAATCTCGTTGTTTACTTTCTCCATACGAGTTTCCAAACCAGCTACTTCGCTTTCTAAATCTTCAACCTCCAATGGAAGTTCACCGCGCATTGCGCGAATCTCGTCGATACGACGATCAATGATCTGAAGATCGTAAAGTGCTCTTAGCTTGTCTTCTACGCTGATCTCTTTTGCCTTCTTAGCCATACTAATAGTACTGTATAGGATTTGTGTTGACCTCNGTTGTGAGGACGGCAAATTTAGGGAATTTTTTCTCAATGAACTCAGCAATTAAGCCGATTGTAAACTGCTCACTTTCAAAATGTCCTACATCTAATATTGCCAAGCTTCCGTCTGCATCAAAAAACTGGTGGTACTTGTAATCCGCCGTGAGGAAAACATCCGCTTTCACCGCCTTCGCCGCACCAAGCAAAAAACTACCCGAGCCCCCACAAACAGCGACAGTACGCACATTTTCAGAGGTAGGCTTGGTGTATTTTATCGTGGTGCTAAAAGTCGTTTTCACCTGTTTTAAGAACGCTTCAAACGAAATCGGTTGCGGTAATTCACCGTAGGCCCCCGCGCCATAGTCCGTGGCTTTATTTGCGGTGTTTATCCACTCAAATGCCATCTCCTCATACGGATGAGCTTTGCGCGCCGCATGTTCCACTGCTGATTTAGCAAAATTGGGTACGATAAATTCCAATTTTACCTCTTCCACTTCTTCACGCACACCGATATCACCAACAACAGGATTTGTTCCCTCCGTCGGCTTAAATGTTCCTTTACCGCTGGTCGTGAAACTGCACTCTTCGTATGCGCTAACCTTTCCTCCACCGGCAGCAAATACCGCTGCAGCGAGCGCATCTCGGTTCATTACAGGCACATATACTTGAAATTTATAGAGCGCATCGGGCATAGGGCTGAGTACTTTATGATCCGTCACGCCTAACAAGGACATGATTTTTGCATTAACCCCCCACAACACATTATCGAGATTCGTATGAATAGCGTAAATCGCAATATTATGCTTGATTGCTTTCATAATGACACGTTCAATGTACGTATGGCCATTAAAGCGCTTCAAACCGCTGAAGACGATGGGGTGATGGGCCACAATGAATTGGACCTTTTTCTCAATAGCTTCGTCTACCACCGATTCCAAACAATCCAGTGCAACCAGTACACCCTGGGTTTCCCAATCTGAATTGCCTACGATGAGGCCGCTGTTATCATACGACTCCTGCAAAGCCGGCGGCGCCCACTCCTCCAGTGCTTTAATAATTTCTCCTATTCTCATAATTCGAATTTAGGGTTCTTCTCCCGCATCGCAATAGCACGCATAAAAAAAGTCCCCGGACCCAAGGGCCCGAGGACTTTATAAGACTCCAACAAGAATTACTTGTTTTCGTTATCCATTTGCTCTTTCAAAGCTGCCAAAGCATCTAGATCACCCATAGTTGAACGCTCTACGTTTTGGTTAGGTACAGCAACGTTTCCGCCTTTGTTACCACCTCCGCTTGCGCTACGGCCTTTCTTAACTTCAACCTCTTTGTAAGTACCTACGTGAGATACCACGATACGACGGTTGTCCTTGTTGAATTCAATTACTTTGAACTCAGCAGTTTCGCCTTTTTCAAGCTTGGCACCATCTTCTTTCGTAATGTGACGTGCAGGACAGTAAGCTTCAACGCCGTCATAGCCTTCAAACTTAACATCACCACCCTTATCACCAGAGTTGATCATTGTACCGGTAACAGTCTTACCTACCGCAAATGCATCAGTATATGCATCCCATGGGTTAGACTCAACTTGTTTGTGACCTAAACTCAAACGACGGTTATCTGCATCGATATCAAGAACTACAACCTCTAGCTTAGCGCCAATTGAAGTAAACTCTGACGGGTGCTTGATTTTCTTCGTCCAGCTCAAATCTGAAATGTGGATCAAACCATCAATACCTTCTTCCAGTTCTAAGAAAATACCGAAGTTGGTGAAGTTACGTACCGTACCCTCGTGCTTAGAGCCTTGCGGGTATTTAGTAGTAATATCCGTCCATGGATCAGTTGTCAATTGCTTGATACCCAAGCTCATCTTACGATCTTCACGGTCTAGAGTTAATACTTCAGTTTCAACTTCGTCACCGACTTTCATGAAATCACCAGCACTACGCAAGTGTGCAGACCAGCTCATTTCACTCACGTGAATCAAACCTTCTACTCCTGGAAGAATTTCAACAAACGCACCGTAATCTGCCAATACGACTACTTTACCTTTAACCTTGTCACCAACGCTTAGGTTTTCATCTAGGGCATCCCATGGGTGCTTCTCAAGTTGCTTAAGACCTAATTGGATACGTGTTTTACCTTCATCGAAATCAAGGATTACAACGTTGATTTTTTGATCCAATTCTACCACTTCAGACGGGTGGTTGATACGGCTCCAGCTCAAATCAGTGATGTGAACCAAACCATCTACACCGCCCAAATCGATGAATACACCGTACGAAGTGATGTTCTTAACGGTACCTTCGAGAACTTGTCCTTTCTCCAATTTACCGATGATTTCTTTTTTCTGTTCTTCAAGATCAGCTTCGATAAGCGCCTTGTGAGAAACAACAACGTTTTTGAATTCGTGATTGATTTTAACCACTTTGAATTCCATAGTCTTATCTACGTACTGGTCGTAATCGCGGATTGGCTTAACATCAATCTGTGATCCTGGCAAGAACGCCTCTAGACCGAATACATCTACGATCATACCACCCTTAGTACGCGCCTTAACGTAACCTTTAACGATTTCATCGTTATCGTGTGCTTCGTTAACACGGTCCCAAGCTTTGATAGAACGTGCTTTTCTGTGTGATAATACCAACTGACCGTTTTTGTCTTCCTGACGATCAACCAATACTTCTACTGTATCGCCAACTGCTAATTCTGGGTTGTAACGGAACTCGTTCAAGCTCACTACACCTTCACTCTTAGAGTTGATGTCGATAATTACTTCACGGTCAGTCTTCACGGTAACTTTACCTTCAACGACCTGGTGTTCTACTGAAGAACCTAATGTTTCAGCATATAGATCAACCAACGCTTGACGTTCGCCGCTATCTGCTGTTGAGTCACCTTCTACATCTGCCCAACTAAANGCAGGAGCTTCAGGAACTACTTCCTCAGCAACTTCTTCAGTTACGGCTGCAACAGGAGCCTCAGGAACTACTTCCTCAGCAACTTCTTCAGTTGCGGCTGCAACAGGCGTTTCTTCTACGGTTTCTTCTACTTTTGGAGCCTCCTGAGCTGGAGTCTCTTTCTGTACCTCTTCTGCAGGTACTTGATTCTCTTCTGACATGAGAGATTTACTTGTATCTCAGAGCCTTGCACACACTTCCCATTGACTCTTAAGAGTGGTTGTAGTTTTTAGTACCCCTTTCCGTTCGTGTGCCTCATGTCCGAAAAGGGGTGCAAATATATAAACTATTAAAACATAAAACCACTGTAAATCAAACAAAAAGGCCTCGGAAAACGAATTTTCCGAGGCCTNTGTTTCTTTTGTCTNATCGGACTACTTCAATTGGTCCTTCAGTAGTTCTGTGGTTGTTGAACCAGGTCGCTCAATGGGCATCCCCATAGCTCTGTCCCAAATCAAATTAGATAAGGTTCCTAACGAACGTGCCACACCAAACAATACCGTGTAGAATTCATATTCTACCAANCCGTAATGCGTCAATAACTGACCACTGTGTGCATCTACATTAGGCCAAGGATTTTTCACTTTTCCTGTCGCGCTCAAGATATCCGGCACGACCTCATAGATCATGCTTACAATCTTGAACAATTCAGAATTAGGCATTTTAGCTTGTGCGAATTCGCGTTGCGCGGTGTAACGTGGATCTGTCTTGCGCAATACTGCATGTCCNAATCCAGGGATTACTTTACCGTCGGCCAANGTCTTCTTACAATAGCTTGCGATCTGTTCTTTGGTCGGTAAACCACCGCCCAATTCCTGACGCATATTATTGATCCAACGAATAACTTCTTGGTTTGCCAGTCCATGCAATGGTCCGGCCAAACCGTTCATACCCGCAGCGAAACTCAAATACGCATCACTCAATGCAGATCCTACCAAATGAACCGTATGCGCACTCACATTACCACCTTCGTGATCCGCGTGAATGGTCATGTACAAACGCATCAACTCCTTGAATTCATCATTATCGAAGCCTAACATATGTGCGAAATTACCCGCCCAGTCTAAACTAGGATCTGGTTCAATATGCTGGTCGTTGTGGTACATACGACGGTAGATGTAAGCAGCAACACGCGGCAATCGGGCAATCAGATTCATTGCATCTTCATACGTCGAATCCCAATATTCACTTTTATGCACCCCGCGGCTGTACGCTTTTGCAAATTCACTCTCTGTGCGCATTGCCATAATGGCCACAGTAAACTGCGTCATAGGGTGCGTGCGAGTTGGCAATGCGTCTATGGCTTTAAACACGTGAACTGGTACGTTATTGCGACGAACCCAGTTGTTACTCAATCGACGTGCTTCTGCCTCCGTTGGCACTTCATTCATCAACATCAAATGGAATAAACCTTCTGGTAAAGGTTGCTCACCACCGGGGTACTTCGGTAATTTCTCTTGAAGTTCAGGAATGCTGTAACCACGGAAACGGATTCCTTCTTCAGGGTCCAATTTTGAAGTCTCACAAATAAGTGCTGGCATGCCACGCATACCACCATAGAGTTGGCTCACCTTAATCTCGCCAATAGTTTTATCACCATTAGCTTTCAGAAAAGCCTTGGTATCGGCTACGATGTCTGGAAAGATGTCTCTAAACTGTTCTTTAATTTTTTCCATGATAGATGATAGGTTTCTGGTGTTATTAGCTAATGAATCTGAAGTTTTTGCCAGGGAAAATTGCATTTTCTCCTAACTCTTCTTCAATTCTCAAAAGTTGATTGTATTTCGCCATACGATCTGAACGGGAAGCTGAACCGGTTTTGATTTGACCGGTGTTCAATGCAACTGCTAAATCAGCGATCGTTGCATCTTCAGTTTCACCTGATCTGTGCGACATTACAGCGGTCATCATGTGGCGGTTAGCAAGGGTAACGGTATTAATCGTCTCAGTCAAAGTACCGATCTGGTTAACCTTCACGAGAACAGAATTCGCACTACCCTCCTCAATGCCTCGAGCTACACGTTTCTCGTTGGTAACAAACAAATCGTCTCCTACCAATTGGACCTTATCGCCAATCTTGGCGTGAAGTTTCGCCCAACCGGCCCAATCGTCTTCATGTAGTCCGTCTTCAATAGAAGCAATCGGGTATTTTTCAATCCAGTTTGCCCAGTAATCTACCATTTCGTCTGAAGTCAATTCACGACCGTCGCTCTTGTGGAATACATAGGTACCTTTCTCTTCATTATAAAATTCAGAAGCAGCCGCATCCATAGCAATCCATATATCAACACCTGGCTTGTACCCTGCTTTCTCGATACTTTCAAGAATGATTTCAAGCGCTTCTTCATTTGAGCCAATAGAAGGGGCAAAGCCACCCTCATCACCAACATTAGTTGAGTATCCTTTGCTCTTCAACACTTTCTTTAAGTTGTGGAATACTTCAGTACCCATGCGTAATGCTTGGCTGAATGATTCAGCACCAAAAGGCATGACCATGAACTCTTGAAAGTCTATTGAATTATCTGCGTGCGAACCACCGTTTAAGATGTTCATCATCGGAACAGGAAGCGTACGCGCATTAACACCACCAATATACCGGTACAACGACTGACCAGTGCTTTCAGCCGCAGCTTTAGCTACTGCCAAAGAAACCGCCAAAATAGCGTTAGCACCTAATTTTCCTTTATTTTCTGTACCGTCTAAATCAATCATCATTTGATCAATTTCAGCTTGCTCGGTAACGATCTCGCCTTCCAATTCAGGCGCGATAATATCATTTACATTTTGAACCGCTTGCAATACACCTTTACCCATGTATACACTAGCGTCTTCATCACGTAACTCTACTGCTTCGTGAATTCCCGTTGATGCACCGGAAGGCACAGCAGCTCTACCCATTGCACCTGTAGAGGTGATTACATCAACTTCAACCGTTGGATTACCACGTGAATCCAGAATTTGTCTTGCATGAATATGCGTAATAACAGACATATTGTTTTTTTTAAGTATTAGTTCTTATTCCTTGCGGACTAGTGGTTCTTTATTCGTTCTATGAATTCGTCAAACAGGTATCTACTATCGTGTGGGCCGGGACTAGCTTCAGGGTGGAATTGTACCGAGAAACAATTCGCATCGGTACGTTTAATACCTGCCACAGTTTGGTCNTTCAAATGGATATGCGTTAAGGCTACATTAGTTGCTTTTTCTACATCTTCCATCTTCACTACAAAACCATGATTCTGAGATGTAATCTCGCCTTTTCCCGTTTCAATATTTTTCACAGGATGGTTGATCCCGCGGTGACCGTTATGCATTTTATAGGTAGACAAACCACTGGCCAATGCAATCATCTGGTGTCCCAAACAAATTCCAAATACAGGTAATCCAGAGCTGATACCTTTTGCGACCTCCGCTACCACTTCAGGTGAAGCTGCCGGATCACCAGGACCATTCGAATAAAACAACCCGTTTGGGTTCCATGCCAGCATCTCTTCCGTTTTTGTATTCCACGGGAAAACTTTTACGAGTGCACCTCTTTCAGTCATGCAACGAATAATGTTCTCTTTAATCCCTAAATCCAATGCTGCTATTCTAATGGTCGAATCNTTAGGACCCACTTCATATGCTTCATCACAACTAACCGTAGGAGCCAAAGCTAGACCTTCCATCGACGGACACTTTGTCAATTCCTGCTTCAAAGCGTCTATATCGTGAATAGCTGTAGAGATAATAGCATTCATAGCACCCGCATCGCGGATGTGACGCACCAAAGCGCGCGTATCGATATCGCGAATAGCTACTTTCCCTTCTTTTTCGAAGTAACCATACAAACTGTCTGTCTTGCCGGTTCTAGATGCAACTTCACTGAAGTTTTTGGTAACTAATCCCGCAATCTGAATATGCTTACTCTCGACCTCTGTATCCTTCACACCGTAATTCCCAATGTGAGAAGTAGCCATTACCATGAGCTGACCGAANTAAGAAGGATCTGTGAAGATCTCTTGATACCCTGTCATACCNGTATTAAAACATATTTCTCCGTAAGCAGTACCATCCAAACCAGTGGAAGTACCGTAAAACACTGCACCATCTTCCAGCAGTAAAACAGCTTTTTTATTTGATTCTTTCATGAGTCGCTATCTTCAAAAAAAAGGGGAAACCAGGCGTGCACCTAATTTCCCCTCGAAATTACTTAACAATGACCGATTTGGTGCATTAATTCTTTGTTATTCAGCAGATTCTTCTTTTGATTCTTCCTCAGCTGCTGATACTTCTGCAACAGGTGCAGCTTCAACGGCTTCAGTTTTTGCACGACGGCTACGACGAGTAGTTTTCTTCTTCTCATCCTTACCGTACATGTCGTTGAAGTCTACCAATTCAATCATACACATCTCCGCATTATCACCTTGACGGTTNCCTGTTTTGATGATACGTGTATAGCCNCCTGGACGATCGCCGACCTTAGGGCCTACTACATTGAATAGTTCTGTAACAACCTCTTTCTGACGTAATACTGCAAATGCAATACGACGGTTGTGTGTTGTATTCTCTTTTGAGCGTGTTACCAAAGGCTCTACAACCTTACGTAATGCTTTCGCCTTCTGCACTGTCGTCATTACACGTTTGTGCTCAATAAGTGAGCCAGCCATGTTACTCAACATCGCTTTTCTATGCGCAGTTTTTCTCCCGAGGTGGTTAAATTTTTTACCGTGTCTCATGCTTATTCTTTATCGAGCTTATATTTTGAGATATCCATCCCAAAGCTCAAGTTTTTACTTTCAACTAACTCCTCTAATTCTGTAAGAGACTTCTTACCGAAGTTGCGGAATTTCATTAAATCAGATTTAGAGAATGTCACTAAATCACCCAATGTATCTACCTCTGCTGCTTTCAAGCAATTCAAAGCACGAACACTTAGGTCCATGTCATGAAGCTTAGTTTTCAGCAACTGACGCATGTGCAATGCTTCTTCATCGTAGCTCTCAGTTTCTGAAGATTCCTCATCCTCGAGACTAATGCGCTCGTCACTGAACAGCATGAAGTGGTGAATTAAAATTTTCGCCGCTTCTGTTAAAGCATCTTTCGGGTGGATTGAGCCGTCCGTGTCAATTTCAAAAACCAATTTTTCATAATCGGTCTTCTGCTCAACGCGATAGTTCTCAACTGAATACTTAACGTTCTTGATTGGCGTGTAAATGCTGTCTAAAGCGATAGTTCCGATTGGAGCATCTACCTTTTTATTCATTTCAGCACCAACATATCCACGACCCTTCTCAATTACCATTTCCATAGACAAGCTAACGCTCGGGTCCATGTTACAGATAACGTGATCTGGATTCAATACTTGGAAAGCACTGATGTGCGAAGCGAAATCGCCCGCTACCAATTGCTCTTTACCAGTGATTGTGAACTTAACCGTTTCAGTATCTTGAGCTTCGATCTGCTGCTTGAAACGCACTTGCTTCAAGTTTAGAACGATTTCCGTTACGTCCTCTACAACACCAGCAATGGTTGTGAATTCGTGGTCAACACCTTCAATTCTCAATGAAGTCAAGGCAAAACCTTCAAGACCGGAAAGCAAAACTCTGCGAAGTGCATTACCAACGGTAAGACCGTAACCAGGCTCCAAAGGTCTAAACTCGAACTGACCACTGAAGTCAGTGGAGGCGTTCATTATTACTTTTTCGGGCTTCTGGAAATTAAGGATAGCCATATAAGAGAGTATAAGGTGATTATTATTTAGAGTACAATTCGACGATCAACTGCTCCTTGATATTCTCAGGAATCGCATCACGTGAAGGAACATTCAAGAAGGTACCTTCCAATTTACTTTCGTTCCATTCTAACCATGGGTACTCAGTTCCACGACTAGCTAAAGCATCAGCAATAACTACCAGAGACTTCGACTTTTCACGAACACTGATAACATCACCTGGATTCACATTCATAGATGGAATATTCACGATTTCTCCGTTCACTGTGATGTGACGGTGACCTACAAGTTGGCGCGCGCCATCACGAGTTTTTCCCAATCCTAGACGGAATACTACATTGTCTAAACGACCCTCACACAGTTGAAGCAATACATCACCTGTCTTGCCTTTGCTACGAGAAGCTTTATCAAACATACGAGCGAATTGACGCTCCAAAATACCATAAGTGTATTTTGCTTTTTGCTTCTCTTGAAGCTGAACTGAATATTCACTCTTCTTTCCGCGACGACGG
>JGI26083J51738_10002220_pt1 | contig 10147 bp, 12 predicted proteins | sample SaaInl85LU_5_DNA_FD_51738 | JGI IMG/M metagenome (IMG submission 51738)
CCCCATGCCGCGATGGCCAAACGAACGGGGTTACGGCGAGAGGAGACACCCATATCCTCACCCGCGCCGCGCCACGCAACCGCGCGCACATAGGCATCGCTCAGGCCATTGGCCGCAAGAACCTCGGCCTTGGCAGCCTCAATTTGGTCAACAGTAAACGGAATTTCGAAGTCCAATTGGCCTGCGGAAAAATGCAGCCGTTCGGAATGGGCGCGGCTGAGGAAAATTTTGCCACCATAGGCGCGTTCGCCCTCAAAGACGGAAGATGCATAATGCATCGCATGGGTCAGAATATGCACATTGGCCTCGCGCCAATCGACCAAAGCCCCATCCAGCCAGATTTTCCCATCGCGGTTATCGTAGGTGCCGCTCATCTTTCCAATCCCATCTTTCCTTCAGGGCGCATATCTGCGCCAGTTTGCAAATGTTGTGCAAAATACGGCCGTTTCGGACATAATATTTCGCAAAACTGGCAATTCGGTAACAATTGATTCTTGGAAAGTCAACAAGGCTGACATAAACTGTGAAGTGTTCCTTGGTTCCGATGCCAAAGATCAAAAATGATGCGGGAGATGAAGATGGCAGAGCGTGCAGTCAATAACCCTATCGGCACGGGCGAAAGCTTGCTCTTTTTGACGGATGAGCAGCTGCGCCGCGGGATTGAGGCGATGTTTTTTGCCTATCGGGGATTTACCGCTGATCCTGATCGCATTTTGCAAAATTACGAATATGGTCGCGCCCATCATCGTGCTATCCATTTCATCAACCGCACCCCTGGAACGACAGTCAATAACCTGCTGAATATTCTGGGCGTGACCAAGCAGTCCCTCAATCGCGTTCTGCGCAGTCTGATCGCCGATGGTTTGGTCGAAAGTCGCGTTGGGGTGCAGGATAAGCGCGAACGGCATCTTTATCTCACCGAAACAGGTGCCAAGCTTGAACGCGAATTGTCAGAGGCGCAGCGCAACCGCATGCGCGCGGCCTATCGCAATGCGGGGCCAGAGGCCGTGGCAGGATTTCGTGCTGTCCTTGAGCAGATGATGGATCCTGAGATGCTGCGCCATTTCCAAGCAGGTTTGGATACCTAAAATGGCAGACACCAACCCGCATATCCTGATCGTGGATGATGATGAACGTATCCGTGGGCTGTTGCAGAAATTTCTGATCCGCAACGGGTTTCTGGCCAGTGTTGCGCGCGATGCTGCGCAAGCCCGCCGCCTGTTGCAGGGGTTGGATTTCGATTTGATTGTGCTTGATGTGATGATGCCGGGTGAGGATGGCATTACCCTGACACAAGATTTGCGCAAAACGATGGATTGCCCAATCTTGCTTTTGACGGCCAAGGGTGAGGCGCAAGATCGTATTGCGGGTTTTGAGGCGGGGGCAGATGATTATTTGCCAAAACCCTTTGAGCCCAAGGAATTGCTATTGCGTATCGGCGCGATCCTGCGCCGTATGCCGCAACCCGAAGCCAGCCAAAACCTGCCCAAATTGCTGCATCTTGGNGCCATGCGCTTTGACATTGATCGTGGCGAGNTGTGGCAGGGTGATCAGCCTTTGCGCCTGACTGCAACCGAGGCCGCATTGATGCGGATCTTTGCAACCCATGTGAACAGTTCTGTGACCCGTCAGCAGTTGGTNGAAGAATTGGGCCGTGACAAGATGGCAGGCGGTGACCCTGCGCAAGAGCGCGCGATTGATGTGCAAATCACCCGCCTACGCCGCAAGATTGAAGCTGACCCGAAACAACCCCGTTATCTGCAAACTGTCCGCGGCGCGGGCTATATGTTGGTGCCTGACTGATGGCGACATGGCTTTTTGAAAACCCATTTGCGCAAGATCATCTCACGCCAGAGGGCCATCCCGAACAGGTGGCGCGCATTGCGGCCATAAAGGCCCATTTGGATAGCTTAGATTTCGTGGGGCTTGAACGCCACGCGGCCCCATTGGCCACGGAAGAAGATCTGCGATTGTGCCACCCCCAAGCCTATATTGACCAACTCAAAGCGGCTTTGCCCACGCAAGGGCAAGTTGCGCTTGATGGCGATACCTTTCTGTCGCCCGCCTCATGGCAGGCCGCGCTTTCGGGCGTAGGGGGTGTGATTGCAGCAACAGATGCCGTGATGGAGGGCCGCGCCAAAAACGCATTTGTCCTCACGCGGCCACCTGGGCATCACGCCGAAACTGCAACAGCCATGGGGTTTTGTCTCTTTGGGTCAGTGGCGATTGGGGCCAAACATGCACTCGAGCGGGCGGGGGCCGCACGGGTGGCCGTGATAGATTTCGATGTGCATCACGGCAACGGCACGCAAGATTTGCTGTGGGATGAAACCCGCGCTTTGTTTGTCTCGTCACACCAGATGCCGCTTTATCCAGGATCGGGGGCGCGTGGCGAACGTGGCGTGGCGGGTAATATCCTGAATGTGCCCCTTCCACCCAATTCAGACGGGGCCTTGATGCAACAGGCCTATCTTCGCGATGTATTTCCGCGATTGGCTGAATTTGCGCCTGACCTTATCCTGATTTCCGCAGGTTTTGACGCGCATCAGGCCGATCCATTGGCCAACTTAAATTGGGATGAAACGGATTTTGCATGGCTGACGCGAGAAATTTGCGCATTTGCCGAAACCCAATGCGCGGGGCGGGTGGTCTCGGCGCTAGAGGGCGGTTATGATCTGCCCTCACTGGGACGCAGTGTTGCGGCCCACGTCACAGAATTGATGGAAGCTTCGAAATGACAGATGACAACGACCTTGCGCAGATGAGTTTTGAAGACGCCTTGCGCGCCCTAGAGGAAGTCGTGGCCAAGCTTGAGCGTGGGGATGTGCCACTTGACCAATCCATCGCGCTCTATGAACGGGGGGCTGCGCTGCGCGCACGTTGTGAGGCCAAGCTCAAAGAGGCCGAAGAAAAAGTCTCCAAAATCACCCTAGATGGCACAGGCGCGCCAACGGGCAGCACCCCAGTTGAGGGGCTTTGAGCGCCTTTGGCCCCTATTGAGTTTCAAACCCGCCTCAGCACCCAGTCCCGCGTCATTGCTGCGTTCTTGACCGAGGCGCTTGCACAATATGGCTCAGATGATGTTGCTACGGCGATGCGCTATGCGCTGCAGGGTGGCAAGGGTTTGCGTGGGTTTTTGGTGCTTGAGGCATCGGCGCTATATGGCATTCCTGCGGCCTCCGCGCTTCCTGCGGCGGGTGCGGTTGAGGCCATCCACGCCTATAGTCTGATCCACGATGATCTGCCTTGCATGGACGATGACGACCTGCGCCGCGGTCAACCCACTGTTCACAAGAAATGGAACGAGGCGATTGCGGTTCTCGCGGGGGATGCGCTGCAAAGTTTTGCATTCGCGCTTTTGGCTGATCCTAATCTTGGGGCCGCGGAGGTGCGGATCAAATTGGTGTCGACCTTGGCTGAAGCCGCAGGTGCGCGCGGTATGGTTTTAGGGCAGGCGCAGGACATTGCCGCAGAAACCGCTGCGTCCCCCTTGACCCTTGAACAAATCACGGAATTGCAAAGCAATAAAACGGGCGCGCTGTTGGAATGGCCCGCCCATGCCGCAGCGATCATAGCGGGCCAAGATCCCGCACCGTTGAGGGCATATGCCCGTGCAATTGGCCTCGCCTTTCAGATTGCTGATGACATTTTGGATGTGGAGGGTGACAGCAGCAAGGCAGGTAAGGCCCTGCGCAAAGATGCCGATGCGGGCAAAGCGACCTTTGTCACGCTTCTGGGGCTAGACGGTGCCAAGGCTGAGGCAGCGCGCTTGGTCGCTGAGGCGGAAACGGCCCTTGCACCATTCGGGGATAAAGCCCAAAGCCTGCGCGACCTTGCCCGATTCATCATTGCCCGCGACAGATAGGCGTGATCCGTTGCCCTTGGCCCCTGTCATGGCTATATGGCGACCACTGGAGGGCCGATGACAGATAGACCTAAAACACCGCTTTTGGATCAAGTGACCACGCCGCGCGATTTGCAGCGGTTTTCTGATCATGATCTGACCCGCTTGGCCGATGAATTGCGCGCCGAGACGATTTCGGCTGTCTCCGAGACGGGTGGGCATTTGGGGGCTGGTCTGGGTGTGGTTGAGTTGACCGTGGCACTTCATGCCGTATTTGACGCCCCGCGTGACAAGATCATTTGGGATGTCAGCCACCAATGTTATCCGCATAAGATTTTGACAGGGCGGCGGGATCGTATCCGCAGTCTGCGCCAAAAGGGTGGCTTGTCAGGTTTCACGAAACGCAGCGAGTCGCCCTATGACCCATTTGGCGCTGCGCATAGTTCCACCTCTATTTCTGCGGCGCTCGGCTTTGCCGTTGCGCGCGATTTAAGCGGTGCTTGCGAGACAGGTTTGGGAGATGCGATTGCGATTATCGGTGATGGTTCCATTTCCGCAGGCATGGCCTATGAGGCCCTGAACAATGCGGGCCATCTGAAAAAGCGGTTGATTGTGATCCTCAACGACAATGAAATGTCGATTGCGCCGCCACAGGTGCGATGTCGGCTTATTTGTCCCGCCTTTATGCAGGCGCGCCGTTTCAGGAATTCAAAGCCGCCGCCAAGGGCGCAGTATCGCTTTTGCCCGAGCCGTTCCAACACGGGGCGCGCCGCGCGAAAGAACTGCTGAAATCCGCGACAGTCGGCGGCACCTTGTTCGAAGAATTGGGCTTTGATTATATCGGCCCGATTGATGGGCATGATATGGATCAGCTGCTTGCGGTTTTGCGCACCGTCAAGGCGCGGGCGGATGGGCCGATGCTCATTCATGCGATTACCAAGAAGGGCAAAGGCTATGCCGAAGATCGCCCAGATCGCGGCCACGCCACCGCGCGCTTCGATGTGGTCACGGGCAAGCAACACAAAGCGCCCTCAAACGCTCCCTCATATACGCGTGTCTTTGCAGATGCGCTGATTGCCGAGGCCGCCGAGGATCCGTTGGTGACGGCTATCACGGCGGCGATGCCAGACGGAACAGGCCTGAACCTATTTGAAGAACGCTTTCCCGAACGCTGTTTTGATGTGGGCATTGCCGAACAGCATGCGGTGACCTTTTCGGCGGGTATGGCGGCGGGTGGGTTAAAACCCTTCTGCGCGCTTTATTCGACCTTCTTGCAACGCGGCTATGATCAAGTTGTGCATGACGTGGCCATACAACGTCTGCCTGTGCGCTTTGCGATTGATCGCGCGGGGCTTGTTGGTGCCGATGGCGCCACCCATGCGGGCAGTTTTGACATCGCCTATCTGGCAAATTTGCCAGATTTCGTGGTGATGGCGGCGGCCGATGAAGCGGAATTGGTGCATATGGTGCGCACCGCCCTCGAGATTGGGGATCGTCCCTCTGCCTTCCGCTTTCCGCGCGGCGAAGGTGTTGGGGTCGAGTTACCTGCACGCGGTCAGGCGCTTGAAATCGGCAAGGGGCGGATGATCGCAGACGGCAATCGCGTGGCTCTCTTGAACTTTGGCACCCGCCTGAAAGAAGTGCGCGAAGCTGCAGAGATTTTGGCCCAGAAAGGGATCACGCCCACGATTGCTGACGCGCGTTTTGCCAAACCCTTGGATACAGATTTGATCGACCAACTCGCCCGCCATCACGAGGCGCTGATCACCATCGAAGAAGGGGCGATTGGCGGCTTTGGCAGCCATGTGGCGCAGCATCTCGCGGAAACGGGCGTGTTTGATCGGGGGATCAAATACCGCTCCATGGTGCTGCCCGATATTTTCATCGACCAAGCCAGCCCGCGCGACATGTATGCGGTGGCAGGCATGAATGCCGAGGATATCGTGACCAAGGTTCTCATGACCTTGGGTGTAGATGTTTTGGGAAAGCGGGCTTAAACGCCTATTTCCCCAAGCGCTCCTCAATCTTGCGCAGCCGGTCTAGCACCTCATCGCGATAGGCATCTGTGGCGGCGTTGCTTTCTTCGGCATGCGCGTCTTGCATGGAATTGACGATCAGGCCAACCAGCAGGTTCACCACCGCAAAGGTCGTGACCATGATGAAAGGCACAAAGAACAGCCACGCATAAGGATAAACATCCATCACGGGGCGCACGATGCCCATGGACCAACTTTCCAATGTCATGATCTGGAACAGGGAATAGAAAGACGCGCCAAGCGTGCCAAACCATTCGGGGAAAGATGCCCCGAACAGTTTGGTTGCCATCACGGCACCGATGTAAAAGATGATCCCCATCAGCAAGAACACGCTGCCCATTCCTGGCAGGGCGGTCACAAACCCCTCGACCACGCGGCGCAATCGTGGCGCGGCTGAGATGACCCGCAAACCCGCAAGATGCGCAAGGCGCGCAGAACTGACAGCCCGTGGGTGGCGGGCATCAGCGCGATCCCAACAATCAAGAAATCAAAAACGTTCCATCCCGAGCGGAAAAACCGCGCGCCATGGGCCACCAGTTTCAGCACAATTTCGATCACGAAAATCGCAAGGCAAATCCAGTCCAATGTCAGGATAATGGTGCCCGCCGTGCCCATAACCTCGGGCGATGTCTCAAGGCCCAAAAGAATGGCGTTAAAAATGATCACGCCGATGATGAATTGGCGGATGCGAGGGCGGTATAGCCAATCGGCAAGTATCTGTCGCGTGATCGTAAAATCACGGGTCATAGCAGCCATCCTTGAGCGCGTTACCGCGCCATAAGGGGTCGGATAAAGCGGGCGGCAAGTTCTATATGCGGCGACCAACGGAATTGGTCGATGGGCTGCACCCATTCAAGGCAATAACCTGCGTCAATGAGGGTTTTTGCGTCACGTGCAAAACTGATCGGGTTGCAGGATAGAAATGCAATCTGGGGGATGTCGGTTTTCGCCAATTCATGCACCTGTGCCTGTGCGCCTGCACGGGGCGGGTCGATGACCACCGCGTCATATTTGGCTAGTTCGTCACTTAAAACGGGGCGGCGAAACAGGTCGCGGGTTTCGGCGGTAATGGGCTTTAGCCCGTCCGCATAGCGGGCGGCGTTTTGCAAGGTCTTGACCATATCGGCGCTGCTTTCGACTGCGTGCACGGGCGCTGTTTCGGCCAGTGGAAAGGTAAAGGTTCCACATCCCGCAAAAAGGTCAATGATGCGTGTGGCCCCCGAAATCGCGCTGCGTGCAGTTGCTAAAAGCGCCGCTTCGCCCGCTTTGGTGGCTTGCAAAAATGCACCTGCGGGTGGGGTGACGCGGGCGCGCTCCATTTGGTGATAGGGTGGGGTTTCCATAAAGACGACCTCATCCCCCCATGTCAGGCGCAGAAATTTGGAGCGGAATTTTGGCAATTCAGCCCGCAGCGCATGATCCAAGGGCTTGCCGCCCGTCACGTGCAGGTCAAGCCCGATGTCGGACTGGGTTAGGCTAAAGCCCAAAACCGCACTGCGCGATCCCCCCAAACGGGCGATCTCGGCCAATACGGGCAGCGAGGCCACCATCTCATCGGGCAAAAGTGGCATTCGCCGATCGGCACAAGGACGTCCGATTTTCGGGCATGAAATCCCACCATCGCCCCCGATTTCGTGCGCCGCGCGGCAAAGGTGGCGCGCCTGCGTGAGTGCGCAGGCGAAGTTAGGGTTGCGCGGATATCGGTTGTGATCCCGTGCGCGGCAAGCGCAATGGCAATTTGGTCTGCCTTCCACGCACTGACAAATGTGTCCGAGGCATGTTGCAGGCTGCACCCGCCACAGGATTTATAATGCACGCAGACAGGTTTTACCCGCGCGGGGGAAGGGGTCACAATTTTGGCCCCGTCCAATTGACCTTCGTTTACCACGCCGCGCACCACCTCGTCTGGCAAGGTGAGGGGGACGAGGATTTGGCCTCCGTCTGCGTTCTGTGCAATGCCATCGCCGCGATGTCCGAGGCGGGTGATTGTGAGGGTTTCTTCGCTCACGCGGAACCTCCGTCTGGATTAAGAAAGCCGCCCGATTGGCGGTTCCACAGCGAAGCATAGAGCCCGCCCTTTGCCAAAAGCACCTCATGCGGGCCATCTTCGATGATGTGGCCTTCATCTAAAACGATGATGCGATCCATCTGCGCAATGGTCGACAGTCTATGCGCAATCGCAATCACGGTTTTGCCTGCCATCAGGTCGCTCAACGTGTTTTGGATGCTCGCTTCAATCTCGCTATCAAGCGCGCTTGTGGCCTCGTCTAAAATCAAAATCGGCGCATCTTTCAGAACCACCCGCGCAAGCGCGATGCGCTGTCTTTGCCCGCCCGAAAGTTTCACCCCGCGTTCGCCAACATGGGCCTCGAACCCTGTGCGGCCCTCTGGGTCTTCAAGATCATGGATGAACCCTAAGGCCTCGGCGCGTTCTGCGGCGCGGATTATGTCAGCATCACTTGCATCGGGGCGGCCATAGGCGATGTTGTCGCGCACGGAGCGGTGCAACAGGCTGCTGTCTTGCTGCACAACGCCCATTGTGGCGCGTAGGCTGTCTTGGGTCACATCGGCAATATTTTGGCCATCAATGCGGATTACGCCGCCTTCGCAATCATAAAAACGCAGCAAAAGTTTCACGAGGGTTGATTTCCCAGCGCCAGAGCGCCCGACCAGCCCGACCTTTTCGCCGGGCTGGATGGTTAAACTGAGGCGATCTAAGCCACCCGCGCCACGCCCATAATGGTGACTGACCGCGTCAAATTCGATCAATCCTTTCTCGAATTTGAGGGCGGATGCGTTCTGGCGGTCACGCAATGTGATCGGTTGGGCAATGGTCTCCATCCCCTCCATCACCACCCCCAATTCCCGGAATAGGCTTGAGAGAGCCCACATGATCCAGCCCGTCATTGCATTGAGCTGTAAGGTCAGGGCGGTTGCCGCCGCCACAACGCCCACAGTCGCCGTTCCCGTATACCACAACCAGACCGACCAACCGACAACGGACACGATCAAAAGTCCGTTCAAGGTCAATAGCGTGACGTCCATTATCGTGAATATCCGCATCTCGCGGGCGAATGTTTGGCGGGTATGCTCAATGGCCTCGTGAGCATAGTCCAGTTCGCGTGTTGTATGCGCGAAAAGCTTGACCGAGTGGATGTTGGTATAGCTGTCAACGACCCGTCCCGTTGTCATGGATCGCGCATCTGAACTGGCCTTGGAGGCGGGGGTGACATTGCGGATTGTCCAGCGCACCAACAGCCCATAGAGCCCGCACCAAATCACCAAGGGCACGGCAAGCCGTGGGTCTGACTGGGTCAGTAGGATCAGCGCGCCGATGAAATAGGCGATGGAAAATGTGATGGCGTCAAAAATCTGAAACACCGCATCGCCTGCGGCGGGCGGGGTTTGCATAATCCGCCCTGCGATACGGCCCGCAAAATCATTTTCAAACCATCCGACCGATTGACGCAAAACATGCCGATGTGCCCGCCAACGGATCAGCGTGCCAAAATTCGGCAGGATTGCATTGTTCAAAAGCCCCACATCCAAAAGCTGCATCAAAGGGCGGACAAGCACCACAAAAAGCGCGACTAAGCCAAGCTCGAGCCCGTGATTTGCAAAGAGTTCTGCGGGACTATTGACTGATAGCAGATCAACAACGCGCCCCAAATAGACGATCAGCCCCAATTCAATCGAAGCGACCACCATCGACATAAAGGCGGCTGCGATGAACACCCGTTTGAAGGGTTGCGCATAGCCCCGCAAAAACGGCCAGAGCCGATTGGGGGGCGTATCCTCATCGGCGTAGGGCGTATAGGGATCTACCAGTGTTTCGAAAAATCGGAACATTGCATCGGGCCTGATTGGTTGATTGGGTCGCAGCCTGACCCTGTGGCGCAATATAGGGCGGGGCTCACATAAAGACCATTGCGGCTGTCAGCGCGAGGGCGCTTGCCATGGTTTTGCGAAAAATATTCCATGCACGCGGCGTGGTCAGAAGCCGCGCTAAGGCCGTTCCTGCCGCTGCCCAAAACAGACAGACAAAAAGATTAATTCCTGAAAAGGCGGAGGAAAGGCGTAAGGCTTCTGTCAACAGCGTGCCGCCCGCGCCAAAGCCCGCGGCGGCGGCAAGGCTCACGGCCCAGACCTTGGGATTGACCCATTGAAACATCACAGCCTGAAGAAAGGTAAACGGCTTTGCGACCTGTCGCGCCTTAGGATCTGCCGGTTTGGCCCGCCATAGGGTGAATGCCATATAAAGGATCCA
>JGI26083J51738_10002232_pt1 | contig 10117 bp, 21 predicted proteins | sample SaaInl85LU_5_DNA_FD_51738 | JGI IMG/M metagenome (IMG submission 51738)
AACTGACTGACTGACCAACAAAACACAGTTTATTTTTTTATTGTTATTTCTATTTGCCAAAATGGAGGGGTATTAAAAAAAATACCTCTCTTTTTTTGTTTATTAAATATATTTTATATTTTTGCTTAAACAATAAAATATAAAATTATGAATTTAAGTGAAGCAAATTGGTTAGAGTTAAGAGAACACATAAACAGACTTATAGAGGTAGACCCTAGTGCTACCGATGTTATGGTTACTCTACAATTAAAAGAATCCAATAACAAAGAAAAGAATTTCATTAAGCTAGGTATTAATTTAATTTAATATTATGGGTTTAAGAAAAAAACACAAAAGAAAGGCTAATAGCTTTTCTTTACATAAAGTGGACTATACAGACACTTACACAGAAGAAATGGATTGTGAAGGCTTATCTATCCTTAAATGGAGTATGTTTGATAGTCCTTGCACTTTAGGTAGTGGTAAAATGTTTATGGAATCAGAACCCGTAGTAATATTAGATGAGGTATTTAGACAACAAAGGGTTACTGCTTTTGTAGAGCAAGGTTATTTAAGTAAGAATTATGCAGATAGATTAGGTATACCTACTAATAGTGGTCATAGAGTTGGTAAATCTATTAAACTTAGATGTATAAATAAACATAAGAGATTAGTCATCATAAGAGGTCTTATTCAGTATGGTATAGAGAGAATACAAGTATCTAATGAATGGTTGTATTTTGACACGGATAACTATCTAAAAGAAAAAGAATTTACTATTTTTTAAAATAAATTTTGGTATTGTCAAATAAATTTATAGATTTGTAGAAGATTAACGAAATAACAAATAACAAATGAAAGATTTAGTAGATTTTAAAAACCATCAGATTGAAGCCTTACAAGACAAGATTTCAGAGTTGGAAAAATTAAACACAACATTGCATACTTGGGTGTTTGAACTTACACAAGATAACTGCCCTAAAGAATATGCTAAGGTATTGAGAACAGAATTAACCAAAATAAATAAACAGTAACATTATGACAATTTTAGAAAAATTACAAAGAATCCAATTAGAGTTGAAAGCACCTAAAAATCAAAGGAATGCTTTTGGTAAGTACAATTATCGTTCGGCAGAAGATATATTGGAAGCAGTTAAACCTTTTGAGGGCAAGTACAAAGTAATCATTAAGATTACAGATGAGTTAAAGCAAGTTGGAGAATACATTTATGTAGATTCAGAAGCTAAGATGATAGATGTAGAATCTTTAGACAGAGAGAGTTCTGTATGCTCTAACGCACAAGCTATTATAGACTTTAGTGCTAAAGGTATGCAAATGCCACAAAGGACAGGTTCTGCTAGCAGTTATGCTAAGAAGTATGCTATCTCAAATTTATTGCTTTTAGATGACACTAAAGATAGTGATGCTACATTAGATGACACTAAAGATAGTGATGCTACAAATACTCACAATAGTAAATCTTCTTTACCAACATTAAAAGCAGGTAGTCCCGAATTTAATAAAGTTTATGAATTTATGACTAAAGGTGGAGAGATTAGTAAAGTTAAATTAAAGTATGTTGTAACTAAAGAAGTTGAACAATTATTAAATAAGTAATAACCAATTAAAATTAAAAATTATGAGTTTACAAGTAAAAGGAACAGTTAAAGAATTGTTGAAAGTAGAAAAAGGTGTCGCTAAAAGTAGTGGTAACGAATGGCAGAAACAAACATTAATAGTAACTAACAATGAGGGTTACGAGGGTAAAGAGCAATTATTCGCTTTTGAAGTGTTTGGACAAGAATCTGTTGAGAATTTAAGTAAGTATAATAAAGTAGGAGATTCAGTTGTAGTTAAGTTTAATATTAAATCTAATGAATTTAATGGTAGATATTACACTTCATTACAGGCTTGGAGAATAGAAAAGGCTGAAGAGAAGTCTAATGATATTGGAGTTCCTGCTCAAGAGATAGTTGATGACTTGCCTTTTTAATATTTAGGTTTTTTAATCATTACAAAACCCTTTAATCTAGTCAATTAGAGGGTTTTTTTATAACAAATAACAAATAGAAAATGAAAGTAACAAAAGATAATTTAGATTACGAGTTAAAAGATACTAAGAAACAAGATGATTCAGATGTAGAATCTAACAGAATGTATATGGAAATGCTGATGGAAGAGTGCCACATAGACATTTCTAAGGAAATAAAACACCCTCCTATTGCTATTGGATTTAAAACGAAAGAGGTTGTTACTAAAAACGGAATGCAAAACTTTCCTAATCCTATTGGAACTTATGGTAACTTTAGCTTTATACAAGCACCTCCTAAGTCAATGAAAACGTTCTTTATTAGCTTACTTGTTTCTGCTTACATAAACCCTAAAGGACTACATACAAGAGGTATGATTTCTGAAAGAGGTTCTAGGAGATTAGTACACTTTGATACAGAACAAGGGGAATGGCATGCACAGAGAGTGTTTAAAAGACAGCAATGGATGAACAAGTCATCTAAATTAGATTTCTATGATACATTTGCTTTAAGAGTTTTGTCCCCTAAAGATAGAGTAAGTCTTATTGAACACTACTTAGAATCAGTAAGTTCTAATGGAGAAGAAGTAGGTTTAGTAATTATAGATGGTGTAGCTGATTTAATTTCTGATGTGAATAATCTTGAAGAGAGTTCTTATGTGGTTCAAAAGATAATGACTTGGACTGCTAAGTATAACTGCCACATAGTAACTGTAATTCATAGCAATAGTGGTTCAGANAAACCCACAGGTCATTTGGGTAGCTTTTTAGAGAAGAAAGCAGAAACACAAATAATACTAGAGAAAGATGAGAATAAATTAGGTTGTATAACTGCTGTATGTAAGAGAAGTAGAAACACACCTTTTGAACCATTTGACTTTAAGTTAGATGATAGTGGACTTCCAATTATAGTCGACCTAAAGGACTTCTAGTAACACACATACTTTTATTCTTTACCCTTAGTAAACGTTTTTGTTTACTAGGGGTATTTTTGTTAATAAGTTTTTTTTATATGTGTTGCTTTTATTCTTAAATTTAACTATGCAAAATAAAGATAATTATACAACTAGATTTGAAACTAAATCCGACTTGGATAGAGAAACAAAAGCAGTTGAATTGTTTTGCAGTACATATAATTTAGTGTATAAGAAGTTAGGTTCTAACGATATAGATTTTAAGATTTACAAAAGAGATGGTTCTTTTCTATTTTATTTAGAAGTTAAAGGAAGATTAAGGACTTTAGAAGATTGCTACCCTCTACCTTTATCTATAAGAAAACTTCACAAGATGATGAACACAAGAGAGAATGGTGTAGTTGTTTGGGCTTGTACTGATGGTATAATATTTTCTAGGATAGAAAAGCTAAGAGGAGAATTGAGAATCGGAGGTAGAAAACCTAGAGATGGTTCTTTTAATGATATTGAGTTTATGTCTTATTTTGACAAGAACGATAATTTTAAACAATTAAGATATGAATGATTTTAGACCTAGATTAAGAGGTAACAAACGTAAGGCATTTGAGAATATNACTAAAGATGAACAAAGAGTTTTAGTGATTGGAGATTTGCACGAACCATTTTCTTTAGACAGTTATCTTGACCATTGTAAGGAAGTGTATGCCAAGTACAACTGTAACAGGGTTGTGTTTATTGGAGATGTTATTGATTCACATTACAGTTCTTATCACGAATCAGACCCCGATGGATTGAGTGGTGGCGATGAATTAGATATTGCAATCCACAGATTGAATAGATGGTATCAAGCGTTTCCTAATGCTGATGTACTTATCGGTAATCACGATAGGATAATATCAAGAAAAGCATTTAGTAGTGGAGTACCTAAGGCTTGGATAAAATCATTTAATGAAGTATTGGAAGTTCCAACTTGGAATTTCTTAGATAGGCTTGTTGTAGATGATGTTCAATATATTCACGGAGANGGAGGTACTGCNCACACAAANTGTAGNGCAGATATGATGAATACTGTACAGGGTCATTTACATACTCAATGCTATACACAATGGTTTGTTGGTGCTAACTTTAAAGTTTTTGGTACTCAAGTAGGTTGTGGTATTGATTTCGATAAGTATGCTTTTGCTTATGCAAAGAGAGGTAAGAAACCTGCTATTGGATGTGCAGTAGTTATGGGGGGTAAAACAGTTATAAACGAATTAATGGATTTATAATGGTACATAAGATTATATCTCCTTTATACATAGACCTACCTAGAAAGACTAAAAAAGATAAAAGGGTCTATCTTAATTTAAACACTTACAGGAACTTGAACTTTATAGTAAACAATCAAGTTAAGAAAACGTATTTAGAGAGCCTTAGAGGTCAGTTAGAGGGTTTAGAGATACAAACACCTGTCGAGATAGAATATAAGGTCTATAAAGCATCTAAAAGGCTATTAGACAAGATGAATGTAGTAAGCATAGTTAGTAAGTATTTGTTGGATGCTATTACGGAATTAAATTGTTGGCAAGATGATAACGATAAATTTGTAAAAAAGGAAACTATTTTACCAACGGAACTAGACAGGGATAATCCTAGAGTTGAGGTTCTAATAAAAGAAATTTAATGTTAGATAAGATTGCAAAGCATCAAGATTTATGGATTAAGATGCTAATAAATTTAGGTTGTGACTATGATACAGCACAGGACATCACACAGGATATGTATATCAAGATACACGACAAAGTTAAAGACCCTAAACGTATAATGTATGGAGATGAAGTCAATAGATATTACATATTCATAACTTTAAGAAATTTGTACTTTGATTACTTGAAGAAGAGAAAAAGAAGTATTTTTGTACCTTTAATGGAAAACGATGATGTAGAGGAGGTTGATTCTGTTNATGATGAGGATAACGCTTTTAAGGTNTTGATGCAGAAGATTGATGATGTAAAGAGTGAGTTAGAAGATTACGACAAGATACTATTTGACTTGTACTTTATGAAAGGTTTTTCTTTGAGGAAGATATCAAAAGGTTCAAACATAGGTTTATCATCTATACACGGGTCTGTTTTAAAAATTAAACAGGTATTAAGAAAAGAAATTAGTGAAGATTTACAGGATTATTTTAACGAAGATTTTGACAGAATATGATTAAAAAAGACAGTTATTACTTAGATTTAGAAAGTAAAGGGTATTACGATACCATAGACAAAAGGAGTAAAGATTACAGAGAGTACAAGAAATGGAAATCTAGTAAGTACGAAGANTTAAAGGAGAANATNGAAAAGAAACCTAAAGGTCTTGGAGATACTATTGCAAAGGTTACTAAAGCCTTAAAGATAGATAAAGCAGTAGAATGGTTAGCAGGAGAAGATTGTGGCTGTAAAGAAAGACAAGAGGTTCTTAATAAGCTATTTAGTTTTAGTAAAGTTAATTGCATAAGTGAAGATGACTATATTTTCTTAACTGAATTTTTTGCTAAGAAAGGTAAGTTGGTTTATTACGATAGGGTTCGATTACTTCAGATACATAGCCATATATTTAATCTAAGATTTGCAGACACTACTTGTAAGCCTTGTTTACAGTCAGTAGTCAAGACATTAAAGAAGTATTTGGAAAATTACAAATAATTGCATAGATTTGTTGCTTAACAATAAAACTATAATAAAATGAAAGTAATTTTTGATGCAGACAGTTTGATTTATGCTTCTTGCTTTAAGAGTAAGGAGGAAAGAGAAAGTAGTGATGACTTATTTGAAACCGATGTTATTGTTGCTTTAAGTAAGTTTAACGATAAATTCATAGACTTATTATCTCGATTAAGGGAAAAAGCCGTTGTAGATGATGTTATTGTTTGCAACGGTTCTAAGTATAACTTTAGAACAGAGGTATCTAAGGATTATAAAGCCAATAGAACTCAAAAGAAACCATCTATACTTAGTGACCTACACGAGATTATAAAGATGGATTATGGTTCTACTTATGGTATTGGTGTAGAAACAGATGATGTTGTTGCTACCTTGTGGAAAGATGAAGTTGACAAGAATGGTGTAAATTCTGTTTTGATTATGTCTTTAGACAAAGATTACAAACAGTTCCCTTGTTGGTTTTATGATTACCACCCAAAAAGAAACTCACTAACAAAGATAAGTGAAGAAGAAGCAAACAAGAATTTCTACTCTCAAATGATAGTCGGAGATTCAGCAGACAACATAAACTACTGTAAGGGTTATGGTTCTTCTTATGCTAATAAGATATTCAAAGATAAGAGTAGTGAGTATTCTATGTTTAGTAGCACTTACAGGCTTTATAAACAGATTTGGGGAGAAGAAGCTAAAGATAAGTTTAATGAAGCTAGAACACTTTTAAAACTCAAGACAGATTGCCATGAAAACATTAAGGGATGATGACAAAGCTAANATAGATTTTTGGTACACTTGGTGTGTAGATGAACTTAATAACGGTTTACCTTTTTATATCCTGTACGATATACTAAAAGATAGAGAGGAACAAGAAGATTACATAGCTTGTGCAGGTATTTTTAAAGCTATAAATTGGTTTAAATATGAATTAAATACAGATGAAAGCAACACAGACACATTATGAAACCGTGACAAATATTCACGGTTTAATAGACGTAATTAACGACTATGATATGAATTTTTGCAGGGGAAATATACTAAAATTTACGAACACGAAAACAAAAACAAATGAATATAGATTTAAGAAATAACGATTGTATTGATGAACTATCTACAATGAAAGATAATAGTGTTGATTGTATTGTAACATCACCACCTTATTGGAAAGGGTTTGCTTATGAAGCATATTTTAATTCTTATGCCCAATACTTACGTTGGTCTAAAAAATGGATGAAAGAATGTAAAAGAGTTTTAAAACCAAACGGAACTTTTTACTTAAACGTAATTAATGACAGTGAAATAACTGTAAGAGCATTTGATTTGATGCAAATAGCAACTGAAGAATTAATGTATAAATTGCACGACACAATAATTTGGTATAGATACAACCAACAACCTGCAAACACAACAAGACAAGTAACAAACCAAGTTGAATATGTTTTTATGTTTAGACATAGTTCAGCAGGTGTTGAGTTAGATAAAAAGAAAGCATACCAAATAAATCCTCATATTTTTAAAACTAAAAACGTTGGTAATGTTTGGGAAATACCATTTAATAGTGGTAAAAAAGCAATTAAATCATTTGGTAGAAAAGAAACTAAAAGTAAATTTGGACATAGTGGATTTCCTTTAGAATTACCTGAAACTTGTATTGCTTTAAGCACGAAAGAAAATGATGTTGTACTTGATTTGTTTATGGGAACAGGACAAACAGGTATTGCTTGTAAAAAGTTAGACAGAAATTTTATAGGTATTGAAATGGATAAAGATGCGTTTGAATTATCTAAATATAGAATTAAAAAACCATCCATTTAAACAATGGTTTTGATTTATATAAATATCTATTTATAACACAAGAATGATGACGAATGATTTTAATATAAAATTTATACTACTAGGATGTATATATACGTTCTTTGCACAAGCAGGGGTGTGGTTTAAACACATTATATATGAAATTTAAACTAAGATTTACAAAAAGAGCAATATTAATTTGATAAAATTAAAACAAATGAAAGCAACACAAACACATTACGAAAACGGAAAGGATTACGATTTAATAGACGTAATAAATGACTATGATATGAATTTTTGCAGGGGAAATATACTGAAATACATAGCGAGAGCAGGAAGGAAACAAGATGAGTTAGGCGATTTATTAAAAGCTAAGGACTACTTAGACAGAGAGATACAGAGATTAAGGGATTTATAAAAGTCCCTTTTTTTTATTTTCTTTAAATAAAAGTGTCAAAAAGTTTTTTTGTATTATTGAAATACTATATATTTGCTAATAGATAATAATAAACAATAAACAAAATGGAAGTAACAAAGTATTATCACAAAAACTCAGACATAATAGCATCTGAAACAAGAATATATCCTAACGGTAATCGAGAGGAAACAACTTATGATGAAGATGGAAATATCTTAACCTTGAAATCTTATGAAAATAGTTGGCATATTCAAACTTTTAATAAAGATGGGAACACAATAAGTTATGAGGAATCTAGTGGTTATAAATCTGAATTTACCTACGATGAAGATGGGGAGGAGTTGACATATAAAAGTTCTGATGGAGTGTATTTAGTAAAAGGTGTTAAAGTATCAAAGGAAGAATTTAATAAATTTTTAAACAATAAATAAGATGGAAGTAACAAAGCATTATGACGAGGATTCTAATCTTTTACTAATAAGAAGAACAGCTCAAGATGGTTATTGGGAAGAGAGGATTTATAATCAATTTAAACACCTGTTAACCTATGAAGATTCTAAAGGAAGATACGAGATAAAAGGTATAGTAGTATCAAAGGAAGAATTTAATGAATATATAAACAATAAATAAGATGGAAGAAATAAATAAACAAGGTACTGATTTAATAAATACTGATTTACGAGGTGCTAATTTAGGAAATGCTAATTTAACATATGCTAATTTAAGAAATGCTGATTTAACAAATGCTGATTTAGGAAATGCTGATTTACGAGGTGCTTATTTAAGAAATTCTATTTTAACAAATGCTATTTTAACAAATGCTGATTTAGGAAATGCTGATTTAAAAAATGCTGATTTAAGATATTCTGATTTAACAGGTGCTAATTTAAAAAATGCTAATTTAAGAAAAGCTAATTCAAAACATTCTGATTTAACAAGCACTAATTTAAGAGGTTCTGATTTACGAGGTGCTGATTTAAAATATTCTAGTTTAAAACATTCTGATTTAACAAATTCTGATTTAGGAAATGCTGATTTAACATATGCTGATTTAAGAGATGCTAATTTAAAAGGTGTTGATTTAAGAAATGCTAATTTAACAGGTGCTTATTTAACAAACGCTAATTTAAGAGGTGCTAAAAACTACTATTCATTTGTTGCTTCTGATACATCCAAAAGGATTGTTCACTGTGTAAGACACGATAAACAATGGATGGTAAAAGCAGGATGTTTTTGGGGTACTCTCAAGGAATTAGAGGTAGAAGTAAAAAAAAGCCATAATAGCCCTGTTTATTTAGCCAATATAGAAATACTAAAAAATCTATAAATAAAATGGAAACAACAAAATACTATCACAAAAATTCAGACATAGTAGCATCTGAAACAATAATATACTCTAATGGTAATAGGGAAGAAAAAACTTATGATGAAGATGGAAACATCTTAACCTCTAAATCTTTTGAAAATAGTTGGGAGATTCACACTTTTAATAAATATGGAAGCGTAACAAGTTATAAAAACTCTAATGGTTATAGGGCTGAATTGACTTATGATGAAGATGGGGAGGAGTTAACATATACAAATTCTGATGGATTATATACAATAAAAAGTGTTAGAGTATCAAAGAAAAAATTTAATAAATATATAAAAAAATGGATATAAAAAAAACAAAAATCTATACACGAAATATATAACGTGTATAAAAAAATAAAATATCTTTATATGAACTACAAAGAGAAGCAACTGTTTCCTTTTTGGAAACGGTTCAGCAAAGAAACGATATGAGAGAGCCTTATGCAGATTTTATGCAATGGTTATAAGCAAAAAATAGAATTAAATAAATTTTTAAACAATAAATAAAATATAAATGGATGATAGATTAAAAATTATTGAGATTAAAATTGTGCCTTTTGAAGATAGGTATAGATATACATTCAAATATACATTCAATAATGAAGAAAATCAGTTAAATTATATTTCAGATGATTTCTTTGAGAGTAATTATTATTTCTACTTTAAGATTTTAGAGTATCACAATAAAACAAACAAAATAAATAACAAAGTAGAATTAGGGGAAAATTTATAAATAAATAACAGATAAAATGAACAAAAAACAATTAGAACAGATTACCGGAGTAATTATCACTTCATTTGTAAACCTACACTTTTTAGAAGAAGCGAGTAAAACAGGACTGTTTAGACAACGACTAAAGAACAATGTGAGGAGAACTATCACAGACTTGTTAGAGGTGGAGAGTAAATACTTTAATAAGATTGATGAGGTTGATGATAAACA
>JGI26083J51738_10002236_pt1 | contig 10114 bp, 5 predicted proteins | sample SaaInl85LU_5_DNA_FD_51738 | JGI IMG/M metagenome (IMG submission 51738)
ACCTGCATCGGCAGCAACTTTAGCATCGTCTGCACCAAAGGTGGGCGCTGTGTGAACGATACCCGTACCGTCTTCTGTAGTAACAAAATCTCCGGGGATCACACGGAAAGCGTCTTCCGGGCGTTCATTAGGCAGGGCGTACGGCATGAGTTGCTCGTACTTTAGGCCAACTAAATCTGCACCCGTAACGGTTTTCTCAATCTGGTACGGAATCTTTTTTGCACCTGCTTCGTAGGTGGCTGTATCACCTTCTACGAATTTTTTACCAAAGAGTTTCCCCAGAAGTGGCGTGGCAGCAATGATGCTTACCGGTTCGTGTGTGTATTGGTTAAACGTGTGGACTAAACTGTATTCTATTTTAGGTCCTACGGTTAAGGCTGTATTCGAGGGCAACGTCCACGGCGTGGTAGTCCAGGCGAGAAAGTGTACGGTCGCAGCGCCGAAGAGCGCTTCGCTTTGCCCGTTATTTATCATTTTGAACTGGGCCACGACGGTGTTGTCTTTGACATCCTGGTAACAACCCGGCTGATTCAGCTCGTGTGAACTCAGTCCCGTACCCGCTTTTGGTGAATAGGGTTGAATGGTATAGCCCTTGTAAATCAAGCCCTTTTTGTAGAGTTGAGCGAGCAGCCACCATACACTTTCCATGTACTTAGGCTCATAGGTAACATAGGGTTTATCCATATCCACCCAATAGCCCATTTGGTCGGTCAAGTCCTTCCAAATACCGGTATAACGCATGACCGCGGTACGGCACGCGTCGTTGTATTCTTCAACAGTGATGGATTTCCCGATATCCTCTTTCGTAATGCCCAATTCTTTTTCGACACCCAATTCTACCGGCAAACCGTGCGTATCCCATCCCGCTTTGCGGTCCACGAGGTAGCCTTTTTGCGTCTTGTAACGACAAAAAACGTCTTTTAAAGAGCGCCCCATGACGTGATGTATACCTGGAAGTCCGTTAGCGCTTGGAGGACCTTCAAAGAAAATCCAAGGCTCTGCGTCCTTGCGTGCAGCGAGCGTTTGTTCAAATAGGTGCGATTGCTTCCATTTTGCTAGAACAGCTTTATGGATGCCTGCAAGGTCGAGGTTGGCGTATTCTGGAAATGTACTCATGAGGTTATTCTACAGTAGCGATACACTTGAGTTCTATGGCAATGGGCGTGGGTAGGCTATTGATTTCCACCGTGGTGCGACACGGTTGGTTCACTTTAAAATATTCCGCATAAATGCGATTAAACGTGTGAAAATCGCGCTTCATATCCACGAGAAAGACCTGAACGTCGACCAATTCTTCCCAAGAAGAACCGCTCGCTTCCAAAATGGCCTTCACGTTTGCAAAAACGCTGTGGACCTGTGCTTCAAAGTCAAAAGCTTTAAAATTGCCATTGTGATCCAATTCCAATCCAGGAACTCCGCTATCATTCGCATCGCTTCCCGCCGTTCTAGGACCTACACCTGAGAGGAACAACAGGTTGCCAACTTTTCTGGCGTGTGGATACAAACCCACTGGTTTTGGGGCGGTTGAGGTTGAAATCTTACTTGAATCGGCCATATCACTTCTTTATTAAGTCTGCAAAAATAGGGAATGCACATGGGAAGCCCTTCATGAAATGGCAACAGGTTCAAAGAAAACTTAGTGTTATTTGTACACTTACTACAATTTGTTATATATTTGCCCTGTATGTGAAGATTGGTGGTTCTTTCTTTTCATGCTTCTGTGATAGGTTCTAGGGGCTATTTGGCAGAGTTTTCAGGGTGTTACTGAGCCGATTTTTAACACCAGAAAATCCTTCCAAATTCCCCTTTTTTTTTGCCCTAAACTTTCGTTTAGCACGATTTCTTCTCTGCCAATGTGTCTATTTTCGGAGGAAAGTTTCGAATTGGCCCTTTTTTAGCAGTCATAAAAGTCTACCCTTCGGGTACAACCTATTATTTTTGTAGACTATTTATAAGAACTTGACAGCCTCATGCTGAAACTCATATCCAAACTCGTGGGATCCAAAAGTGTCCGCGATCTCAAAAAATTGCAGCCTTACGTTGAATCCGTAAATGCTTTCGAAGCCGCGCTCACGGGCATGAGCAATGATCAGTTGCGCGAGCGGACAGCTTCGTTCAAAGCAAGTATTGCGGAAGCGACTGCGGAAACAAAAGCGTCCAAAGACGCGCTTTATGCTCAAATAGAAAACACACCGGATTACGATGCTCGCGAACCTTTGTATGAGCAGATCGAGGAATTGGATGCGCAAGAGCTTGAGTTAATAGAAGATGTTTTACGTACTATTCACCCAGAAGCATTTGGTGTGATGCGCGAAACAGCGCGTCGTTTTAATGCCGGTGATGTTCGTGCGACTGCAACAGCCCTAGACCATGAGCTGGCAAAGAAGCACGCACACATTACCATAGAAGGTGATGCGGTGATTTATGCCAATTCTTGGAAGGCAGCCGGCGGCGATATCACTTGGAACATGGTGCATTATGATGTGCAATTGATTGGGGGTACGGTGTTGCATCAAGGAAAAATTGCAGAAATGGCCACGGGTGAGGGTAAGACCTTAGTCGCGACCCTACCGGTGTATCTAAATGCCCTTGCAGGACGCGGCGTACATGTCGTTACGGTGAACGACTACCTCGCAAAGCGGGATAGTGAATGGATGGCTCCCGTATTTAATTTTCACGGCTTGACCATTGATTGTATTGATAAGCACCCTTCAAATTCTGAAGAGCGCCGTGCCGCTTACTACAGCGATATCACCTACGGAACGAATAACGAATTTGGTTTTGACTATTTACGCGACAACATGGCGCGCCGCCAAGAAGATCGCGTTCAAACCCGCGGTCACCATTTCGCCATTGTGGATGAGGTCGATAGTGTATTGATTGACGACGCAAGAACACCACTCATTATCTCTGGGCCTACCCCAAAGGGCGACCAGCATCAGTTTAATGAGTTGAAGCCTTTTGTTGAGGCGTTAATGACGGCGCAAAAAACATTGGTCCAAAAAGAATTGGCTGAAGCTAAGAAACTGATTAGCGAGGGGAACACTGAAGAAGGGGGTGTGAAATTACTTCGTGCGTACCGTGGACTGCCTAAATCAAAGCCACTGATCAAATTTTTATCACAAGACGGCATGAAGTCGCTACTCCAAAAGACGGAAGCGAATTACATGCAAGAGCAGGGCAAGAAAATGAAACTCATCGATGAAGAGATGTTCTTCACCATTGAGGAGAAAAATAATCAAATTGACTTGAGCGGTAAGGGGGTGGATCTCATTTCCAAAAATACGGCCAAGGACTTTTTTGTAATGCCGGACATCACTGCCGAGCTCAGTGCATTGGAAGACGCTGGACTGAGTGCGGAGGACAAAGCGGCTAAGAAAGATGTGGTCATGCGCGATTATGGTGTAAAATCAGAGCGCATTCATACNGTTAACCAATTGCTCAAAGCCTACGCCTTGTTCGAAAAGGATACGGAGTATGTGATCATGGACAACAAAGTAAAGATTGTCGACGAGCAAACGGGTCGTATTATGGAAGGTCGTCGTTATTCAGACGGTCTTCATCAAGCGATTGAGGCAAAGGAAAATGTCAAAATTGAGGCGGCAACGCAGACCTATGCCACCATCACTTTACAGAACTATTTCCGTATGTACCATAAACTGGCAGGAATGACAGGTACGGCAGAAACAGAGGCAGGGGAGTTTTGGGAAATCTACGAATTAGAAGTAGTGGTGATTCCAACCAACCGTCCTATTGCCCGTGACGATCGTGATGATTTAGTCTTTAAAACCAATCGCGAGAAGTACAATGCGGTGATAGATGAAATTGCTGCATTGCGCGATGCAGGAAGACCCATATTGGTGGGTACGACCTCAGTTGAAATTTCTGAATTGTTAAGCCGTGCGTTAAAGATTCGCAAGGTGCCACACCAGGTGTTGAACGCTAAGATGCACCAAAAGGAGGCTGAGGTTGTGGCTGAAGCAGGGAAACCCGGTATGGTGACTATTGCAACGAACATGGCTGGACGTGGTACGGATATTAAATTGAGCGATGAGGCGAAAGCTTCAGGCGGTCTTGCGATTATAGGTACTGAACGTCACGATAGCCGTCGTGTTGACCGCCAGTTGCGTGGTCGTGCCGGTCGTCAAGGGGATGTGGGTTCGTCCCAATTCTTCGTATCCCTAGAAGATAAACTCATGCGCCTGTTTAATTCCGAGCGAATTGCAGGTTTGATGGACCGATTAGGTCTTGAGGAAGGTGAGGTCATTCAGCACAGCATGGTAAGCAAATCTATCGAACGTGCGCAAAAGAAGGTTGAAGAGAACAACTTTGGAACGCGTAAGCGCTTGCTTGAATACGATGATGTGATGAACAGTCAACGTACGGTCATATATAAGCGACGTGGAAATGCATTGAGCGGCCAGCGTATCAAGGTGGACATCGCCAACATGATGTACGACACGTTAGCGGATTTAGTCGAGGGTTACCAACCAGCGAAAGACTTTGAGGGCTTTAAACTAGACTTCTTTAGAACCTTTGCTTTTGAGCCTTCAATGGATGCTGATACGTTCAACACCGGGGCCATTGACGATCTGGCTAATGCGTTATTCACTCAAGCCAGCAATTTCTATCGTGAAAAAGGAAACCGTATTTCTACCGCAGCACTACCGGTATTTAAACAAGTCGTTGAAGATCCAAAAAACAACTACGACAAAATTTTAGTACCAATCACTGATGGCCAAAAGGCATTACAAGTGACTTCAGTGCTCAAGGAAGTGATGGACACCAATGGTCAATCGCTCATTTCGGATATCGAAAAAGGGATATCTATTGCGATCATTGACGATCAATGGAAAGAGCACTTGCGTGCCATGGACGACTTGCGTCAAAGTGTTCAGGGAGCGGTTTATGAGCAGAAAGATCCCTTGTTGATTTACAAATTTGAGTCTTTTGAATTGTTCAAATCATTAGTTTCTCGCGTCAACCAAGAAATCGTAAGCTTCTTGTTCAGAGGTGATTTACCTGCGAACGATCCAAGCAGTGTTCGTCAAGCGCCGGCTTCACAACCTAAGCAACCAAAACTACAAGAGAGTCATCCCGGAACGGATGTGCCTTCGACTTCTTCTGGAAGAGCGCCGCAACAGCCGCGACCAAAACCCGCGCCGGTGGTGAATACAGGTAAAACCTACGGTCGAAACGATGCAGTGACCATTGTGAACATGCAATCGGGTGAAGAGCGTAATGTTAAATACAAAAAAGCCGAACCGCTGCTGCAACAGGGCTGGGTTATAAAAGAGTAATCTGATGTTCTGGACGGCATTGACGCGTATTCTTCTTCGCAACAGGTTTGCATGGTTAGTCACTGTGGCATTTGCTACTGCTTTCATGGCCTATCAAGGCACCTCTGTGGAGATGACCTACGAATTCGCAAAGTTGATGCCGGAGACAGATTCCGTTTCCATAGAATACAATCAATTGGTTGAGGAATTTGGACAGGCCTCAAATACCGTAGTCATTGCTATGGAAGACGCCGATTTCTTCCAGCGAGAACATCTTGAGCANTGGCTTGAATTAATGGGAGACTTGAAAGCGGTGGACGGCATAGAACACGTTCAGAGTTTGACAGAAGCCTACGGATTATTCGTTGACAGCACTACAGAAAAATTGGCTCCGGATACGCTGTTCAAGGCATTACCAGTAAACGGTGAAGAAGAAATATCGCTTGAGGCACGAGTTAAAAGTTGGCCCTTCTACAAAGGGATTTTGTACAAAGGCGATACCTATATGGCAATTTTACGCATCGATGAGGAGCGTTTGTACAACAAACAGATAGTCCCGGTAATTGAAAATGCGAAGGCCATTATTTTAGCATGGGAGGCAAGTACAGGAAGGGACCTTCATATGTCTGGTTTGCCTTGGATCCGCATCGCTAATTCCAATGCGTTAAAAACAGAGATCTACCGCACTGTTGGCCTTACGCTTCTTGTAACCGTTGTCATTTTTTACCTTTTCTTAAAGAGTTTTAGAGCTACGGCCATCTCCATTATGATTGTCGCTTTAGGGGCTATATGGGCCTATGGAATCATGGGGCTTATGGGCTACGGATTGACGCTACTCTCCTCTTTGATTGCGCCTTTGATTATTGTTATTGGCGTCCCAAATTGCATTTACCTCATCAATAAATACCATCAAGAGTACAAGAAGCACGGAAAACAAATCAAGGCTATTCAACGCGTGGTCAGTAAGGTAGGGTACATCGCCTTAATCACAAATACGACTACGGCACTTGGTTTCGCAGCGTTCATTCTTACAAGTAGTGAAAATTTAGTCCAATTTGGTGTTGTGAGTTCGTTGAGTATTCTCGCGGTATTTGTGCTTTCGATTGTACTCGTTCCGATCATTTACAGTTATGTGAGTCCACCTAAAGAGCGACACCTCAACCATTTTGATGTGGCTTGGCTCATCTCGTTTTTGGACTTCCTGGACAATGCGGTAGAAAACAAGCGAAAGTGGGTCTATGGGATTACTAGCGTTGCTGTGATTGCTGCAGTATATGGCGTGACGTTGATCCAGACGGCGGGCAATCTCACCGCAGACTTCAATAAAAACAAGCAGATCTATAAGGACGTCAAATACTTTGAGCATGCTGTTGGTGGCGTCGTTCCATTAGACATTATTATTGATACGAAACGCGACGGTGGTGTAGAACGTCTGAGCACGCTTCGACGCATGGAGCAGTTGCAAGACAGTTTAAACGCCATGCCAGAACTGAGTCGGTCTGGTAGTATTGTTGACTTCGTGAAATTCGCAAAGCAGGGTGTCATGTTTGGTAACCCAGACCTTTACGAACTTCCATCACGTTCGGAGCAGCAGTGGTTGTTGACGTATTTGCCGCGCGGTTTGAAAGACGAATCAGGATTGGCNAATTCTTTAGTAACCCCAGACGGTCGCAAGGCACGGATTACCGTTCAAATGGCCGACCTTACAACCCCTGAAATGCGTGTTTTAACGGATAAAGTGAAGCGTCTCGTTGCACAAATATTCCCGGGAGAAAACTTTGACGTAAGCATTACTGGAGCCTCGATCAAATTCATTCGTTCGACGAGTTACCTCATCAATAACCTTATACTCTCATTGTTGCTAGCCGTCATTGCCATTTCAATTATTATGGCACTCTTGTTCATGAGTGCTCGAATGGTTTTGATTTCTCTAATTCCAAACCTCATACCCATGCTAATAACGGCAGGAATTATGGGCTATGCAGGAATTCCATTAAAACCGTCTACCATCTTAGTGTTTAGTATTGCCTTTGGCATATCTGTAGACGACAGCTTACACTTTTTAGCGAAATACAGGCAAGAATTGAAGGCAAATGGTTGGAACATCAGGTGGGCAGTGAAGAGTTCCATTCTAGAAACAGGTTTGAGCATGTTCTATACTTCTGTGGTTCTATTTTGTGGATTCTCCGTCTTCATGACGTCAAGTTTTGCAGGCAACCAAAGCTTAGGTCTGTTGACGGCCATTACGTTATTCGTTGCGATGTTGAGTAATCTATTGGTACTTCCTTCGTTTCTAATGTCCATGGAAAAATGGGTTACGAAGAAAGATTTAAGCGAAAACATTCTCGATATTTATGATTCTGAGGTAGGACCTGAGGACGAAGAATAAGCACTATGAAAGGAATACTACTCGCCGGAGGCTCCGGTACCCGACTACATCCACTGACCCTTGCGGTGAGCAAACAGTTGATGCCGGTTTACGACAAGCCGATGATTTATTACCCGCTGAGTACATTAATGCAAGCGGGCATTCGTGAGATTCTGATCATTACCACGCCACACGATGCGCCTTTGTTTCAGAAGCTATTGGGCGATGGCTCGAGCTTGGGCTGTGTGTTTGAATACACGGTTCAGGAACGTCCAGAAGGTCTTGCACAAGCGTTTATTTTAGCTGAGGAGTTTATTGGTAAGGATAGTGTCGCACTTATTCTAGGCGACAATATCTTTTACGGTTCGTCTATGGCGCAGGTTTTACAACAGAGCAAGGATCCTTCAGGCGGTATGGTTTTCGCCTACCGCGTAAGTGATCCTGAGCGTTACGGTGTGGTCGAATTTGACGGGCACATGAAGGCCCTTTCGATAGAAGAAAAACCGCAACACCCTAAAAGTGATTATGCTGTCCCTGGATTGTATTTCTACGACAATAGAGTGGTAGCGATTGCTAAGAATTTGAAGCCAAGCCCACGCGGCGAATTGGAAATCACGGACGTGAATAAGCGTTACCTTGAATGGGGTGAGCTGGAAGTTGGCGTACTGGACCGCGGAACGGCGTGGTTGGATACCGGCACTTTTGCCAGTTTACAGCAGGCAGGGCAGTTCGTAGAGGTTATNGAGGAGCGCCAAGGGTTGAAGGTTGGATGTATAGAAGAAATCGCCTACGAGCAAGGATTTATTGATGCGGCGCAGCTAGAACAATTGGCCCAACCGCTCGTTAAAAGTGGATACGGAAAATATTTGCTGAAATTGCTCAAATAACATGAAACACCTCACCGCCTTACAAGACCTTTTTCAAGCCGAAGTGGACCAGTTAAATTTGGGCACAGCCCCAGCAAAACTGTACGATCCCATGCACTATATCATGGAATTGGGGGGCAAGCGTTTACGTCCAATCTTAAGTTTAATGGGTGCCGGGATTTATGGCGATCCAGCCAAGGCCATGCCGCAAGCTATGGCGNTAGAGCTTTTTCACAACTTCTCGCTCATTCATGACGACATTATGGATGCAGCGCCTTTGCGCCGCGGAAAAACAACCGTTCATAAAAAATGGGACGATAATGTAGGTATACTCTCGGGTGATGGTATGTTGGTCAAAGCTTACCAATTCCTAGCGCAATGTGAGCCTGCGATTCTTCCAGAGGTGCTCGGCACATTTTCTCAGACGGCTCTTGAAGTTTGCGAGGGCCAGCAAATGGATATGGATTTTGAAACCATGGACGAAGTATCCGCAGCTACCTATATACAGATGATCCAATTCAAAACTTCTGTTTTGCTTGGTTGTGCGATGAAGGTGGGCGCATTAGTCGGTGGTGGCTCGAAAAAAGATGCTGATGCTTTGTATCAGTTTGCTTTGTTATTAGGCACCTCTTTCCAGATCAAAGACGATTACCTAGATGTGTATGGGGATCCAGAGAAGTTCGGAAAGCAGGTAGGTGGAGATATTCTAAGCAATAAGAAAACCTTGCTGTGGATAGAAGCCCAGCGCCGTGCAGGACTTCAAAATATAGATTTTACTGCATATGCCGCGTTGGCCGCGAACGAAGAAAAAGTGCACAGTTTTCAGGAATTGTACAAGGTTTTAGGCGTGGATACTTATGCAAAAGAGCAAATAGACCACTACTACCGTTTGAGCTTACANGCATTGGACGCTGTAGCAGTTCCTGAGGAAAAATTGGCGCCGCTGAAGGAGTTTGCAGCTTGGCTCTATTCCCGNGAGTCTTAATTAACGAACACCTTTCTCAACCCACTATTTCGGGTTATTTTTGCCGTCTAATCTTACCCATCATGAATGTATTGGTATTAGGCTCAGGCGGCCGTGAACATGCGCTATCTCATAAAATTGGTCAAAGCGCGCAGTGCGCAAAACTGTTTATTGCCCCTGGCAATGGCGGAACGGCCGCGCTCGGAGAGAATGTAGCGCTCGATATTGAGAACGCTACAGAGGTTGCCGCCTTTGTAAAAGCCAATGCCATTGATGTGGTCGTCATAGGTCCTGAAGCACCATTGGTTGCAGGATTGCACGACGGTTTGAAGTCATTTCCAGAGCTTCAAGACCTCATAGTTGTAGGGCCCCGTCAGGCAGCTGCAGAGCTAGAAGGCTCGAAAGACTTCGCCAAAGAATTTATGATGCGTCACAACATCCCAACGGCAGCTTACCAAACGTTTACTAAAGACACATTAGCGGAAGGTCAGGCCTTCTTAGAAACCTTGGATGCACCGTATGTATTGAAAGCGGATGGACTTGCCGCAGGTAAGGGGGTATTGATTATTGAAAACCTTGATGAGGCGAAGGAAGAACTCAAAAACATGTTGGTGGATGCCAAATTTGGGGATGCTTC
>JGI26083J51738_10002240_pt1 | contig 10104 bp, 6 predicted proteins | sample SaaInl85LU_5_DNA_FD_51738 | JGI IMG/M metagenome (IMG submission 51738)
CGCCCACTGGTTTGATGCGGTGGTTATGCCACTTTGCGAGCAGCAAAGTTGGTATAGACCAGTTGTATTAGAGCCATCGATGGTAGCTCGATAAGCGTGTCGATTGCCGTTGTTATTGTTTGCTTCAATAGCGGGGAGAGCCTCACTCGCTGCGTGACTTCAGTTATTAGTCAAACGCTGCAAGCTACTCGAATTATTGTCGTTGATAATGCATCGACCGATACCGCCACGCAGGACGTACTCAGTGCGTTGCCCGCGCGTGTCGAGCAGCTATTGTTGGACGTCAACGTTGGATATGGCGCAGCCATCAATAAAGCTGCGGCATCCTTGTCAGACTGTGAATTCGTGTGCTGCCTCAATCCAGATGCGTTTCCCGAGACCACTTTTTTAGAGATGTTACACGCGGCGATTACTCACGATGCTTCTATCGGAAGTATGGCGCCGTTAATGCTGAATGCTGCGCAACCGACTGTTATCGACGGCGCAGGCGATGTTTTGTCGATTAGCGGTTACGGGTGGCGCCGATTTCACGGTCGAGCTGTCCGTGATTGTGATCTTGTACCCACGTCAGTTTTTAGTGCATGCGCCGGTGCCTGTCTGTATCGCTTGAGGGCAATCACTGAGGTCGGTGGATTCGATGAGCAGTTCTTTATGTATGCCGAGGATCTCGAACTTGGGTTTCGTCTGCAGCTTGCAGGATACAAATGTGAGTTCCAACCAAAGGCTTTAGTGGCACATGTTGGCTCAGAAACTACCGGTTATCGAAGTGATTTCTCAGTTTATTGGGGGCACCGCAATGCGTTATTGCTCGTTATAAAAACAATGCCTCTTGTGTTGCTGCCCTTCGCCCTGCTATCTCATATCGCTATAACGTTGCTGCTGTGCTTATTAATGGCGAGAAGGGGACAGTTAAAAGTGCTCTTAAGCGCTAAGTGGGACGCACTCCGCCTCGCTGGCTCTTTTTGGCGTCGCCGCTCTTCGGTTGCGAGCGGCAGTCAGTGAGTAGTATCGCGGGTGCGCTGCATTGGGGGCGACGACAGTAAGTCTACTGTTGCTGGGGTCTCGCATGTTCAGAGCGATTCGCTCTCCCGTGGAGGGATAAAGTGCTGCGCCAATACTTGGCTAACAGCCTCGTAGGTGAAGTGCTCATTGATTACTTTTGAGGCCAGTTTTGACTTGTTCTGCAGTGCCTGTAGGTCAGAATAATAAGTGGCTAAATTGTGAGCGAAACTTGCCGCATCATCGGCAATGAAAAGCGCTGCATCGGCGCATGGAACGCCCTCCGCTCCTATCGTCGTTGTGAAAACGGGAATGCCATGGAACATTGCTTCTAGGACTTTGCCTTTTACGCCTGCGCCAAAGCGCAAGGGCACGATGCTTGCACGCACTTGTTGGTAAAGTTCTATGAGCGCCTCGTCACTGAGGAAGCCGTGCACCTTTATACCGTCACCGTCGAGGGATTTGATCTCATCGGGCATATTTGATCCGACAATATGAAGTTGGATGCCAGGGCAATGTGTTTTTAACTCGGGGAATATTTCTTGACAGAACCAGCGCAATCCATCGGCATTTGGCGGGTGGTTAAAGCCGCCGACAAATAGCAGATCCGAGCGCTCTGCGAAGTTTGTTACCTCTGAAGAACACGATGGAAAGACATTTAAGGGGAGCGTATGCGCGGGGACTAAAGGATCAATGCTGTTAATAGCATCGACTTCGACTTGCGACGGATATAAAACAACATCAAAGCGATGGAAAAGGTCAAACTCTTTCTTCTTCCACGTGTTTGCATCTTTGCGAGTGTCGCTGCTGCCCGTAAGCGCTGCTTCTCGCTCGAGTCGCAGGTAGTGCAAATCATGACCAAAATAGACTTTCCACGGTCGCGGCGTCATGGCATCAATACGATCTATCCAGTCGCTCGCAATGTGAGGCCGCATAAGATACGCGACGTCAATATACGCCGCATTCTCGCTAAGCCATGTCGTCATAGCTTTTCTTGAGGCATCGCCAATGAGTACTTCGATGCCCATTTGCTGAAGCGTCGTTGTGTAGGGCTCGTGTGGATAAAAATTATCGCCAATAAAAGTCACTTGAAAATTGTTGCTTACGAGTAACTGTAGATATTGAAACGTGGAGCGTGACCCTGCATCTTTGTCGTAGTGGGGCACATAATGATCGATGACTAGAATATGGGGCTTGTCCCGAGACCTATCTCTCGCAAGGAAGACAGACTCCGCATTAGGGAAATGAGACGTCGTGAGCTCACTCTCCCACTTGTCAAAAAATTGTGCACGGTTGGTTACTTGAAACGCCTTTAGACCCTCGGACTCATCGGTGCCATTGCTAACACCTTCGAAATGGATGACGTTTGATGCAGGCTGCAGCACAACCCTTAAATCAGCCTGGCGAACTTTAAAGCATAGATCCGTATCTTCGTAGTAGGAGGGGGCATACCGTTCATCGAACTTCCCTAACTCAATGAAGACTTTTTTGCGAATCATGAGGGCCGCGCCCGACACATAATCGCAGTCTTTTAAGTAGGAGTATGCCGGCGCATCGGGATCTTGAAGGCGCCCGAAATTCCACGCGCTTGCGTCGTTCCAAACGATGCCACCTGCTTCTTGAAGGCGTCCATCCGGGTACAGCAAGCGAGATCCCGCAATGCCGATGTCTGTATGTTGCTCAAACGTATCGAGCAAGCTGTCAAACGTGTCAGCTTGAACAAGCGTGTCGTTGTTGAGGAAGAAAATGAAGTCCCCTCTGCAGGTATCTACCGCGCGATTACACGATCGTAGAAATCGGAGGTTACTGGTATGTCGCACAACACGCAGTCCGGGTATCGCTGCTAGCACTCTTTCAGTCTCATCCGTGGAACAGTCGTCGGCAACAACAACCTCGAACGGCACCTTTGGAGGATGCTCGGCAATGGAACGCAAACAAGCCAGTGTGTAATGGACCTGATTATAGACAGGGACTAAAATTGAAAGAATAGGATCCCGCGAGGCTGGGAATGCAAATCCCGGATTCTCAATCTGATCCTCACTCAGCGGAGCGATGTGTTCCTCCCGACGTTGATCGCTCTGTGTCAGTAAATCTTCGTAGTTGCCTACCACCTGCTCCGTCAAATCGGGACGTTGAAAAATGAGGCGGATCAGGTTCAGTGCTCGTCGAGGTGAAGCAAGCCTCAGCAGTTTGATGGGGTGAGAGAGCGAGAGCCTGGCAAAAGATGTCAACTTCAATAAGCGGGGGTTGGACTGGATTCTAGGCAGCATCCAGGTGGTAATTGGCTTCCTTATGGGGAAAGTCAGCGCACGCCCAACGCGGAACGACACGGAATGCAACACATCTCGATGAATTCGATCATAGTCATCTAAGTGGCGTTGGTATTCTTCCTGCTCCGCTTTGTTCTGCGCGCTAATTCGCTCGAGTTCTGCGTTGTTCTGCGCGCTAATTCGCTCTAGTTCTGCTTTGTTCTGCGTAATTGTCTGCTCGAGTTTTTGAGTCAGAGCTTGGTTGTCAGTTCGAGCAGCCTGGACCGCAGTTTCTTTGTTTCGAACGCTGTTCTGTAAGCTCGTAATTTCGCCCGTTTGGATCTCGATATGGCGTTCCCGCTCATTTTTCTGAGAAGCCAAATCGTTAATCTCAAATGATTGGTGTTTGTTTTTAAGCTCAAGCGCCTCAACGTGCTGTTGCGAGTCTCTGAGTACGAACAGTGTGCGTCGAAGTTGTTCCGCAAGTAATATTTTTTGTGACTTAAGAGATGGTTCGTCATGCCCCGGTGACCTGGAGCTCGGGTGGTCGGTGGATGCCGCTTTTGCGGACAGCTCTTCAGCAATCGCTGCGAGCTCCGATGGCACATCCTTGTTCTCTCGAAGATCTGCCAAGGAGTGCTGATGATGNCTGAGAGAGCTATCAATGAAGTCGCGNTTGAANGCCTCAATGCTATTGGCATNAGCTTTCTCACCCATCCACAGTCCGAGCCGCTCAACNTGCGTATCGAAGTCGTTTAGCAGCAGGTCGTAATCAAGATAAATCGCATTGGATGGCGCCGTAGCGAGTAGCGCAGACCAATAATAATGCGTCAGTATCAATCCCGTTGGCTGGGATAGCTGATTTCGACTCTCGAGAGAACCCGAGATATCGAGAGGATTGCGATAAACAATGCAGGTTCTACAGGTGGCATCTATCTCGGAGATGGCCTGCTCCCAAAACGGCAGCAACAGGCAAAGTCGCGGGTCTTTAATAGCAAACCGCGTGACTCCTGAGGTTTTGTCTCTCAGCAAATCGCACGCTTGGTTGAGCTGGGCGTNGGTCCACGTCAGTTGCCGATCAACGGATTGTGGAGGAACGTCCCAAGCNGCGTCATTGTGCGCGATTAGGTGATCATTTAGCGCCACAACATCGAGATCTTCGAAGAACCCTTTTGGGTTATCAATATTTGCCTGCATGAGGTGATCGCCCAAGCTGAACCCAAAGAGTTCAAAGAGCTTGGCAGTGAGGCTTGTGCCACTGCGATGCATGCCACAAATCAGTAAAATTTCAGTAGTCATTATGGATTAAGCAAGCTTGTTATTCAGGAACGTATTGTAGGCTTCGAGCACGCTCTCAGTTTCACCAATACAGCGTATGGTCCCCTCTTCTATCCACATCACTCGGTCACAAAGCTGTTGTACTGTAGTGAGATCGTGGGCTACGAGCACGACACTCCTGTCTGCCTTGATAACATCGTGAATGGCCTGACTGGATTTGGTTCGAAACTCACCATCGCCAACGCCCAGCATTTCATCGATGAGAATGATTTCTGGTGCCGCTGCAAGTGCTATAGCCAAGGCTAATCGAGCGCGCATACCTGATGAAAAGGTCCCTAACTTTTGCTTCGGGTCAATCTCTAAATCAGCAAAAGCCATTATCTCATCATGCCTGTTGGTAATCTCTCTGTGGGATAGCCCGAGCAGCATACCTATGACGAAAATATTTTCTCTNGCCGGCAGGTCAGGCATGAAGCCCACGTTAATNGTTAACAAGGACGCTCGNGTCTTAGGCTGACGCACCACGCGACCGGCATCTGGCAGGGTTATGCCCGCAAGCACGCTGAGAAGAGAGCTTTTTCCGGCCCCGTTGCGACCGATGACGCCGAGTGTCTCGCCGTGCTGGAGCTCAAAATTGAGGTTTGAGAGAACCCAGCCATCTCTTTGGGTGTAGTCTTTGTAGCGAATGCCAAGGTCGGTCACCGTAAGAATATGCTGATCGCCCCTTGCCATTAGAATAATACTCTAGGTATTCGTCGGTTAAGTCGACGTGTAGCCACGTGGCCACCGCTGACATAAATACGCCAATGACTGTGACATAAGCGAGTGACGACAGTTTAGGCGGGAGTCCGGCCAGCAAAATATTGCGATATTCAGAGAACAGGACAGCAAACGGGTTTGAGTAAAACCAAAACTGCGCGTCCTCGGGAAAGCTGTCGATATTAAAAAAGATACCTGAGACAAGCATTAAAACGATAATGCCGTTATCGATTATGGGTTGCAGATCAGGTATTACTGGCACCAAAATGGCAAGTGTGCTGGCCAAGCCAAATAGCAATAATAAGTGTGTCATGTATACCGGCAACAGCCAGAGTAAGGCTGTGATACTCAGCCCCTTAAGGTACGCAATAACCGATAGCATGAGCACTAAAATGATCAGGAATTTAGTGGTGCTAATGGCTAGTGAAAACACTGGGAAAACAATTTTTGGTAGGTACACTTGAGCAATAATGCCTCGAGCATGAAGAATACTCACGGAGCCGTTTGACAAACACGAGGCCGTCCATTTCCAATGAATAAGCCCAACCAGCAAAAATGGAATAAAGTCGTCCTCGCCCTGACGAGTACCCCACTGGAAGATGCCGTAGAAGGCAAGCAGGTACAGTGCGGGTTCTAGAATCCACCAAGCCATGCCAAGGAAATAGGTGGAAGCCTCGGCTTTTAGCTCGGCATAGGTCTTATAGACCACGAGTTCTGAATATCGGCGCAGAGCCGCCCGTAAATTCATAGGATTTTTTGATGACGAATCTTCTCCGGAGCGTGGAGTCTAGTGTTAGCGCTTCCATAAGTCTACAAACGGCCACGACAGGAACAGCTCTGTGAAGGCCATGATTTTGGCCGCCGGAGAAGGCCGGCGCATGCGCCCCCTCACCGACCATACGCCCAAGCCGCTATTAAAGGTGGCCGGACGCACGCTCCTTGAGCACCACATTATTAACTTGCGGGATGCAGGCATCACTGACCTGGTGGTGAATGGCGCTTATTTGGGTGAGCAAGTAAAGCGTTTTTGCGGGGATGGCAGTCGCTGGGGGGTCAACATTGCATTTTCTATGGAGTCTAAGCCCTTAGAGACTGCAGGTGGCATTATTAATGCCTTGCCCTTGCTCGGTGACGCCCCATTTTTGGTCGTTAACGGCGACGTCTATTGTCCTTATAGATTTGGTGAACTTGCCAGTACCTCGCTCCCAGAAGGCTGCGCTCATATTGTTTTGGTGCCAAACCCTGCACACAACTCAGAGGGCGATTTCAGCCTTTTGGATAGGAAGGTCACTCACCGATCGGACAAGGCATGGACTTTTAGTGGCTTGGGCCTTTATACCCCTAAATTTTTTGCAGATTGTGCTCCGGGAACGCGGCCACTTAAACCACTTCTCGATGCAGCAATTGACGAAGATCGCTTGTCAGGCCAAGTGTGGAAGGGGCTATGGACCGATGTGGGTACGCCTGAGCGCCTAACGTTACTCGATCGAGAACTCTCGAACGCTTTTTAACGACCCTCTGATGGGCTTGGAGTTAGCGAAGCGCGGTCGGTCGGGGTAAACTATGCGCTCCATCATTGACGAAGCTTACCCATGTCCGATTATCTAATAGCCCCCTCCATTCTGTCTGCCAATTTCGCGTGTCTAGGTCAGGAGGTTGATGATGTGCTGGCCGCTGGTGCCGATATTGTCCACTTTGATGTTATGGANAATCATTACGTGCCAAATCTCACGATAGGGCCCATGGTGTGCAAGGCTTTGCGCGACCACGGCGTTACCGCCCCCATCGATGTTCACCTTATGGTGCAGCCGGTCGATGCGCTCATCGGCATGTTCGCCGANGCGGGCGCGAGCTATATCACGTTCCATCCCGATGCCTCTACCCACGTTGACCGCTCCCTCCAACTAATTCGCAGTGCAGGCTGTAAAGCGGGGCTCGTGTTTAATCCCGCGACATCCCTAGATGCGCTGAAGTATGTGATGGATAAAGTCGATATGATCCTTCTCATGTCGGTAAACCCAGGGTTTGGTGGTCAGGCATTTATACCCGCAACCCTCGATAAGCTCAGAGAGGCCCGTGAGCTTATTGATGCGAGTGGTCTCGATATCCGTTTGGAAGTTGATGGTGGGGTGGGGCCGAACAACATCGCGGCAGTGGCAGCGGCTGGCGCCGACACGTTTGTCGCGGGTTCGGCGATTTTTAACCAACCCGACTATAAGACGGTTATCGATCAGATGCGCTCGGAGTTAGCTGGCGTTTGATGATGGTTGACCCACTAGAGTTCAAGCGTCTGCAAGGTGAGGGATACCAGCAAATCCCCATTACGCGCACTATTTTGGCCGATATGGAAACACCGCTGTCGGCCTACAGAAAGCTTGCGTCAGGACCTTATTCATTTTTGTTTGAGTCGGTTCAAGGTGGCGAAAAATGGGGGCGTTACTCCATCATTGGGTTGCCCGCTCGTCGCTGGCTAACAGTATCCGGTAATGACGTAACACTGTTTGAAAACGGAGAAGTCCACCAGAAAATTACCTGCGACGATCCGCTCGACTTCATCGAGACAACCCATCAGAAATTTCAGAGCGCACCTTTAGAGGGACTCCCGGTGTTCCATGGCGGGCTAGTGGGCTACTTTGGTTATGACACCGTCCGCTATGTCGAGCCAAAGCTGCAACATAGCTGTCCAAAAGATGTTTTAGGTTGTCCAGACATTTTGTTGTTAGTCGCTGAAGAAGTCCTCGTCTTTGATAATTTGGCAGGCACGCTCACCATGGTGGTCAACGCGGCGGTGGATGAGCCTGAATCTTACGCGCGCGCTATAGCCCGCCTTGACGAGCTCGAACAAACGCTTCCGAAGCCTGGTCCCGCGCTCCAAGCGATCGCCATCGGTGAGCTTGATACTCAGAGNATAGAGGCGTCCGCACATTTCACGACCCAGCAGGCGGAGTTTGAAGGCTGGGTTGAGCGTATCCGTGAATACATCTTAGATGGCGACGTAATGCAGGTAGTACCTTCGCAGCGAATGTCGATCGACTTTGATCGGCAACCTATTTCGCTTTACCGNGCGCTGCGTAATTTAAACCCGTCTCCTTACATGTATTTTTTGGATATGGGTGATTTTCAGATTGTGGGTTCATCGCCGGAGATTCTTGTTCGATCAGAGCAGGGGCAAGTGACCGTTCGTCCTATTGCGGGCACGAGAAAGCGCGGGAAAACCGAGCAGGAAGATGACGCACTGGCCGCCGACTTGCTCGCCGATGCCAAGGAGATAGCAGAGCATCTGATGCTTATTGACTTGGGTCGTAATGATATCGGCCGTATTGCTAAGCCGGGTACGTTAGCGCTTACCGAAAACATGGTGATAGAGCGCTATTCACACGTTATGCATATTGTGTCTAACGTGACAGGAGAGGCGCGCGAGGGCTTGTCGGCAATGGACGCACTGCGAGCCACACTGCCCGCTGGAACCTTAAGCGGTGCTCCCAAAGTGCGGGCTATGGAAATTATTGATGAACTCGAACCCTTGAAGCGCGGAATATATGGCGGCGCCATTGGCTACTTATCCTGGGCAGGAGATATGGATACAGCAATCGCGATCCGAACAGCGGTAGTTAAGAATGGACAGGTTCATGTTCAAGCGGGTGCCGGTGTTGTGGCCGATTCGGTGCCTGCGTCTGAGTGGGAAGAAACTTTAAATAAAGCGCGCGCGATGCTGCGTGCGATTGCGATGGTTGGTTGAGTAGAGGACGCGCTGTTGAATGCCAATGAACATGATATTACGGACGACGCCCTGGAGGCTCACTACATGTCCGGGGAGTATGACCGGGTCCTAGCGATTTGCTGGGAGCGAATCGCAGCTAATCAGTCGAGCCCACTGGTTACTATCTGTCTGAAAAAAACGTTGAGAACGCCAGAGATCGATGGGGTTAACTATGACTCACTCAAAGCTCTGGCCAAGGAGCATCGTAAGGCGGCCGAGTGGGACGACGTTGTAGCGCTTGGTGCTTTGGGTGCATTTAAATTTCCCGGTGATCGTTTCTTCTGTTTGTTACTCGCAGACAGCCTTTTTCAGCTAGAAAAATATGACTTAGTACATAGTGCTCTGGCGCCCCTTGGTGCACCGAAGCAGGGCGACGTCGTCTTGCTCAATGCCTACGCTTCGCTGGCGCACGTGCGAGGCGACTCTGAGGGGGCGTCGGTATATTTCAAGCAGCTATTAAAAGAAGAGCCGAACAATTATGACATTGCAGTGAATTATTCGGCCTCTCTTCACGGCCTTAAAAAGTACGGCGAAGCGCAAAAAATTCTCGAAGGTTTACTCCACAAAAGCAATGATCCATTGGATATTGTTTTTCGGTTGGTTCAAATTTATTCGGTCCAAGATTTCAATGTGGAAGAAAAATTAGAAGAGATCGACGCCCGTTACTTCTCCAATTTGAGCAGTAAAAAAGCGTCCGATGCGCATGCGCAAGTACGACTTTTTCTTCAGGATTTAACAGGTGTCATTGAAGGGCTTGAAGCATCGCTTTCGTATGAAAACGATTTAGAAGTTAGGTTCTCACTGGCAGAAACGCAAATAGCTGCGGGCCGATTCGCGGAAGGCTTCGAAAACTATGGCGTTCGATTTGACGCATTTCCAAAGCTAGCGTATTTCCGCTTTGATCTTCCCGCTTACAAGGGCCAGCACCTCACTGACGAAACGCTTGTTATTTGGGGCGAGCAAGGAATCGGTGATGAAATACTGTTCTCTCTCTATTTTGAGGAGCTAGCGCGCCGAGTAAAGCACGTGACGGTGACCGCAGATGATAGGTTGATTCCT
>JGI26083J51738_10002254_pt1 | contig 10064 bp, 10 predicted proteins | sample SaaInl85LU_5_DNA_FD_51738 | JGI IMG/M metagenome (IMG submission 51738)
ATCGTAATACCACGGGCCTTCTCTTCCGGCGCGCCGTCAATCTCGTCATAGGCTTTAAAATCACCAAATTGCTTGGTGATCGCAGCTGTCAAGGTTGTCTTACCATGGTCAACGTGACCAATCGTGCCGATGTTAACGTGGGGTTTCGAGCGTTCAAACTTTTCCTTAGCCATGGGTGGCTCCTCTTGTTGTTCGTGGCGGTGGGCACGATGCCCACCCTACGGGTTGGTGTAGGGTGGGCCAGTGGCCCACCACGTTTATGCAAATTTCGCTTGGATCTCTTCAGAGATATTCGACGGAACAGGTTCGTAGTGATCGAACTGCATGGTAAAATTGGCGCGGCCCGAAGACATGGAACGCAGAGTATTGATGTAACCAAACATATTCGCCAAAGGCACAAAGGCATCAATCGCAATCGCGTTGCCGCGATTTTCTTGACCCTGAACTTGACCCCGACGCGATGTCAAATCGCCGATGATGCCACCTGTATACTCTTCAGGTGTGATCACTTCGACCTTCATCACAGGCTCAAGCAGTTTCGCGCCAGCCAGACGCATGCCTTCGCGCATACACATCCGCGATGCGATCTCAAAGGCCAGAACAGAGGAGTCAACATCGTGATATTTACCCTCAAGCAAAGCCACTTTGAAGTCGATCACAGGGAAGCCAGCCAGAGGACCGCTGTCCATAACGGAGCGAATACCCTTTTCAACACCTGGGATATATTCCTTTGGAACCGAGCCGCCAACGACGCGAGATTCGAAAGAATAACCTTCACCTGGCTCGGTCGGCGTGATGGTCAGCTTGACCTCACCGTATTGACCAGAACCACCCGATTGTTTTTTGTGGGTGTAAGTGTGGGTGACTTCATGGCCGATGGTCTCACGATAGGCCACCTGTGGCGCACCGATATTGGCTTCGACTTTAAACTCACGGCGCATACGATCCACAAGGATATCCAAATGCAGCTCGCCCATGCCTTTCATGATGGTCTGACCTGATTCAAGGTCAGTTTCCACGCGGAAGGATGGATCTTCAGCAGACAGACGCTGCAGCGCGAGGCCCATTTTCTCTTGGTCGCCCTTGGTTTTTGGCTCAACCGCAATTTCGATCACAGGCTCTGGGAAAGTCATTGTTTCCAGAACCACCGGAGCATTCACCGCACAAAGTGTATCCCCAGTTGTTGTGTCCTTCAGGCCACCCAAAGCGATGATGTCGCCAGAAAATGCTTCTGAGATTTCATCACGGTCATTGGAGTGCATGATCATCATACGACCCACGCGCTCTTTCTTACCCTTTGTGGAGTTCAAGAAAGAATCGCCTTTTTCCAATTTGCCAGAATAAATCCGTGTGAAGGTCAAAGAGCCAACAAAGGGGTCATTCCAGATTTTGAACGCCAGCGCAGAGAAGGGCATGTCATCATCCGCACGGCGGGCGATGTCACGGGTTTCTGTCTCATCGCCGGGTTTAAAGCCCATATAGTCGACAACATCGAGAGGGCTCGGCAAGTAATCTACAACCGCGTTCAGCAAGGGCTGAACACCTTTGTTTTTAAACGCAGATCCACCAAGCACAGGCACGAATGCCATCGCCAATGTACCCTTGCGGATCAATTTGCGCAGCGTCGGAACGTCGGGCTCATTGCCTTCCAAATATTCCATCATGGCTTCATCATCTTGCTCGACAGCAGATTCAACCAATTTGGCGCGCCATTTATCAGCTGTTTCTTGCAGCTCAGCACGGATTGGAGCTTTGATCCAAGAGGCGCCAAGGTCTTCACCCTGCCATAGCCACTCTTCCATCGTCACAAGATCAACCAAACCTTCCAGTTCAGTCTCTGCGCCAATTGGGAAAGCGATTGGCACGGCCACCGCACCTGTACGATCTTCGATCATCTCAACACAGTTGAAAAAGTCCGCGCCGATTTTGTCCATTTTGTTGACAAAAACCATCCGTGGAACCTTGTAGCGGTCCGCTTGACGCCAAACTGTTTCGGTTTGAGGCTCAACACCAGCATTCGCATCGAGCACGCAGACCGCGCCATCAAGAACCGCCAAGGACCGCTCAACTTCAATTGTGAAGTCAACGTGGCCTGGAGTGTCAATAATGTTCAAGCGGTGCTTGGGGCTGTCTGGGGACACACCGTCTTCTGTGCGCTCCCAAAAAGTGGTGGTCGCAGCAGAAGTGATCGTGATGCCACGCTCTTGCTCTTGCTCCATGTGATCCATGGTTGCAGCGCCATCATGCACTTCACCGATGTTATGCTCTTTACCTGTATAATACAGGATCCGCTCGGAGCAGGTTGTTTTACCCGCATCGATGTGCGCCATGATACCGAAGTTGCGGTACAGCTCTAGTGGATATTCGCGTGCCATATCTGTTCAGCCTCTGTGGGATTACCAGCGATAATGGCTGAACGCTTTGTTTGCGTCGGCCATCTTGTGAGTGTCTTCGCGCTTCTTGACGGCGGAACCACGGGATTGCACCGCGTCCAACAATTCGCCAGCAAGACGCTCTTCCATTGTGTTTTCGTTGCGCTTGCGGCTGGCTGTAATCAACCAACGGATTGCAAGAGCTTCGCGCCGCTCGGGACGTACTTCAACAGGCACCTGGTAGGTTGCACCACCGACGCGGCGTGAGCGCACTTCGACGGAAGGTTTGATGTTTTCCAAAGCTTCGTGGAACATCTCAACAGGTGCGCGCTTGACCTTGGCTTCGACACGCTCCAGCGCACCGTAGACGATGCGTTCTGCAACGGATTTTTTACCATCGAGCATCAAGTTGTTCATGAATTTTGTCAGCACCAAATCACCATATTTGGCATCGGGCAGGACAGAGCGCTTCTCAGCGGCGTGACGACGTGACATATCTTGATTCCCTTACTTCGGACGCTTCGCGCCGTATTTCGAACGACGTTGCTTACGATCTTTGACGCCCTGAGTATCCAGAACACCGCGCAGGATGTGATAACGCACACCAGGAAGATCTTTTACCCGGCCCCCGCGGATCAAAACAACAGAGTGTTCTTGCAGGTTGTGGCTTTCACCTGGGATGTAGCTGATCACCTCAAAACCATTGGTCAAACGGACTTTTGCAACTTTCCGCATCGCCGAGTTCGGTTTCTTTGGCGTTGTTGTATAAACGCGTGTGCAGACACCGCGTTTTTGTGGACATTCTTGCAAGTGCATGGACTTGCTGCGTTTTACTTTAGGCTGCCGGGGTTTCCGGATCAGCTGTTGGATCGTTGGCATTGGCGGTTCTCTTCCCGTCTAGACAAATAAGGTGATGGGAATAGTCCCCACCGGTTCCAATGTTAAGCGCCAGGTCAGTTACCCATCGCCGGTTTCCGCGTCTGATCGCGGTAATTTTTCGCCAAAGCACAACCAAAACCGCATCCCTTCCCGTAGTCGGAGGGGGCGGCGGGGGTTCCAGAGGAACAGCAAGCTGTTCTTGACCACTTCAAATTTTGATGTTGCGCAATGAGGTATCCCCCATGGCAGATGAGGGGCGTATATGCAGAGTCGCTTTTGCTGTCAACAGGTAGCAGGCGTAAGGCGACAACTTCTCATGCTCCTTTTGATTGAACGGATTTAAAGTGCGCGCGGCTGCGATTTCTCACAGCACCACATCGGCGCGAAGCGCCGTCTGCCCCACCAGTCGGGCGTTGGGCAGGTCATTGCTTTGAGCACGGATGCGCGCGGCCTCTGGCGTCAATCCATGATCCAGCCAGCGCTGTATCAGCCGCGCCTCAAGCTCAGCGTCAGAGCAGGTCAGCTGGATGGACAAATCCCAATAGCCCGCCATATCGCGCCAGATCGGCGCGTCCATCAAAAGATAGTTCCCTTCGATGACGATTGTATCACAGTCCGGAGCAATATGCCCTGCGCCCGCAATAGAGAGATCGCGGGCCCGGTCGAACACCGGGTAATATAACTCCTGCGCCGCGCCGAGCACCTGCACCAATCGCAAAAGCCCGATTGCATCAAAACTCGGCGGGCTGCCCTTGCGGTCTAAAATCCCGCGATCCGTCAGAACGCTATTGTCGAGGTGAAACCCATCCATCGGCACAAGCTGACTGGTCACGCCAGCCTGCTGCAAGGCCGCGACCAGCCCGGCCGCAAGCGTGGACTTCCCGCTGGCGGGAGGCCCCGCAATGGCGATCACCCGCCGCACATGGCGCCTGGGGCTTTGCAGCACCCGCTCCAGCAGGGCGGAGATCTGCGCACTCATGCTGCCTGCTCAGGCGCTTCCTTGGCACCGGTCATAAAGGCCACCGCATCGGACATCGTATAGTCACGAGGATCAATGACGCACAATCGCTTGCCCAGGCGATGCACATGGATGCGATCGGCCACCTCAAAGACATGGGGCATGTTGTGACTGATCAAGATAATCGGAATACCGCGCGAGCGCACATCTAAGATGAGCTCCAAGACCCGGCGAGATTCCTTGACCCCCAATGCCGCTGTCGGCTCATCGAGAATAATCACCTTCGAACCAAAAGCCGCGGCCCGCGCCACCGCGACCCCCTGGCGTTGGCCACCAGAGAGCGTTTCCACCGCTTGATTGATGTTCTGAATGGTCATGAGCCCAAGCTCGGACAATTTATCACGCGCAAAGTCTTGCATACGTTTGTGATCCATCATGCGAAACACTGATCCCAAGACACCGGGCTTGCGCATCTCGCGCCCCAGAAACATATTATTGGCAATCGAGAGCGCTGGCGATAGAGCCAGGTTTTGATAGACCGTTTCAATGCCTTCGCTGCGGGCATCATCCGGGGATTTGAAATTCACCGGACGCCCATCCACCAAGACCTCGCCATGATCTGGTACAACCGCTCCAGAGAGAGCCTTGATCAAGGTCGATTTGCCCGCGCCATTGTCGCCAATCACTGCGCAAATTTCTCCGGGGTATAAATCGAAATCTGCCCCATCCATGGCGATCACCGTACCATAGCGCTTCATAAGCCCTCGGGCTTGGATAATAGGTTGCTTCTCACTCATTTTGTCGCCCTCCGCAGCCATTGGTCAAGCGCCACCGCGATCAAAACCAAATTACCCGCTGCAAACATTTGCCAATAATCATCTACCCCGGCCAAAGACAGGCCGGTATTGAATACACCCACAATCATCGCCCCCAGCACAGATCCTAGGATCGAACCGCGCCCGCCAAACAGTGAGGTGCCGCCAATGACCACCGCGGTGATGCTGGCGAGGTTGATGTCGGTAAACCCAATGGGTGAGATCGACCCCACCCGGCCGGCGGCCACCCAGCCAGCGAATCCACAGATGAGCCCGGCCAGCGCGTAAACAGAAATCAATGTACGATTAATCTTAATCCCTGACAGCATCGCAGCATCCGGATCATCGCCGATCGCATGCACATGCCGTCCCCAGGCGGTGTGATTGAGCAGATACCAAATCAATATCGCCAATCCGATCAGCGCGAGCCCTCCATAGGTCAGCACAAAACCACCAAAGCGCAAAGAATGCCCGAAAAATAGAAGGCTCGGTGCCATCTCGCGGATATCCGCGCCGCGGATAGATTGCGAGCCGGAATACCACAGCAGCAAAGCCGTAAAGACCGACAGCGTGCCAAGGGTTACGATGAAAGGCGGCAGTTTGACGATGGTCACCAAAACGCCGTTGACCCAGCCCATAAGCGCCCCAAAGAACAATGAGATCGTCACGGCGAAAAAGGGCGGGATGCCAAAATCAACCGCCAAACGCCCCATAATCATAGACGAGAGCACCATAATCGCGCCCACCGAGAGGTCGATGCCTGCGGTTAAAATGATCAAGGTCTGTGCAATGGCAACCACACCGGTCACGGTGACTTGCTTGAGCACCAAAGACAGCACGCCCGGCGACATGAAATTTGGTGCGATGATGCCAAAGCAAATCACGCTGAACACCAAAACCATCGCGGGAATAATGGTTGGGTTGCGGCGCAATATGCCGCGCAAAATGTGATCCATTGACCGATCATCGCGCGCGAAAGAGGCGACAGATTTGTCTGCGGCATCAAGGCCGACCTCAAACTCGGAGCCGGCTTGTTTTGGCTCTTGTTCCATACTCATGGCGATATCCTACCCTATATCAATGTCGCGGCAGCTGGCGAATTGATCCAGCTTACCGAAAGAAGGCGACACTGAATGCCGCCTTCTGTCTTATCGTTTCGCTTAAAACAGCCTTAGCCCCAGCAAAGCTCAGTGCCGCGGTCGCTGTCAATAGAAGGGACCCCATCGACCGGCGCATCGGTGACCAAGTTCACACCCGTGTTAAAGAAGGTCAAACCATCTGAAGCGGAAGGCTTCGTGCCATCGGCTGCAAATTTGGCAATCGCTTCCACACCTTTGGAGGCCATCAGCAATGGGTACTGCTGAGACGTTGCGCCAATCACACCGTCTTTGACGCTGGCAATACCGGGGCAGCCGCCGTCAACAGAGACCACCAGAACACCTGTTTTGCCGGCATTTTGCAGCGCCTGATAAGCGCCTTCAGCGGCAGGTTCGTTGATGGTATATACGACATTGATATCAGGCTCGCGGGCCAACAGATTTTCCATCGCGGTCACACCGCCCTCAACAGAGGCATAGGATGTTTCGTGACCAATCACGCGCGGATCCGTTTCTGAGCCCATGACGTTCAGATTTGGCACATCAATACCAAAGCCAACCAAGAAGCCTGTGTCGCGCGCAACATCAACAGAGATATTGTCTTTGTTGATGTCGAGCATACCGATTTTCGCGTTCGCTGCATCAGCACCGAGTGTTGCAGCAGCCCATTGGCCGATCAAAAGACCTGCCTCAAAGTTATCGGTTGCGAAGGTCATATCTTGTGCGTTTTTGTCCGCCAGCGGCGTATCCAAAGCGATGACCAAAACACCCGCTGTGCGCGCATCAATCAAAGCCGGACCCACAGAGTCGTTGGACGGTGTGATCAAAATGCCTTTTGCGCCAGCCGCAACACAGTTTTCAATTGCGTTGATTTGCGGAGCAGCATCACCATCTGTCACGCCTGCATAGGCCTGAAAATCCATNCCCGCAGCCGTTGCAGCCGCCTCCGCACCNTCTTTCATTTTCACAAAAAACGGGTTGGTGTTGTTCTTTGTGATCAAGCAAGTCAGGTCGCCTGCGGATGCCATGCCCACAGATGCAATCAAGGCCAATGCAGACCCAGCTAATAGTTTCTTCATGTCTTCCTCCCATAAAACAAGTCACAAGGGCTTTTGCCCTTGCCGTCGATCAGCCGCCAAACGCGGTTATCTGGATAAGATTGCGCGATTCGATGGCTGAGGTCAATTAATTAATTAACTTTATTTATTAATTAATTTGGCCTATATTTTTCTGAGTAACATACAGTAAGATGCAGCCAATATGGATGACGCGCAGGTAAAATCATTGAGTATGGGCTTAAGCCAAAAGGGTGTGAGGGATCACAACGAACGTTTGATTCTATCTCTTATCCAACGTCATGGCAGCTTGCCCGGCAGCGCCCTGGCCAAATTGGCCGATTTATCGCCCCCCACCGTCTCCGGTATTTTACGACAGCTTGAAGCCGATGGGCTGGTCGAACGTGGAACGCCTGTGCGCGGCAAGGTGGGGAAACCCTCGATTCCCATGGGCTTGGCGGCCAATGGCGCCTTCGCCTTTGGCATCAAAATCGGACGCAGATCCGCCGATCTATATTAATGGATTTCAAAGGCGGCACGCGCGGCGAGATGCAAATCACCTATGACTTTCCAATCAAACAGGTGGTTTTGACCTTCTTGCAAGACGGCCTGTTCAATCTCGCCGAGCAATTGTCAGCCTCCGAACAGGCGCGAATCTGCGGCATTGGCATCGCAGCGCCATTTGAATTTTGGAATTGGGACGCCTCGATTGACGCGCCCAGCAATGCCTTCCGCGCCTGGAGCGAGTTTGATTTGGTCGCTGAAGTTGGCGAATTCAGCGACCTGCCTGTCATCGTGATGAATGATGCCACGGCCGCCTGCCAAGCTGAGCACACCTATGGACGCGGCAAAGAGTTTCAAGACTATGCCTATTTCTTCATTGGCGCCTTTATTGGCGGGGGGGTGGTGCTGAACAACTCTGTCTATGTCGGACGCCAAGGAAATGCGGGCGCTTTGGGCTCGATCCGAAGCATCAGCCCTATCGGCGAAAGTATGCAATTGATCGACATGGCCTCCATTCATCTCCTAGAGGCCCGCTTGCGCGAAGTCGATATCGAAACCCGGCAGCTTTGGGATGATCCAGACAGCTGGAACAGGCTGACACGCTATGTGGAACCCTGGCTGCTGCAAACGGCGCAAGAGCTGGCGAAAGCCAGCCTCTCGGCCTGTTCGGTTATTGATTTTGAGGCCATCTTAATCGATGGGTCCTTCCCGGCCAGCCTACGCGATGATTTGGTAAACCGTGTCCGCCGTTATGTCGCCACTCAAGACACCCGCGGCCTCATCCCGCCAAAAATTGAAGCCGGCAGCATGGCGCCAATGCCCGATCCCAGGGCGCGGCCTGCGAAATCATTCGCGCTCAATTCTTTTTGAAAGCCAATACCAGTATCTAGGGCGTAGACCGCTACCGGCCCAACGCGCGCAAAACATAGGGGCCCATATCAGCAACCACAGCCGCGACGCCTTCGGCATTGGGGTGCAATCCGTCGGCTTGGAAATAATTCTGCAAATCTGGAGTCACCCCGTCCGGCGCCATGAGCGTTTTGAAATAGAAAGGGTAGAAGGCGACATCATAGCGGGTGGCCAGCTCTTGAAAAGCTCGGTCATACTGCGCCTTATACTCCGCGCCATAGTTCAGCGGCCCCAAGTGCCCAACCAAAAGCGCCGCGATACCCCGAGCCTCCAATTTATCTAAAATTTGACTCAAATTTTCATGTGCCAAGCCGGGATCCAAGCCCCGCAGCATGTCATTTGACCCAAGATTGACGATCACCAAATCCACCGGTTCGACCAAAGTCCAGTCCAGCCGGGCCAATCCCCCCGCTGTCGTGTCGCCAGAAACGCCTGCGTTGATCATGCGCACCTGAGCCCCCTGCCCGGCCAGCCAAGCGCCCAATTGTGGCACAAAGCCACTTTCTGCCGGCAAACCATAACCCTGGGTCAAGCTGTCTCCGAAAGCCACGACGGTCTTGGTGGGAGTCTCAGCCGCAGCCTCCGATTGGGTCTCCGCCTGACCCATTGTGCAAAAAAGAATTAGCGCCAAGGCGTTGCAAAAACGGCAGATCAGCCCATATCCAAAGGAAGAAAACATAATAGGACGGCTCCCTTGGACAATCACTTCGCAATCGATCTCCAGCAGGTTCATCTCTCACTTGAGGGCAACGCCGGGATGGTAGACATTCTACATAGTATCGACTTGCAAATTACTCAAGGGAGCAGCTGCGCCTTGGTTGGCCCCTCAGGATCCGGCAAGTCTAGCCTGCTGATGGTTATGGCCGGATTGGAGCAGGCCACAAGCGGCCGGGTGACCGTGCTGGGAGAGGATATCAGCGCGATGTCGGAGGCCGAATTGGCGCAGTTTCGCCGCGGGCGGGTTGGTGTCGTGTTCCAATCCTTCCATCTCATTCCCTCAATGACGGCCCTCCAAAACGTCGCAACAGCGCTTGAATTGGCCGGGCAACCCGATCCATTTGAGCGCGCGCGCGCAAAACTGGCCGACCTAGGCTTGGCCCACCGCTATGATCATTTCCCCAAACAAATGTCCGGCGGCGAGCAACAACGCGTGGCCCTGGCGCGCGCCTTGGCCCCCAATCCCAAACTTGTTTTTGCAGATGAACCCACGGGCAATCTGGATGCAGCCAATGGAGCCAGCATTGTTGATAGCCTGTTCACCTTGACCCAAGACCAGGCCGATACGACTTTGATCCTCGTGACCCATGACGTTCAATTGGCACAGCGTTGTGATCGGATCATTGATCTGCGCGATGGCAAAATCTGTGAAAGCCNCGGCGCATGATTGCTCTCAAAATTGCCCAGCGTGAATTGATCGCAGCCTTGCGCGAGCGGTTGCACGGCTTTCGCATTCTCATGCTCTGCTTGATCTTCGG
>JGI26083J51738_10002262_pt1 | contig 10052 bp, 7 predicted proteins | sample SaaInl85LU_5_DNA_FD_51738 | JGI IMG/M metagenome (IMG submission 51738)
GAAGCAACATGAGGTAAGCTGAGACAGGATAGAATGATGAAAAACGTTCCCCATTGGTTCGATTCCAATACAAAAATTGATGACATCAACATGATGGAGGCTAATGAAGTGAATGGAATAGATCGAATAAATAGATCTTTTGAACTCACATCTAAACCTTGTTTTAGGTGTTTCCATCCATTTTTGCTGTGTTGGAAAGTGAAATAGATACCAAAACTTACAAGCAAAGGAAGAAATGAGGAAAGTAAAAGGTAGGTAAGAGTGATTATTATTTCTTTTCTTTTGTATTTAATTCCCAAATATAAACCTGACAAAAGAGGAAGGATTTGAATAAATAAATAGAAGTCTGTTTTACTCAATTTCTATCAATTGGCTAGTAATACCTGGAATTTGAGCGAGGATATCTATTAACTCTGTTGTGTGAAAAAATAGAATTTGACTCAGTACAATTACGCCCCATAAAAAGGAACTAACATTAGATTTAATGCTCCACTCTTTAAAATCGGCTTGGCCAAAATGAAAAGCCGAGTATAGTACAAAGCCCAAAAGGGCAATGTCAGGAGTAATAAACCAAACAACCCCATAAAGAACAGCTTTACTTATGTAGCTTACGGTGAATATTGAAACAGACTGAATTGTAAATTTTTTAAGTTTGGTGAGGTGGTCAAGAGCACCATGCGATAGTCCTATAGTCATGAAACCTGCGATCAAGGTGAAGAGAACTATATTTTCTAAATTTAATTTATAAAGTAGAACGGAGATGAGCGTTATAAAAAGCGGAAGAAATACGATGGAACTTTTTTTTACGAAGTAAAATATGTCATTTACAGCCATTTTTATAAAAATGAATTTTGGTAGTTTGGAAAACAATAAAATATCATCTTTTAATTTTGTTCTCTCCTGCAAGAAGTTTAAAACTCTGATAGTTGGAACTTTCGAAAAAAGTATTTCAAATATAAGTTTTCCTTTTTCAGGTTTTTTTGAAAGAATTTTCAGAAGTAAACGGTCATAAAAAGCGAATCTATTTGGTTTGTTCGGTTTGTTCGATTTGTTTCTAGTGCCATTGAACTGCTCGGAAATTAGCGTTGCCTCCTTGGCCATTTCGTGAAATGCAAAACCAGTAGTGCATTTGACTTTATTGTTCCTGGCTCCCATATTTGTCCAATTCTCACCCAAATAATCTGTTTTGATCTGAGCACTAGACATTGGAATTATTCCTTTTTCAACTTCATTAATTTTATAGTTTGGGCTTATTTTATTAATATACTTTTTTAAGAGAGTGTTTGCCTCATCCTCAGTAATTTTTTCTTTGCCAAAACGTGTCACCTCGATCAAGGAGTTTGTCGCGCTGTAGGGAAGAATATACATAAACTGAGTAAAATTGCTTTGTGGGATATTAAAATCCATCATAACCATTTTTTTGGCATCAAAACAATTTTCTTTTGTTGATATGTTCCAACCAAAGAATGACTGATAGAGATGACTTTCGTTTTTCTCAGATTTTTTATAATCAGGTGGTCTACTGTCAAATACGTTTATTGCGGTTATCGTTCTTTCCTCAATTTTCAGTTCAAATTGATTTGAGCTAACTACATCAACCGAAGATAAATAGGAGTGAATATAGATGACATTTTCTTTTTCTAACTTATTTCTAGTCAACTCATAAAGGTCTATCCCTCTAACATGCCAATAGCGCATGGGATGTATATTGGTTGTTTTTATGTTGCCAATTTCAATTTTATTCCAGCTGTGGCTTACTAAGTCAGTTAGGTGTAATTCCTCCAGTTCTTTTTCTGTTGACCAAAAGCAAAACGTTCTATCGTTTTTAGTTTTGCTACTTGGTTCTATTACCGCGATACTTTTATTTCTCAAAACGCCCGTATCGATTAGCCTTAGTAAAAGAAGACAGTTTGCAGCTCCAAATCCAATAAATGCAAAATCATATGATTGATAATGAGTATTTGTCTTATTCAATGCTTGGATATTTTGATAACACTGTTAAAAGAATTTGAACCAAAAAGTAATTGACTTTTAGTCTCTGACCCAAGCGAGGCTAGGACGGTTTTTATTTTCGACAAGGTTATATTGAGCCTAATTAACATTTGTTTTGTGATTTTTGTCGATGACAGAGAAAAGATGTAAAATACTGAACACCTCTATAACCTCTAATCTACAACAAAATAAGTTAAGAATTTAGGTTGTGAAAAATCATTTAATTATCGAAATGAACTAAATATTTTTTTATAGAACTTTAAGTTTTACTCAAGAATCACTTTATTCCGTTCACAAAATCTAAAAATACAGCCTTGTGTTTGGCTAAATCCATAGTTCCAGAAAGAGCAACTCGCGCAATATAATCTTTGTCGCCTTCTTTGGTGGTTCCTTGTGTAGAAGTTGCTGGAATTGTCCAATAACATCCTTTTAATTGGCCGTAGCTTACACAATATTTACTTTCCTGAGGAATTTCAGCAATCATTTTGTTTATCAAAACCAAGTTTAGTTTTCTTTTGTACTCTTCTCTTTCTTCTGGAGTCTCTCCTTTTGTCGGTAAATCCAATGAAAATACAGAAGGTGTAAACCCTTTTTTTGCCAACTCTTCAGAGACAAAATTTATTTTGGCTTCGGGCAGAGTTTCTTCAATGAAATTAACAAACTCTCTTGTATTGGAATAAGCAGCTGCTATTCTGTCGTTCATTGAAGGCATTTGAGCAGCTAAGATTTCGTATTGTAGTTCAGTGGCTTCATTGTCGCAAACTGTCAGATGAAGATGAATTTTCTTCATTATATCTTCTGAAAGGTCGTTTCCTGCGCAGTATCCGGCAGTACATTTTCCTCCACTAGGAAACTTCGATCCGCTGGCGTATGAGATAGCTTTTATTTCAGAAAGAATTTCACCCTTTCCTAAAAAATGAACATTAGGACAAAAAGTTTGGTCCAAAATAAATACCGGCTCAATAGCAATATCTCCATTTGAAGTGGTTCTTTCTTTGCTCAATGTTTGTTTTAAATTCAATAATTCGGGCACTTCTACTCTTGGGTTAGTTGGTATTTCTGCAATGATATAAGGGATGGCATCTTCCATGGCAATTTGGTTTAGTACATTTTCTATGCTCTGAACCATATCATTGTCACCATCTACAGCTAAATCAACAACTTCAACGTGATTCAGACATGCAGCTACTCTTCGCGCTTGATCGTTTGTGCCTCCGTAGCAGTTCGTGGGCACAACAAATCGAATTTCTTTCTGAGGGTGATTTTCTTGGGCATAATCAATAAGTCCCATCATGATTGCGTATTGCATTGATAATCCACTAGACGCAACCACCGGAAGAACTTTAGTTCCTGTTATTTCTTTGATAGAGTTTTGAACCGCAATTTTATTTTGTTCCCAATCTGAAAGGGAACGAGACTTTTGCTCTACTTCCAACAAGGTGTTTAGCACAATGAATGAATTGGCCGGAGTCATCGAAATAGTCTCTCGTCTTCTCACATGTTGAATATCAGAAATATACTGAGAGTTATTGGTAGAAATAACCAAGATACTCCCCATGCCTTTGTGGAGAGTTAATTGAAAATCAATGCCAGAGGAGGATGGAAGAAGTTCGTGGTTTTCTGAGATGAATACAATACTTCCATCAAATTCTTTTGCCTCTTCCCACTGTGATACTTTTTTAAGTTCAAAATCATAACCATAAATTGCTCTTATGGCTTCAGCATCAAACCCTTTTGGGAGTTCCGAGGTGTATGCAATTACTGTTTTTTTGTGGTCAAATAAGTTTTTTCTTAAGATAGATAACACCGGAACCGTTTCCGAAGAAAAAGAAATTACGTTGGCAGATTCGAACCCATTCATTTTTGAAATTACCCATTCAAGAATGCAAGAGAGTGGATGACCCAAACGAATGTAATCGTAAGCGGTAGGCAATTCGCTCAACTTTGATTGATCGGCATTTTTAGCCTTATATAATTCTTCAAATTGGGTTAAAAACTCTGTTTTAGCTAAGTTTTCATTGTAAATATCCAATCTGTGAGTAGTAAGGTTAAGCCAATCCATCGGCATGTTTGTCAATACCTCTTTTACGTAGTTTTTTATCTTGTTTTCTTGCATAATTTTTTCCTTTTTGGGGAATGTAAAATTACAATAATTCACACGGAATAGAAAGATAGGCTCGGTATTTCTTACCCCGTTCGAACTACGTTGAGTTTTGTATTTAAATTTTCTCTTTACTAATTACACATGGTTATCTTTGTAAGGATGAAATGAAGAAACAAATGGAAAATAGAAAGACGTATATAATTGGAGGAGGAGTAAGCGGATTGGTAGCAGCAAGAGTACTGGAAAATAACGGATTTGAACCCATAATCATCGAAGCAACTGATCGAGTAGGAGGCAGGGTAAAAACGGATGTCAAGAAGGGATATCAACTAGACCATGGTTTTCAGGTTTTATTAACCTCTTACCCGATGGCACAGAAGTATTTGGATTTGGAAGCTCTTGATTTGCAGAGGTTTCTTCCTGGTGCGTCAATTTTTCGTTCTGGCAAACAAAAAATAATTGGAGATCCATTGCGCCAGATTTCTTTTTTGTTTCCCACTCTTTTTTCTGGTATAGGAAATGGCAAGGACAAACTAAAAATCATAAAATTGAATGCCTTATTAAAAAGAAAGAGTATTGAATCAATTTTTGAAGAAAAAGAAACAACCACATTGGATTATTTGGGAAAATTTGGTTTTTCTCAGTCCATAATCAATGATTTTTTCACCCCATTTTTTAGTGGAATATTTTTAGAAACAGCTCTTTCTACTTCAAGCAGAATGTTTGAATTTGTGTACAAAATGTTTGGCGAAGGCAATGCAGCCCTTCCAAAAGCAGGAATTGAAGCAATTCCTGCCCAGTTGAAACAGAAGTTAACTAAGACCACTTATCTGTTCAACACAAAAGTGAGAGAAGTGAAAAATGGAGAAATAAAACTAGAAAACGGAGAAGTATTGCAGAGTAAGTCTATCATCGTGGCAACCGATCCAACTAAGTTGATTAGTAATTTGGCGGGGCAGTCCACAAAATGGAAGTCCTGTGTAACTCTGTATTTTGAAACTGAATCAAGAAACATAAAAAAGCCGCTAATAGGTTTGGTAGCAGACAAAGAGTCTTTGGTAAACAATATTTTCTTTCACACCAGTTTGGAAAGTGATTCGAAAGGGAAAAAAGAACTCCTTTCAGTAACGGTAATTGATACAAAAGGGAAGCCTGAAAGCGAAATCATCGAGCGTGTGCAGCGAGAACTAAAACAACATTGTGGAATTGAAGCGGTTGAGTATTTGGCGCACTATCATATTCCTTTGGCTCTGCCAGATTTAACTAATTTGCGTTACGACATGTTGCCATCCGAAACTCAACTTACTTCGGATATCTTTTTGGCGGGCGATACCCAATTAAATGGGTCCTTAAATGCAGCTATGGTTGCCGGAGAGCGAGCGGCATTAGCTGTAATCGAAAAGTTGAGATAACGGAGCACCAAATTTCTACCCTTCAATTCATTCAGAAATTTTCTGTTTAGGTTTTATATAATCCTTAAATTCGTTACCAAACATACGAATTATGGAAAAACCAAGCTACAAACAACTGCTTCACAAAATCGAAGCAGTATTCCTTGATATTGATGGAGTCATAACTGATGGAAAAGTAATTATGCATCCTTCGGGCGAATTTTTGCGAAATATGAGCACAAGAGATGGCTATGCCATAAAAAAGGCAGCTAACTCTGAAATCCTTGTATTTGTTATTTCGGGCGGAAGTTCCGAGAGTATGAAAAAACGGTTAGAGTTTTTGGATGTGAAAGAGATTCACATGTCTGTAAAGAATAAAGTAGAGGTGTTGGAATCTATTCTAAAAAAATATTCATTAACCAAAGAACAAGCCTTGTACATGGGAGACGATATTCCTGATTACGAAATCATGCAAGAAGTTGGAATATCGGCTTGTCCTGTAGATGCTTGCAATGAAATATTGAATATTGCTGATTATGTATCTCATAAAAAAGGAGGGAATGGAGCAGTGAGAGATGTACTTGAGCAACTATTGAAAATAAAAGGAAAATGGATGAATGAATTTACCACTCAATCTAATTAATTATGAAATATACGCTTGATACTTCCTCTAAAGAGCAACATTACCTAGTAATCACCATGGAGGTAAAAACTCCGTTGGACGAAACTTTACTTCAGTTACCTGCTTGGCGACCGGGAAGATATGAGTTGGGAAATTTTGCCAAAAACATTCAGAAATTTGAGGTGTTTAATGAGCGCAACGAACTACTAGGTTTTGATAAAATTTCAAAAGATTGCTGGAAAGTAACTACCCAATACGCAGAAACTATCCGGGTAAAATATAATTATTACTCGATTGATTTTAATGCAGGTTCAACTTACCTGTCAGAAGAAGTATTGTATGTAAATCCTGTGAATTGCTTTGTTTATGTTCCTGACGAGATTGACAAATCCTGCACAGTTGAAATTCCTGTTGGTGAGAACGAAAAGATAGCTTGTGGAGTGCCTTTCGAGAAGGGCGAGATCCAAACAGAAAACTTTCACGAATTGGCAGATACTCCATTTTTGGTAAGTAGTAAATTACAAGTTCAGGATTACGAAAGTGAAGGAGTGAAAGTGAGTGTTTGGTTTTATGGAGAATGTAAACCTGCGTGGAAAAAGGTAATAGAGGATTTTAAAAAGTTCACGGATTATCAAATTCAACAGTTTGGAGGTTTTCCCACTTCTCACTATCATTTCATCAACATCATTCACCCGCACAAAGCTTATCACGGAGTGGAGCACACTACTTCCACGATCATAGTGTTAGGCCCCAGTTATGAAGTGATGACAGAACGGTATGTTGATTTGTTGGGAGTAAGTTCCCACGAATTGTACCACGCTTGGAATATCAAATCTATTCGGCCTGCTGAAATGAATCCATACGATTACAGCAAAGAGAATTATTCGAAATTGGGATATGTGGCCGAAGGTGTAACGACTTACATGGGTGATTTAATGCTGTATGAATCAGGTGTTTTTAATAAGAAAGAATACGCGAATGAACTGAATCAGTATTTAAGAAGGCATTATACAAATGGGGGAAGATTAGCAAAATCTGTTGCAGACTCTTCTTTTGATACTTGGCTAGATGGGTACGAAGTAGGGGCGCCAGACAGAAAAAGTTCTATCTACATGGAAGGAGCGCTTATTTCGTTTATGATTGACACCAAAATAAGACAGGAAAGTTCGAATCGGTTCTCGCTTCATGATGTAATGAAAGAGTTGTACGAGAATTTTGGAAAAAAATCGATTGGATATTCGGAGGTTGATTATAAGTCAATTATTGAGCAATTTAGCGGAATTTCTTTTGATGAGTTCTTTCAAAATTACATTTGGGGAACAAAAGACTTTACCGAAGAATTGTCTAAATGTCTAGCTCTTCGAGAATTCGAATTAATAAAAAAGCCATCAAAAATTGCGAGCGAGCGATTTGGGATAATACTAAGACCAGATGAAACAAGCAAGGCGTTGGTCTTGCATGTTTCGCCAAACTCTTCTGGATGGAATGCGGGAATTACCCGAGAGGACGTTATCTTATCTGTGAATGGATTCTTGTTGAAAAAGAACTTGAATGAGTGGTTGGCATATTTTGAAAACTCTGAAATTGAACTAGAAGTGGCAAAAGGAAATAAAACCAGAAAGGTGCGACTAGCTGCTCCTAACCAACATCAATTTTGGGAATATACTGTGAATGTATGAAAAGGAATGAAACGATTGACGAAGTTCTCCAGCAACATGCTGGATGGATAATTGAAGAAAAAGGACTGGTAAAAACCTTTGTGTTTGATTCGTTTGAAAAAGCGATGAAAAGTATGCAAGAATTGGTTCCAGTAATTGTTGGATTGAATCACCACCCCGATTGGAAGAACAGTTACAACAAAGTGAATGTTTGTCTTTTTACACATGATGAAGACGCTGTGACAAAAAAAGATATCGAATTACTAAAAATTATTGAGGAAAACTGGGGCAAGAGTTAAATTACCTATAACAAACTTGGTTGTTAGAAGTTTAAGAACGTTTTTTTAGTACTTTCGGAGCATGTTAACTATCTTACCTATATGAGCAATAAAAACCTATTATTCTTTTTTGTGTTAAGTTGGGCATTAGTCGCTTGCAAAACTGAACAAGGAACTAATTCCGAAAGTTTAAAACAGAGAGAACAAGAGTTTTTGGCGGAGCTAACAACCCGGTTTACAAAAATACTCACCGAAAATATGCGAAAAGATTCCTTGGGAATTGTTTCGAGGGTTGGGGAAATTCACAACCAAACTTCTTTTCCTTGGATGAACCAGGAAAAAGTGCTTAATGAGAATGCACATTTTCTTTTGACACAATTATCTAGTTCATTGTGTTATGGTTTAGACACTTGTTTTTATGATGTAGAAAGAATGCGGGAGATCGAACATCAGCTGATTTTGGATACTGCAAACGTAGATTTACTTGTAGAGGGAAACTACCTTTTTTCTAAGAATTACGTTGTCTTTGCTTCGCAACTAAAGTATGGTCTGATGAATCATAAAAACGAAGATTCTGTGTATTTCGAATGGAAAGTAGATTCGCTAACCGATGCCGATTTGACCGAAATGAAAAATGGGCTGTATCACCATGAGCTTGCACAAACAATCGAAAACTTGGAGCCAACCTTTGTTCAATATAAACAACTTAGACACGCTTGGACAAATTATCTGGAGGGCAAGAAATTTGGAACTGAAAAAAAACGCGTAACGTCATTAAAAGAAGACTCTACATTGGCCTATCAAAATGCGCGTGATGCTTTAGTTATTTATCAATATCTCGATTCTTTGCAATCAGAAAATGACTCGATATTTGGAGTGGCATTAAAACAATTTCAATTTGATAATAATTTAGCTACAGATGGAAGAATAGGAAGTGCTACTTCTTTTGCTTTGTCGCAAAGTAACCGAGACCGAAAGTTATCAGTTTTAGCCTCTTTGGAAAAATACAAATGGGAGAATCTAGAAGCAGATTCATTGTTGTATGTAAATATCCCTTCCTACGAATTGAAGGTGATTGAAAGGAATAAAGTAGCGAAAACACACAGAGCCGTTGTGGGAAAAACAATCCATCAAACTCCCTCCTTTTCCGCGAAGATGGATTATTTGATTTTGAATCCATACTGGCATATCCCGAAAAGTATTTCGAGTAAGGAAATTTTACCAAAGCTGAAAAAAGACTCGAATTTGGTAGCCAAAAAAGGGTATACGATATATGATAATAATCGCAATGTGATTGATGCCAGTTCGGTTGATTGGAGTAAAGTGAGTGCAAGTTCATTCAATTACCGAATTTCGCAAACCAGAGGTGGAGGCACTGCATTGGGTAGAGTAAAGTTTATTTTTACCAATAAACATAGCATTTACATGCACGATACACCAGCAAAAAGTTTATTTAAAAATGATGTCAGAGCCTACAGTCACGGTTGTGTTAGGTTAGAATATCCATTGGAATTAGCCACTTATTTGATTTCAAGGAAAGACAAGAACTTTACGCAAGACTCAGTGGAAAATTTCGTAAAAACAGGGCAACAAAAAAGAATAAATTTGGATTACCCTCTAACAGTTTCGTTGAAGTATTTTTGTTGTGAAGGAACTCCAGATGGAAAAATGAAGTTTTATAGAGATATTTATAACAAAGAAACTCAGCTGAAATCGAGCTTGGATCGGTTGTTTTACCTAAAATCTGAATAGAATGAGTCGGCAAAATTTCTTGCCTTCAAATAGTTAGAACTCCGTAGGTACTTTTTATCAGCATGATAGATAAAGAAACAAGATCCTTGAGAAATTGTATTCACTATTTTTTTGTAATTCTTGTGTGGAAGAGCTGGACAACCAAAACTTCTACCCAAAATGTTTCCGTTGCTTTTCAAGAATTTTTTTGTTGCATAGTCTGCCGAGTGAACTACAACTCCTCTTTTAAATACATTGCTATTGCTGTATTCTTTG
>JGI26083J51738_10002269_pt1 | contig 10041 bp, 12 predicted proteins | sample SaaInl85LU_5_DNA_FD_51738 | JGI IMG/M metagenome (IMG submission 51738)
ACACTTTCTTTAATACCCATCATTTGTTTAATCCTAAGTATTTCTTCATTGACCATTAACTTTTTCATATATAATATCTTTTACTATAAATATAAGGTATTATGTTAAAAGTTGATATTTTAAACTACTATAAAACTATTTATATAGTATGGGATTAAAAGATTTAGAGGTTAAAAGTTTGCTTAGTAAGATAAGGTATATCGAAGATGAGTTATTGATGTCAAATTCGGTACATGAGGAGTTATTAGATACTTTTTTATCTGAAGCTGATGATATGGCTAAATCTAAGGGTTTGAAACCTAAACCTAATGAAACGCCAATACCTGTAGATTCTACCGATAGTGTTAGTGACGTGGTTGAACCTGATGTTACTAGCGATGTAAAGAAGTTGTATAGGCGTATTGTAACACGAACACATCCAGATAAGTTAATAGATGTTGAAGAAGACGTTAAAATTGAGTTAACAAATTTATTTGAGGTGGCTGTTGAGGCTTTAGAGAAGAAAGATTTATTTTGTTTAATGAAAGTGGCTGATAAGTTAAACATACCTAATATAACAATAAATGAATCTCACCTACCTATTATTCGTAATAGGCTCAGTATGTTAGAGAAAGAATTAGCCATATCAAAGGATTCGACCGTTTACGTTTGGTACTCGGCTGACGAAGAAAATAAGAAAAAAATATTAGAAAAATACTTGACTTTTATGTTTTTTTAGTTCTAGCTTGATATTTATATGTAACAATAATAAAATAATAAACTTAAAAAAACCAAAAAAAACAAATGGCAAATTTAAATTTAAGAAAGAACTTAACGCAAGCGTTAAGTTTCACACAAATGGATGACAACTTTGAATACTTAGAGAGTATCAATGAGTCATTGGAATCATCATTAGAGACTAGGGTTTCTACGGAAGAAGCCGCTAGGGCGTCTCATGATGGATCATTAACAACTAGATTAGACGATTTAGCTACCGACTTCGCAACCGATGTCGAGCTATCTGATGCTGTATCTGTTGAAAAATTAAGAGCGGAGACCGCTGAAGGTAGTATCGAAGATAACTTATCTACTGAAATAGCTGATAGAGCTTCTGCTGATACTGCTTTACAAGACAACATCGATGGTGTTGCTGGTGATTTAGCACAAGAGTTATTAGACAGAGCTTCTGCTGATACTACTTTACAAGGGAACATCGATGGTGTTGCTGGTGATTTAGCACAAGAGTTATTAGACAGAGCTGCTGATGTAGATGCTGAAGAGACTAGAGCATTGCTGCTGAAGGGTCTTTAAGTACTAGAGCTGGTGATATCGAAGGTGATGTGTCTGCGTTATCTACTGAAGTAGTTAACGAAGTTTCTTCTATCGATACCGTATTGGCTACATTAGATGCAACTTACGTTGATGACGCTGAGTTATCTGCCGCTGTATCTGTTGAGAAACTAAGAGCTGAGACTGCTGAGGGAGTTATCGAAGGTAACTTATCTACTGAGTTATTAGATAGAGCTTCTGCTGATACTTCATTAAGTACTAGAGCTGCTGATATCGAAGCTGATGTAACTGCATTAGAAGGTGATGTAACTTCAATTGATACTAGAGCGACTGGTATCGAAGGTGATGTAACTACATTAGAAGGTAACGTAACTTCAATTGATAATAGAGCTGGTGATATCGAAGCTGATGTAACTGGATTAGAAGGTGATGTAACCTCAATCGATATTAGAGCTAATGCTATCGAAGGTGATGTAACTGCATTAGAAGGTGATGTAACTTCAATTGATACTGTATTGGGTGCATTAGATGCAACTTACGTTGATGATGCTGAGTTATCTGCTGCTGTATCTGTTGAGAAACTAAGAGCTGAGACTGCTGAAGGAGTTATCGAAGGTAACTTATCTACTGAATTATTAGATAGAGCTGCTGCTGATGCTACGTTACAAGGAAACATCGATGGTGTTGCTGGTGACTTATCTACTGAAATAATTGATAGAACTGCTGACGTATCTGCTGAAGAGTCTAGAGCGATTGCTGCTGAAGGATCTTTAAGTACTAGAGCTGGTGATATCGAAGGTGATGTATCTGCATTATCTACTGAAGTAGTTAACGAAGTTTCTTCTATTGACACTGTATTAGCTACATTGGATGCAACTTATGTTGATGATGCTGAGTTATCTGCTGCTGTATCTGTTGAGAAGCTAAGAGCTGAAACTGCTGAAGGTGTTATTGAAGGTAACCTATCTACTGAATTAGTTGATAGAGCTGCTGCTGATACTTCATTAAGTACTAGAGCTGGTGACATCGAAGGTGATGTAACTGCATTAGAAGGTGACTTATCTACTGAATTAGTTGATAGAGCTGCTGCTGATACTTCTTTAGAGACTTTAACTAATAACCCAACTATGATTTTGGATGGTGGTAAGTACGATGTTACATCGGCTAGCGATTCTTTCGTAAACGCTCCAGCTATAATCGTTGTTAACGCACCTGCTGAGCCAGCAGTAACAATTGATATGAGTTCTGCTGTAGGAGGTTCAATAAGTACGTTCATCGTTGCTGATTTAGCTGGTGATAATACTTCTGGTTCTCAGTTAGTGCTTGATTTTGGTTCACTTTCAGGTAGCCCTTACGGTGGTAATCAATTGATTCTACAGGAAGGTGAGTCTGCTCAGGTTTACATGTTAAGTACTGGTGTTGGTATCGTATTAGCGATTAACAAAGCAGTTTCTTATGTAACTGAATATCCAAGTGACGGGAAATAATAGATTAACTATATAAGTACAGAAAGGGTGGGAGAAATCTCACCCTTTTTTTTATTTAAAACATTTTATAACTCGCCAAATGTATTGTTTATACGTGTGTTTTGGCGAAGTATAGATAAAAAGAAAGGACCTAGATTTCTCTAAGTCCTCGGTCCAAGGAGACTATCCTAAGAGGGGTTCTGATATATTATATACTAATTATTTCAATAAATTAGTTTTCCAATCATATTGTTTACCATTTATTTCATTTTTTTCGAATAAGTTTTTTAGTAGTAACTCATATTGATTTATCATTTCTTTATTTTCAATCGTATATCTTTTTATTATCTCACGATTTCTGGCNGTATAANCTTTATCGGATTTCCTTTTATCTATAACCTCTAATATTAAATCACCAGCATCTTTCATNTTGAAATCTTCGTAGTAATACCCTATATCTTTACATAGGTGTGCGTTATGTATTAATGGTGTACCAAAATATACCGTATCTAAATAAGCNTAATTAAGTGCGTTCCCCCACTGGTTCGATACAATCATATCAGCAAACTTACTAAGTGTATATACTATATTATACCTAGAATCGAATATAATTTTCTTATCTTTATGTGATTTGAATGTGTTTACGATACTAACTAAAGTTTCATTTTTTAATAGTTTTGTGGTGTTCATTATGTTGATCTCATGTATAGACTCTGGGTTCTTCTTGTAAGCATATTCACATGAGTATATTATGGGTAGGAGGTTTTTTAGTACACTTAAGTTAGGCTCTATTGAGGCTATTTTCCATTTATCAAAATTCTTATCATCAAAATGTGGTGTTAACCCCTTTTTAGCGTATAGGGGTACCAACTCTTCTATGAATTTAGGTGACCACACGAATGGTACTGATTTAGCTTCACAATTATGTGTTAACTCGAAATATTGTTTGTTATGATANTCTTGTTGNGGTACCATCCATATCTCATCGAATAGATCTGATATNATAACCCCGTGTTTTTTTGTTTCTGGATTCTCACCAAATCTACCATTAAATAATATATCTTCAGTATGCATAACAAAACTGTTACCACCTTTATAACCAACTATTTTATTTTTACCNCCATCTTTGAAGTGTGCCAGATCCTTCTCTGCTGGTACGGTATCTAAAGTTATTAGTACATCTAATTCGTCTTTAATATTTTTATTCCAGGTTATTACATTGTAGTCTTTCACCCAACTCACCTCTTTTAACTCTTTACCTTTAAGTTTAAAGTTTGTATTAACGATATAGATATCAGATACCGACTCCATACGACTAAAAACATCGTATAACATGAAACAATTTTGTCTTAGTCCGTTTGAAAATAAAGATTTATCTTTTTTAATAGTTAGCGTTATTCCTACTCTCATATTTCTTTATATATAAGTATCTANTTATTGTTATAAGTTTGGGTTGATTTTATTTAACAATTAATAAAAATCGGAATCGTCTTCATTATCCTCATCCTCATCATNGGTACNATCTAAGAANGTTGTGTAGTGTCCGCTCTCAACGTCATCTAACATAGTTTCTATATCATATAGNGCCCCATTTAATTTACCCATAACAGACTCTGTTACATCATATTTAAATTGGTCTGGTGGTATTGAATCTAATATGTTATTATATTCACACACTATATCGTATAGTTGGGCNTTAAGATCTTCTAGAAACTCGGATGCACCTAAATTCATATTCATTGTTTTAAGAATAAATATATGGGTTTANCCTTAAGTTACTTATAAACACTTAATAATGATGATATCTCTGTATTCAGATTATCTGGATTTTTTTGGTACGAAATATATATCTTCTCAGACACCACATCCTCAAACAAAAAAACATCTATCTTTTTACTAAAAAGGGTATCTAAGTTATCTAAGTTTCGTATTATTTTGCTCTTATTTATATATCTTTTATTAAAACTCATGTCATAAAGGTATATAAAAATTCATAATTAATTGTATTTAAACCCAAATATTTATTGATATAACTTTATTTAAAGGCTCGTTAACATATCTAGTAATTCTTGTTGTGGAAACATATCAAATTTATCTTTCCTCGTATTAGTATGTGTCCAAACACCCTTTACTTTACCATAATATGCGTCTGCATTAAATAAGAAAGCATCTGCTCCTTTTTCTTTAACTAATGCGGGTAAACCAGCTCTAATATCAATTCCATCTCTTTCTGCAATAAAGTGCATCCAAAGTCTTAGTGATTCTATTTGAGCATCAGAATATCTGTGCCATGTCTTGTAACCTTTAAATGGTTCTGCTAAAGTAACTATTTGATCCTCATGTGCTCTAGTCCCAGCATATGTTTTCCCGTCTTTAATGTAACCAAAGTTATTAACTTCAATACCAACTGAGCAATTATGCATATGTTGAGATCCGTTCTTTCCTAAGTGCCAACCATAACCACCCTCTGGGAATGCTTGAACCATTACACCATCATATTGTGTATCATTATCGTTAACCTTCTGCCCACCTAAAACAAACTCAGTTGCCACTCTTCCTCTAGTGTCTCTTCCCCATGAGTCTATTGTTTTGTAAGGGTTATTCCAACCAGCAGTGTGGTGTAAGAATAAGTATTCTTTTTTTGTTGGACCTTCTAAGTATTCACCCTTTGGTAAAAAGTGTCTATTAATTATTAATCCATTTTCTGTTGTGTAAACTTTTTCTGAATCATCAGTAGTAGCAAGACCCATAGCATCCCAAGTGGCAGGACCCACAATACCGTCAGAGTCCAAACCATTATCAGACTGCCATTTTTTAACAGACGCTTCAGTTCCTTTACCAAAGATCCCATCTGCATGTATACCCAAGTATTCTTGCAGATCTTTAACTTCATTTCCTTTTGTTCCTTTTCTTAATATCATATTTCATCGTTGTTTTTTTTACTAATCTCCTCAATTAGTTGTTTGTCTTTATCAGAGTCTTTGAACCAGTGATCAACCACTTTACCAAAGGCTCCTATTAACGCTCCTAATAATAAGAGCAATATTTCTTTCCACTCGCCAGATATTTCAGTGTCAGTATGCATTGCATGTCCGATCCCGATGATTACACCAAAAAACGAGAATACAATAGTAAAACTGAGTATAACTCTACCTACTAACATTCTTTTAACTATATCGACGAGTTTCATAATTTATTTTTTTAACGTTGGCGGCACTGGACGCTTTATGTCTGCCCTTTTTATTTTTGCTTTTTCAGAAATACTTGGCCATTCGTCTACTTGAGAGTAATCAAATATAACTGGTGTTTTAATCATAACTCTACCATTTACAAATCCTAAGTCTTGCATATCATATGTTCTGGTTACTATTCTGGTTGGACTGCCGCTATCATATGGTTCTCCGTTTTCACCCTTATATGTACAAGCAACCCTAACAGTTACTTTATCAAAGGTATACATTACATCTAGAATTGGTGATTCTGAACATGAATACGTATTATGGTATATTTCCATTATAGCGTCTTGTTTTTTAAATGTAAAAACACATTCTTGTTCATTTTGTTCTTTTTCATATTCCGCATTGGTTGATTCTTCACCCCAAGATGCAGTAGCCGTAGAGCTTAGACTTGCTGTACCATAACTCACATTTCCCTCTATTTTAATAGAAGTTGACATTGTAGTTTTAACTTCACTTGATGAACCTGATTGATTAGATCTTTTAATCGTAACCTTTGAACCGTTTTCACCAATAAGTGATAAATCAATGGTTTGGGCAACTCGCTTAGTGCTTTTTAAATTATCGTTTAAATATTGGTTTGCTACTGTAGATAGGTTAGTCGCCTGTATATGTAGAACTGAATCTTTTTCTTTGTGAGTTCTTACCTTTGCTTTCGGTGTATTTGACTTACACTTAGTACCACATATACTTTTAGTACTTTTTTTGGCCAGAGCTCTTTTTAGAACTTCGTTCTCAAAGTCTCGCATGCTATTGAATCTTTCCATAACTTATTTATCTATGTATATACATATACCAAACTTTACTTAAAAATCTAGTATTTATATTAAAATAAAGTTATTATGAGCGTAAACGAAATTTTTAGTCCTGACTTAGATGAGTCAATAAAAAATAAAATAAATGAATTAAAAGTGATTCAGACAAAATTAGATGAGGCTTTGGTTGAGTACAAAGAATCTATATCTGAATTGGAGGGTGTTAAAAGTGATTTAGTACCCGAAATAATGGAAGTTTTTAGTGGTCAAGTCGATCCTGGTAAAAAACTTAAATTAGAGATAGATAATTTATTAGTTGAGGTTACCGAACAATCAACTAGGTTGAACGCTTCTTATAAGAACGCTTTTGAGACGGCTTTGACTAAAGTTAATGATAACACCAAAAAAGTTTTAGAGCAAATATTAGAAGAATCTAAAGTTGCTAGTAAAGTTAAGGGTAAACTAGTTATTGACGGTTCTAAGATATACGAGGCTTCAATTAAAGGATGGTTTACTTCTGTTAAAGACTGGTTTGGTAAAGCTTATGATAAATTGACTAACTTCTCAAACAAGGCTAGTGAAGGTGTCGAGGAAATAGAAGNTATGATTAAGCGAATGGAGGATGAGAAAGACGGTGAAATGGCTATGAAAAACTATGACGATGTTGAGTCTGGAGCTATTTACGAGTCGGTTAATAGGATGAAGNCTATTATTGGTGTTAATTAGAAACACACATTAAAAAATAATAATTAAATTAAAAAACCACCATTTAAATGGTGGTTTTTTTTGTTTCAAATATCATCATATATCATAAAATACAATTCTTCTTTGGGTCTTGTTACTGCTACGTAGTGTATATTTCTACTTTCTTCTATAACCAGACCATCGTTAGTTATAAAAGAGTAATCGTCCAATTCATGGGTTAAACTACCATACTCTAATAACATTTCGGGGTCGGCTGAGTTTACAACCACACACCTAGGAAATTCCCTACCCTTACTTTTGTGTATGGAAGTTATAAATACTTCGGATTCTTTATTTAATTCTATAAAGGCTAGTAATTCGTTGACATCGTTACTATAATAGGGTAATACCTCTCTTATTTTCTTCTTTAATGAATCAGTTAGATCAGATTTCTTTATTTTATCAATATCCGTTTTAGTTAGGTAATTAAAGTATTTTAGCGGTAATCTTTTTTTAAGACACTTCATTTCTATATCCTTAATAACCTTATTAGTCCTAACTAAAACCGTTAAAGGTTTACCATCCTTTAACATCTGAAATAACTTAGTTTTATTAATAAATTTATAATCAACAAATCCCTCGTCACTAGATTCTGGTATGGCTTCTAGTGAACTATATTTATTAGCGTTCTCTACGATTTTTTTATGAGACCTAAAGTTTTTGGTTAAGGTTAATTCAACAACCGTTTTCTTTTTCTTTAGTATAGACTCTATCTTAAGGCAGTTAGCACCAGAGAATCCATATATGGATTGGTTCTTATCACCAATTATATAGTATTGCTTAGCGTTTATAGCCGATAGTATTTTCATCTGTAATGTTGATGTATCTTGATATTCGTCTATAAATATGTAATCGTACATACCGTTGAAGAATTCTTTATGTTCGGGTGACTGGGATAGTTTTTCGGTATCTATTAACATATCNGAAAAATCCCTGCTATTGGTTTTCCTAAGGAAATCTACGTAGTTNTCATAGAACGGTGGTTTTGGTGATTTAACCCCATCATAAAACTGTAACTTATACGATGAGAATGACGATGATATGTTACTACCATCTTCATAGAACCTTTCTATATTCCTATAATATTCTTCCCTCGCATTTCTACTATCACTAAATGAGGGTTTCATATTTTCTCTATACCAAGAAATGAAATCGTAAAAGGTGACTATTGGTTTAAATCTACCAAGTTTACCCAATACGCTACTAGTGAAGCTATGTATGGTGGTTATTTTAACGCCAGTATCTATTCTGTTCCTTAACTCATTTACGGCGTCATTAGTAAACGAAAAGAATATTATTCTAGATGGATCGACACCGTTGTCTAATAAATGGTTTAATCTACCAACTGTAGAATGAGTTTTACCGCTTCCAGCTGTTGCTGACAATATTACGGATTCTGGTCCGTCAAACTCAATGAACTTGAGTTGTTCTTTAGTGTATTTTTTTTCCATGGGTCAAATCTAAATAAAAGTTTGTTTTAAAACAAATAAATATATACTTTTGTGTTATGAGTATATTTAATTTCGNAGAGGTATTCGCTAAGAATAAACATAGGTTTGATNGTATAACCCTTGATAATAAGGATGTNCATAATTGTGTNTCATANATAAAAAATTTAATATTTTATGATNTGGGTGTACATGAGTTAAAGTCTGGTAATGATAAGTACAAGAAATTATTCTCTTTAGTGTGTCAAATAACCGCTATATCTAAACTAATAAACTTCCCGTTAATCGATTATAAGGATATGGATACACCTATTATNGACCAATTTAATAGGTATAGNGGTAAGTGGGTTNGTATAATATCATTTAACGATGGTGAATTCCCTATTTTTTANNACCCTATTTACAAAAAATCTTTATTTATATGTAAGGTTGACGACCTTAATTACTATATATGTGGTTACGGTAACCAAAGCGTTGTAAATAGNTTTAGTCATAAATCATTGGTCTTGAATCAGAATATAAGAGAACAGACTAATATGACTGCTTTTTACGGATTTGATCAATTAAGTCCAATACCTAATAATATATACGAATTCCAGAATTTAATGAAATAACAATATATTTATAAATAAAAATACTATGTCTAAGAAAATATATAAGATAACTGAATCTCAGATGAAAACTATTCTGGAGAACAAAAAGGGTTCTAAGGATCAGATATCAGAGAGTGAGTTGAAATCGATGTTAAGTGAAATGGATAACTATAACTACCCTATGGGTTCTGATAATTCTAGCGCCCCTTGGAATAGTGATGGGGGAGCAACTAAGTCGGGTGAATATGTTAAAGGTAGTTTTCATGGTGTTGGTTATGATGGTGAAGAGATGATTCTGTTAAATAAATCAACAAATAAATATTATTATACCATAAACGATGCTGTCGAAGAAGATGGTGAGGACATTTACGATACGTTAGCTGATTATTTGGATATACCTCAAATGGAAGATGAGGATGAGGATGGTAGATATTTAGTTGCTATTGACGATTGGAAACACCATATCGATCAAGACGAAATATTACACGCTTTATCTAGTTATTTAAACCTTTTCATAAAAGCGGGTGAGA
>JGI26083J51738_10002276_pt1 | contig 10017 bp, 7 predicted proteins | sample SaaInl85LU_5_DNA_FD_51738 | JGI IMG/M metagenome (IMG submission 51738)
TTCCATACATCAATAAAAATTGAAGTGGAATTCTAATGTAGGCGATTAATTTTGAACCAATAGCGGGTCTTTCTTTTGTGGCATCCCAAATGTGAATTGGCAGAAATATTACCATTAAAATAAATATTCCGATGGCAGCAATTGAGACTGTTTCTGGAAAAAACAAACTAATTCCTAATGCAAATTCAATAAGACCAGCAATATAATTGACAGTTAATTTTGGCAATCCCTTAGGAATAAAATGTTTGAAGAACTTTGGTTTAATGATGTGCATGATTCCTGCGAACATGAAAAAACCACCAAAAATTATTTTTAGAATCAACATTTGTTTTAACTTAAGTTAAGGCTTTACCACTGTATTGCTGTACAGGTATTTATCCATTAGGTAGAGAAGACTCGCCATCGAAGCACTTCCTAATTCTAGTTCACGTTTATTGACTTTATCAAAGGTATCAATGGTTGTATGATGATAATCAAAGTAACGTTGACTATCGGGTCTGTAACCAACCAAAGTAACCGTTTCGCCTTTTAGAGGAGAAATATCTGCGCCACTTCCACCTTCGTCAATATCGTGCAATCCATAAGGGGAAAGTAGTTTTTTCCAACTTTGTAATAAAGCTGTATTTGAAGAATTTGCATCAATAGAAAAACCTCTAGGTGTATGACCGCCTGCATCAGATTCGATACCTCCAATATGATTTTCGCTATTTAATTTTGCTAGTTCTGCATATTTTTTTGCACCACGAGTACCGTTTTCTTCATTCATAAAGAAAACCACACGTAAAGTATTTTTTGGTTTGATGTTGTTTTTCTTAAATAAATACGCAACTTCTAAAGATTGCACAATTCCAGTTCCGTCATCATGCGCGCCATCTGCTAAATCCCAAGAGTCTAAATGACCACCAACAACCATAATGTTTTCTGGTGTCTCAGAACCTCTAATTTCACCAACTACGTTAAAAGAAGGAGCGTCTGGTAAGGTTTCACAACTTTGTTTGAAATAGAATTGTAATGTTGGATTATTTTTTAAATCTTCACTTAAAATATTGGCAGCTCTAGAACTGATGGCTGCTGTTGGAATATATTGTTCTTCAGGTAAATCTCCATAAGACATGGTTCCTGTATGTGGATAATCGTCTACTCCATTGGTCATAGAACGAACGATAACGCCTTTTGCGCCATATTTTCCGCAAACTGCAGCACCGCCAACACGTTGGTCTACACAACCTCCGTATGCTTGGAATGTATTGATTAATGAATTATCAAAAGGGCGATTGAAAAAGACAATCTTACCTTTCATTTGATCGCCTAACTTCTCAGCTTCTTCTAAACTTTTTACTTCTATCACTTCAGCGGTAACTCCATTTTTTGGAGTTGCAACAGAAAATCCTAAAGCAGCTATTGGGACATTCTTTTTTTGCCCGTTTATAGTATAATTTGCAACTTCTTTTTCACCACGAACCCAATGTGGAACCATCACAGGTTGTAACCAAACCGAATCTAATCCTACTTCTTTCATCAATGCTTCTCCCCATTCTACAGCTTGCTGAGCTTCCGGCGAACCTGATAATCGTCCTCCAATATTAGAAGTTAAATCTCTTAACCATTCATACGATTGGCCATCTGTTAATGCTGAATTGTATAATTGTTTGATATTGGTAGAATCTACTTTTTCTTGACTAGATAACCCTAGCGTAGTTTTTGTTGATTCTTCTTTTGGATTGCAAGCAAAAAAGATACTTGCAGCTAAAATAAAAGTGATTTTTTTCATAAAAGGACTTTTTTTACAGCCCCTAAATTACGGAAAGTTTTGGATACAATTCTTACATTGTAAGAATCAAAAACTTCTTAATGCAAAAAATGTTTTTTTAAATAGAATAACTTAAAAATCAAACTTGTAAGTAGCACCTGCTAATACTTGAAAACCTTGTACATTAAAATTTGCATAACGTTCATAATCGGTTCCTAAAACATTGTTTAGTTTGATGAAGGCAGAGACAAAATCGTTAAAATGGTATCCACCATTTAGATTTACATCCACAAAAGCATCTAGTGTTTGTATACCAGCTATTGTTGAAGGAAATGTTCCGCCATATAAAAGATCTTGACGCTCACCTACAAAGAAAACATTGGCTGTAGCGTACCATTTATCGTTTTTATATTTTCCAAAAACAGCACCTTCCATTTTTGGCAAGTTCCATGCTTCTTGTTGAAACGTTGTAGTGTAGGTATTTGCTTGAACATTTCCACCAATTACTAATCGTTTTGAAACATCTATTTCTACTTCTCCAAAGATGGAAAGTGTGTTAATATCATCATAAAAAACGTTGAATGAATTACCATACTCAAAACCTAACAGATTTACGTCATTGGCTACTATTGGATTAAAAACTCCATCAGATTTTGAATTGTTTCTTACAAAAAGAGCTCTGTCTTCATCACTTTTATAGCTCGCTTTAAAATCAAAACTTACCGTAGAGGAAAATTTACCATTAATTCCACCATATAAATTGTATTGTTCATTAGTTTGTGTTAAAAACAGAGTTGGAGAAACAAACGGATTTTCTCTACTTAAACTCTGAAAAGAATTCATGTGAAGATCTCCTCCGGCACCGGCGTAAATATTTGCTAAACTAGAAATTAACGGATAGGTGATTTGTACATCTGGATAGGCTAAAAAGTCTGTTAAACTGTTTTCAATATCTGAAGTTAGGTACATTTTAGCTCCTAATTTAATACTGAAATTTTTCCATGCTATTCTGTAAATTGGGTTGACTCCAAGATTCAAAAAACTGTTTTCAACATTATTGTTGTTAAGATAACTTTGTTCAAATTCCCCTTGTAAATATTCAATACTAGTGTTTAGTTCCAAATCTTTTAAACTTCCACTAATTCTATCCAAAGGAAGTTTAAAGTTGGGCCTTAGAGAAAACCTAATTTCTTTACTTCCAAAATTATCATCAAAAAGGCTTAAAGAAGCTTTGATATCTTTAAAATATGAATCTGCAAAAATAACTTCACCTTCTATTTCGTAGAAACCATAAGTCTGTTCTTCTAGAATTGAAGCAATTGATTCATCATCAAAGGTAATGTCTGGTAAACCGTACCAATTGTATTTTTGCTGTTGAACAGTTCCACCTATTTTCCAGGTAAAATAACGCTCTTCTCGCATATAGTAAGCTCCAAGATTAAGATTAGAATATCCGTTATCTAATGGCGTGTTTTCTACTCCATCTTCAGAAGATATATATTTCAAGTAAATTCCATAATCTGTTTCAAATTTTTGATTTTGATGCAAGAAAGCTTCTATAAATGGCGTGTTGAAGTTTCCATACCCTACGGCAAGATAATTATCAAATAAACGTTCTTTTTTACCTACATCAATACCTTTTACAACACCACTCTTTGGAATAAAAGTAGAGGCAACAGGAGCTGAAAAAATTGAATAAGTAAGTTTTTTCTTTTTGGTGTTTTTACTTAATACAATCGTTGGACTTTTCTTTATTTTAAAAGCATCAGCAATTGTTGGAGTGTAGGAAGTTACTACGTTTACTACTTCAATAATTGAGTCTTTCTTTTTGGTTTCTTTTTTTGGTTTCTTCTGTGCGAAAACTTGAAACGTGCCAAAAACAAAAAACAATACTAGAATATACTTTTTCATCAGTCTTAATTTTTAGGAGTGGTTACTGAATTATTGGTTTTGGCTTCGTTGAGTTTAATTTTCTTCAATTCGTTTTTGGCATCATTTACCACATTTTCAAACTGAGTAAAATTCTTAATAATATTTTCTAAAATATAGGTCGCTTGATAAGGGTCAGAATTTTCTAAAGCATAATAGTTCTTTGCCATAATGACAAAACTTTTTGCTCCCCAATATTTATAAGCAGAATAATCTGAGGTGATGGTTTGTATTATTTTATTAGAATCGGCATATTTCTTTTTTTCATTTGCAAAATAGGCGCTGTAATACAAAGCTTCAGCTTTTAGTTCACCGCTGGAATTTCTTTCAACCTCAGTATAAAATTCTTCAGCTTTTGGAAAATCATCAGTTTGAAAAGCAGAACGCGCAATAATAATTTTTGCATCGTATTCTACGGTTGCTTCAATTTTATCCTGTAATAAGATTTTTTCTGCATAATCAACAGCTTTAACATACGCTTGAGATTGATAATACCCCTTCATTAGATTACTTTGTGCATACAAAATGTTTAAAGGTAAATTTGCTTCTAGTTCTAATCTTTCTAATAAGGGAATTGCTGTTATCCAATCTTCTTTTTCTAGCAAGATTTGTGATAATTTATTTAATGCTTCTTCACTGTATTCACTTTGTGGTTGATCTACCACATATTGATAATTTGGAATCGCCTCTTGTTGAGCATTTGTTTTTACCAATAACTGAGCGAGATAAAAATTTGCTTGCAAAGCGTGTAATCCTTGCGGAAACCCTTTGATGTATTTTTGAAATCCTTCAATCGCTTTTGGAACATCATTGGCCAAGAATTTATTTTCTGCAGATTCATAGGTTGTATTGTCTAACTCTGCATCAGTAATGTTAACAAAGCTTACTCCTTTTACCCAAAGCGCATATTCATCTACAGTTCCTAAATCGATATATACATTTTTTGCATTGGTAACCGCTTCCCTAGCTTCTGAAGAATTAGGATATTTTGTAACAATTTCTTTGTAGTTGCTTAAAGCTTTTTGATTTTCATTTTCATTGTAGTACAACAATCCATCTCTTAATAAAGCTCTTGGGTTGTATGAACTTCTTGGGAAGTTTCTAAACAATCTTTTATAAGCACCATGTGCATTATCATTATCTTTTTGAGATGTATATGTGCTTGCTAATTGAAATAATGCATCATCTCTAAAGTTTGATAATTCGAAATTGGTGAGTAAACTTTCTAATTGAGTTATTTTGTCATCATTCTTTTTTAGGAAACCATAGCTCATTGCCATTTGATATTGTGCATAATCTGCACTAGTACCGTAAGCATCCACAACTTTTTCATAAGCTTTGATAGCTTTTGCATATTCTCTGATGGCAAAAAAACTATCACCTGTTCTAATGGTAGCATCATCATTCATAGTCATATCTTGATTGTCAGTTTTAATGAAGTTCTGAAATGATTTAGCCGCATTAGAATATTCTTTCAGTTTGAAGTAACTATATCCAATATTATAATCTACCTGGCTGTATTCTTCAAAATCTCTTTTTGTAGTTTTCTTAAAGTTGATAAATTCATCTAAAGCTGTTTGATAATTTCCTAATCGATAATTCGTTTCAGCACTCCAATATTTAGATTTCCCTTGAATGGAATTTTCAACTGATTTTTTTCCTTCTTTAAAATAAGGAAGCGATTCTTGTAATTTATTGGTGTTAAATAATTGAATAGCTCTGTAATAGGAAACTTCGTGACTTAAAATTTCATTTTGACTACTTTTATTTTTTGCTAAATAATCTAAAGCTCCTTGATAATCTTGTTGATGTAGATAAGAAGTCACCACCAACCCATTAATCTCTTCATAACTTGGAGATTTTGGATACGCTTTTAAGAAGTCTTGCAATATTTCTGCGACACTTTTATAGGGATTTCCTTCTTCGTAACTCAATTTTGCATAATTCAGAGCAGCGTCTTCTTTTACCTTTAAATCGAAGCTCATCTCGTTGGCACTTTTAAATGCATTTAAAGCTTCTGGTTTTTTCTCTAAGTAGATATAACATTCACCCAAATTGTAGTAAGCTTTTTGAGAAACGTTGTTTTTTTGATCAATAATTCTGTTAAAATTACTAACTGCATTTTCAAAATCGTTTTGCTTAAAATAAGCATAGCCTAATTGATAGTAATCTGTATTATTCCATTTTCCTTTTTTACCTCTAAAAGCTCTTAAGTATGGAATAGATTCTTCATATTGTTTAAGATTGAAATAACTTTCACCAATAATTTTAGAAATCTCAGATTCTTCTTTTGGTTTTGCTTTTGCTAATAATTTTTTTCCAACTTCGATACATCTCTCAAACCTCCCTGCTTTAAAACTAATGTCTAACAAATAATAAGTGACTTCATTTTTATAGTCTTGATCATCAGCAATTTCTTGTAATGTTTTTTCTGCAACTTCATAATCTTCTTGTTTGTAAGAAATGTATCCAAAGTAATAACGAGAATCATTACCGTACTTAGGGTCGTTAATTAGAGTAACAAATTTATTCTTTGCTAAATCTAAGTTTTGGGTTGATAAGAATGCATAACCCATTTTAAAATTTAGCTCTTTTTTATTGGCTTGAGATAGGGCATCTAAATTTACTTTTGAATACCATTTTAAAGCATAAGCTGCTTTTTTATTAGCAAAATAATAATTTCCTACATTAAAATAGGCCTTGTCTTTTTTATTACTGTTTGGATAATTTTCAACAAAACTCAAGACCTTTTTATCAGCATCTGTTTGGTTTAAGCGAATGGCACATAAAGCATCATAATAATCGGCATCTGCCTTTAATCTAAGTCTGTTTGTTGCGCTTTCAGAAACCTCAATAAATGATTTTTGAGCTGCTGCATAGGCTTTGCTGTTAAAAAGCTTAACAGCATTATTGTAATCTGCCTTTAGATTAATATCTATTTCTGTTTGTTGACCAAACATCTGTGCAGAAATAATAGTAAAAAACAAGAAGGTTAGTTTAAGGGGAGAAAATCGATTTTTCATTGATAGGTTTTTTGCTATTTTGAATTAATAACGCATATTTTGACTNATAGTTTTTGTNGCTATTTTGAATTAATAACGCATATTTTGACTTTTTGTTGGATTTGAAGTTTAAAAAATCATCATAATAACACTCAAAAATAACAATAGATTTCATTTTAAACGTCATTTCCTCTTTTAAATGCATTAAAATCTATCCAAAAAATTATGTAGGTTTGTATAAAGATCAATTTCATGGAAAATTCAATTTTACATTTAGAGAATGCAGACATTTATCAAAGAGATAATCTGGTGCTTTCTAAGGTAAATTTGACAATAGAAAAAGGAGATTTCTACTACTTAATTGGAAAGACAGGAAGCGGAAAAAGCAGTCTAATGAAAACGCTTTATGGTGATTTAAAACTACAAAGAGGAGTTGGCTCTATTGTAGATTTTGATTTAAAAAAGTTGAAAGAAAAAGACATTCCGTTTTTGAGAAGAAAAATCGGAATTGTTTTTCAAGATTTTAAGTTGTTAAATGATAGAACTGTTTTTGATAACCTTTTGTTTGTTTTAAAAGCAACTGGTTGGAAAGATAAAGATGAAATAAAATCAAAAATTGAAGAGGTTTTGGATAAGGTTGGGATGAAAACTCAATACTATAAAAAACCTTTCGAGTTATCTGGTGGAGAACAACAACGAATTGCCATTGCAAGAGCTTTGTTAAATGACCCAGATTTAATTTTAGCAGACGAACCCACCGGGAATTTAGATCCAAAAACTTCATTAGAAGTAATGGAGTTATTAAATAAAATTCATCAAAGTGGTAAAAGCATTTTAATGGCCACGCATGATTATGCATTGATTGTAAAATTCAAACAAAAAACAATCAAATGTGAAGGAGGAGAGCTATTTGAGATGTCTATCCCTAGTTAAAAATTATATCAATTATTTTTTTGGCACTTTCAATTGGACTAAAATTGTGTAATATTTTTTTACGGGTCTCTACTATTTTTGGATCAAAAGTTTTATCTAAAAGTTCTTTGGTTTTTGTCAAAAATTCTTCCTTAGTATTTGCCTTTTCACATAAAGATTCTAAACCAGTGTCATCAACCATAAAATCGTTAGCAATTACAAATTTACCTTGATACAAGGTATTTAATAGCTTCAGTTTAATTCCTGTATTTTGAAATGTTGGTAATACGTTGATGTGTGCGTTTTCAAATAATCGATTTAAATCATCTTCTCCTTGCAAACTATGAAACCTAATGTTTTTGTGTTTGACGATTTCTATGGCTAGCTGATCATTTACATAGCTACTAGCAATCACCAATTGATAATTAGAATCTTTATAAGTGTCTATTAAAAATAAAGCTGCTTTCACATTTTCTGATACTGAGACATTTCCATGATATAAAATAAAGTTCCCTTTTAATTCAAGGTTTGTGTGAATTTCTGTATCATGAAAAGCAGGAATATACTTACACTTTACACCGTATTTCTTTCTAAAATATTTTTGTTCATTTGGTGAAATTGTAAAAACACCATCCACATTTAAAAGAATTTTTTCATAACGTTTAAGCTTTTCTGCTTCTTGCTTAAAAAAATTTCTTTTGAAAACATTCGACTCACTTTTAGCTAAGCCTTTGTAAAAATTATGTTCTATGTTATGTGCTCTTACGTATGTTTTTTGTCCGTTTAACTTTTCTAATTGTATTGGAATTGTCGTATGTAGTCCTTCAAAAAGAATAGGGAAATCATATTTATTAATATTTTTAATTAAATCGTCGTTAGCTCTTGTTTTTACAATAAAAGGATCTACTGACAAAAAACTTTTGATAAACGAATTTCTAGGATAGTAAAAAACTTCTTTACAATACTTATTGAGCTCTTTTTGTTCTCCTCTACCATATTCAAAAACATGAAAATAAATTTCTATACCTAAACTATGTAATGCTTTTAATTTATAAAATACATCAATGACACCTCCATAATTTGCAGGATAGGGCACGTCGAAAGAAACTATGTGGAGTTTTTTAACCAAGAGGGGAAATGATTGAGATTAATTTTTCTTTTTCTAAGGTCCAATTTAGTTGTTTTTTTGCTTGTATTAATTCTTTTTTATAATTTTTAGCAGCCATAGTTTTGATTGTGCTAGCCAATGATATTGGAGTTCTGTCTATTAATACTTCACCAATAGCATATTTTTTAATGATGGCTTTCATTTCTGGTAAATTAGAAACAACCATAGGAACTTCGGCATGAATGTAATCGAAGATTTTGTTTGGTAAAGCATACCTGTAATTTAATCCAAGATCTTCTTCTAAGCTCATGCCAACTGTAGTATTGGGTGTCAAATTTTTTAATTCATCAGGATTAATTCTTCCCAAGAATTTCACACAATTTTTTAAATCTAGGGTATTGACTTTTTCAATTAATTTGGTTGATATATCGCCATCACCAATAATTACAAGGATATAATCCTCTAAAAGATGCATGGTATCAATCATCAACTCTAATCCACGACCTACATTTACAGAACCTTGATAAAGAATAATTTTTTTACCATGAGTATCAAAATCAAAAGGAGTTTGAATAACTTTTTTGTTTTCAGGAATATTTCTAACAACGCTCACATTAACTCCATATAATGATTGATAATGTTCTTTGATTGAGTCGCTAACAGTGATGATATTTTTAAGTTTTGGGATAATTTTTTTTTCTATGGCTAACCAAAAATTTTTCACTCTTTTACGATTTTCCAATTCAGGAATTTCAGAGAATAATTCATGGCTATCAAAGATCAATTTCTTCTTTTGAATTTTACTAATAAGATAATTAGGAACTAACGTGTCTAGATCGTTAGAAAACAATAAATTTTTTTTTGAAAAGAGTAGAAAGAAGAACAACCTTAGATTGTATTCTGCATAGAAAAGAAACCCTTTATTAAACAAAAGACGAAATCTTTTGACCTCATATTCTCGTTGAATCGAGTTGCTTTTTTTTAGTTTTCTTCCAACCAAAAGCACCTTAAAACCCATTTCGGTTAAGACCGCGCAAGTTTTTCCAACACGTTGGTCGGTAACTAAGTCATTGGTAACAGAAACGATAACTCTTTTCAAGCGAATACAATTAGCGAAGGCAAGATATAAAAAACCCACTCAAAATAATTTAAGTGGGAAAATTGCTATGAAAAAGAATGATAAGAATACTCTTATCATATACTAAAGACGGGTTCTGTCGCAGCTAATGTAAGGAAAAATCAAATTTTTTATATTTACTCCCAAAAGATGTTCAAAGGTCACTGTTTTCCTAAAGCAATCATATTACAAGCTGTTT
>JGI26083J51738_10002287_pt1 | contig 9985 bp, 9 predicted proteins | sample SaaInl85LU_5_DNA_FD_51738 | JGI IMG/M metagenome (IMG submission 51738)
CAGGCTTTGAGCTCCGATTCTATTCGCTGATGTTTATCATCAGTTTCGTTCTAGGCCAGTACGGGATGCAATATGTTTTTAAAAGAGAAAACGTCAACCCTAAACTCATGGACAGTTTGGTGTACTGGATGGTAGGTGCCACCATTGTTGGGGCTCGACTGGGACACGTTATTTTTTATGACTGGAGCTACTACAAGGATCACCTCGGTGAAATCCTGATGGTATGGAAAGGCGGCCTAGCCTCGCACGGCGCGGCCATCGCTATTGTAGCGGCCATGTTCTATTGGAGTAAGAAATTGGCAAAAAAGCATCCTTTGTGGACCTTAGACCGCATCGTTATCGTTGTAGCGTTAGCGGCAGGCTTCATTCGTATGGGCAATTGGTTCAATTCCGAAATTTATGGTGCGCCGGCCAACAGCGCCTTTGAGACGGTTTTTGTAGAAGATGGACGCAATACCTTGATACGGGGATACGGTGGGACCTTAAAGTCCGCCACTTTTGAGAAAACGGACCAATTCGTCCTAACCGATTCCATCACCTACCCTGTACTCAATGCCACCTTAACCTTCGTACGTCTTAACGACGTCCAAACGCAGCAGTACGCTACAGACTTTTTACCGCGCATTCTCAACACACAGGATCCCGATAATCAAAACCTTTTGGTCCATGGCATTCCGGAGGTAACGGTATATGAAGATGAAAATGGCTGGCACGCGCAGACGCAACTGATCGGTGTACCTCGCTACCCTACACAGTTGTTCGAAGCAGCGGGTTACTGGCTCTTTTTCATTGTTCTCGCTTTGCTCTACTTAAAAACTGTTGTTGGAGAAAAGCGCGGGTTTCTATTTGGACTTTTTCTAGTGCTTGTTTTTGGCTTCAGATTTTTCATTGAAAATTTCAAAGAAGTTCAAGTAGATTTTGAACAAAGTATGCAACTTAATATGGGCCAGTGGCTGAGTATACCGCTGGTTGCAATTGGACTACTATTTATCGCATTAAGCCTGCGCAAAAAATCATTGTAATGAACGCATTTAGAAAATACGCCGTTTGGATTGTTGGCCTCGGTTTGGCCGCATTTATCATTCCTTCCATCGTAGGAAGCATTGGCAAATTCAGTTCCAACACGAAGCCTTCCGTAAAACAACCCAATGAACCCTACGAACCGCCCTTTCGCGTCGATGGTACCGTTTGGGCAGTAAATGGTACAGATACCGCTACTGTTTTTGAAACCGAATATGCAACAACGCCAGAGGCTATAGAGATCGGTATGATGTACCGCAGATCTACACCACCGAATAGGGCCATGCTCTTCTTCATGCCAGGTGGCGACCAATTACGAAGCTTTTGGATGAAGAATACCCTTGTCGCGCTGGATATCATTTACATCAATGCAACAAATGACGTCGTGAGCATTCAAGCCAATGCCGAACCTCTTTCGACAAAAAGCCTTCCAAGCGCTGCACCTGCATCGTATGTTCTCGAAGTCTTAGGCGGTCAAGCAGGAGCGCAAGGGATCACCGTAGGTACAAAGATTTACTGGAGTCCAGTAGGCACCGAATAATTTTCAAAAAGCCGCTCAGAGTGAATAATTTATCTATCTTTGCGGCCTTATAGCATTACAAACATCTAAAACGATTTTGGTATGTACCTTACTAAAGAAAAGAAAGAAGAAATTTTTGCCGAATTCGGCACATCAGCAACGGACACTGGTTCATCTGAAGGACAAATCGCTTTGTTTAGCTACCGTATCGATCATTTGACCGGTCACTTAAAGCAAAACAAAAAAGACCACAACACAGAGCGCTCGCTCATCCGTTTGGTTGGTAAGCGTAGAAAACTACTGAACTACCTAAAGCAAACAGATATTACACGTTACCGTGCAATTATCGAGAAACTAGGCTTGAGAAAATAATCTCGGCTTAAGAAGTACACAAAAAGGCAATTTTTACAATTGCCTTTTTGCGTATAAAAAAGTATCTATTTACACTATATATGATTCCACAAGCAATTACTGAAACTATCCTACTTCCTGACGGAAGAGAAATCACACTTGAGACCGGGAAACTGGCCAAACAAGCAGATGGCTCTGTAGTCGTTAAGTGCGGTGGTACAATGCTGTTGGCCACTGTTGTGTCCAGCAAAGAAGCGAAGGACGGCATTGACTTTCTTCCGCTTACGGTAGATTACCGTGAAAAATTTGCAGCCAACGGCCGCGTTCCTGGAGGATTCCTCAAGAGAGAAGGTCGTCCTTCAGACAATGAAGTATTAACCATGCGTTTGATTGACCGCGTTTTGCGTCCTTTGTTCCCAAAGGATTACCACGCTGAGATTCAACTCATGATTCAAATGATCTCGTACGACGAGAATGTTGAAGCAACCTCTTTAACTGGTTTGGCTGCATCTGCAGCAATCGCAGTAAGTGATCTTCCATTCGACGGTCCTATTTCTGAGGTACGCGTTGGTCGTATCAACGGAGAACACGTGATCAACCCTACTCCTGCTCAAATTAGTGAGCTCGAACTAGACATGGTTATCGGTGCGTCAATGGACAGCGTCGTCATGGTCGAGGGTGAAATGCAAGAAATTTCTGAAGAAGAAATGGTTGAGGCGATCAAATATGCCCACGATGCCATCAAAGTTCAGATCGAAGCGCAATTGCGTTTAGCTTCTCAAGTGGAGAAAGCTCAAACCAAGCGCGAATACAGCCACGAAACGCACAACGAAGAAGTTCGCGAAGAGGTAATGGCTGCTACTTATGACAAGGTTTATGAAGTTGCAAAAAGTGGCTTGCCTAAGCACGAGCGTTCTGCAGGTTTCAAAGCGATTCTAAACGAATACCTTGAAAACAAAGATGAAGAATGGTTGGCAGCGAATACTGGTTTCGCAAAAACCTACTTCCACGATGTAGAGTACAAAGCCATGCGTGACATGGTACTTAACGAGGGTAAACGTCTAGACGGACGTGATACGACAACTGTACGCCCTATTTGGTCAGAAATTGATTACTTGCCAGGTGCGCACGGTTCTGCAGTATTTACTCGCGGTGAAACGCAATCGTTGACTACGGTAACCTTAGGTACATCGTTAGACGCTAATAGAATTGATGATGCAACCTTTACAGGTGAAGAGAAATTCTATTTACATTATAATTTCCCACCATTTTCTACAGGTGAAGCGCGCCCTATTCGTGGGGTAAGCCGTCGCGAAGTTGGTCACGGTAACCTAGCACAGCGTGCTTTGTACCAAATGGTAGATCCGGAAAACCCATTTACTATTCGTGTGGTAAGCGATATCCTTGAATCAAACGGTTCGTCTTCGATGGCAACGGTTTGTGCAGGTACGCTAGCACTAATGGATGCTGGGGTGAAATTGGTTCGTCCAGTAAGCGGTATTGCCATGGGATTAATTTCTGACGGTGAGAAATTTGCAGTTTTGTCGGACATCTTAGGTGATGAAGATCACTTGGGTGATATGGACTTTAAAGTGACGGGTACTGAAAAAGGTATTACGGCTTGTCAGATGGACATTAAGATCAAAGGTTTGAGCTACGAAATTATAGTTCAGGCCCTCAAGCAAAGCTTAGAAGGTCGTTTGCACATCTTAGGTGAAATGTTGAAAACCATGCCGGAATCGCGCACGGAATTGAAACCAAATGCACCGAAGATTTACAAGCTCACTGTGAAGAAAGAATTCATCGGGCCAATCATTGGCCCTGGTGGTAAAAACATCCAAGGAATCCAAGCGGATACAGGCACAACGGTAACTATCTCTGAGGTAGACGACCGCGGCCACGTTGAGATTTCTGGTAAGGATGCTGCCATGATGGACAAAGCATTAGAAATGATCCGTGCTATCGCATTCGAACCAGAAATTGGTGAGGTATACGAAGGTATTGTTCGTGGTGTACAGACTTATGGTGCTTTCGTTGAGATTGCTCCTAAAGTTCAAGGATTGCTTCACATTTCAGAAATTGACTGGACACGAATTAAGAATGTCGAAGANGTTCTTAAGGAAGGTGATACGGTTAAAGTGAAGCTTCTAGAGGTTGACAAAGCAGGTAAGATGAAGCTTTCTCGTAAGGTTCTTCTCCCTAAACCGGAGAAAGACGGCGATAAAGCTGAAGCTTAATTCTTATCTTTTGAACTTGTGTGGTGCGCCTTTGTTTAGCAAAGGCGCACATACGCTAAAAAATTCATCTCGAGCATGAGACAGTTAAAAATCACAAAACAGGTAACGAATCGCGAGACCGCTTCGTTGGACAAATACCTTCAGGAAATCGGTAAAGTGGAATTAATCACAGCTGAGGAAGAAGTAGAATTAGCCCAGCGCATTAAGGCCGGTGATCANATTGCCCTNGAAAAGTTGACCAAAGCCAACCTTCGATTTGTGGTTTCTGTAGCAAAGCAATATCAAAACCAAGGTTTAACCCTTCCTGATTTGATCAACGAAGGAAACTTGGGTTTGATTAAAGCTGCGCAACGCTTCGATGAGACACGCGGTTTTAAGTTCATTTCTTACGCCGTTTGGTGGATTCGTCAGAGCATTCTGCAAGCCCTTGCAGAGCAGAGCCGTATCGTTCGTTTGCCATTGAACAAAATTGGTTCAATCAATAAAATCAACAAAGCTTACGCCTACCTCGAGCAAGAGCACGAGCGTCCACCGAGTGCTGCGGAAATCTCTAAACACTTAGAGATGAGCGAATCGGATGTGAAGGAAAGTATGCGCAACAGCGGTCGCCACGTGAGTATGGACGCACCGTTGGTTGAGGGTGAAGACAGTAACTTATACGACGTATTGAATTCTTCAGATTCCCCGCATCCGGACGAGGATTTGATGATGGACAGTTTACGTACTGAGATCGAGCGTTCGTTGGCGACTTTAACGCCGCGCGAAGGTGATGTGATCCGTTTGTACTTTGGTTTAGGCGGTCAGCATCCCATGACTCTAGAGGAGATTGGCGAGAAATTTGACTTGACGCGCGAGCGTGTTCGTCAAATTAAAGAGAAAGCCATTCGTCGCATGAAGCATACCTCAAGAAGTAAAATCTTGAAGACCTACCTCGGTTAATAACCTTGGTATTAAGTTTTTTATAGAACACCTCGCCTTCACGGGCGGGGTGTTTTACTTTTGTAGCGAACTTAAACGCATCAGCATGGCTGCACCTATCATCTCACCATCTCTTTTAGCTGCCGACTTTGGCAACCTCCAACGCGACTGTCAAATGGTCAATAAAAGCCAGGCAGACTGGTTCCATATTGATGTAATGGACGGGGTTTTCGTGCCTAATATATCCTACGGTATGCCTGTAGTAAAGACGATGGCTGAAAACTGTGAGAAGGTGATGGATGTGCATTTGATGATCGTACAACCAGAGCGTTACATTCAAACGTTTAAAGACTGCGGTGCAGATATCTTAACGGTACACGCAGAAGCATGTACACACTTGCACAGAACTGTTCAAGAAATTCACAACGCCGGAATGAAAGCGGGTGTTGCGTTGAATCCGCATACCCCCGTAAGTGTGCTAGAAGATATCATACAAGATCTAGATGAGGTACTCTTAATGAGCGTGAATCCGGGATTTGGCGGTCAGAAATTTATCGAAAACACCATTAAGAAAACCGCACAAGCGCGCGAACTGATTGACCGTACAGGTTCTAAAGCACTCATCGAAATAGACGGTGGTGTTAATCTTGAAACTGGCGCACGTTTGCTAGCGGCAGGCGCAGACGCACTGGTTGCCGGTTCGTTTGTGTTCAAAAGTGATGATCCTATCGCGACGATTGCCGCTTTAAAAGCGCTTTAACGACGGAATTCCGAAGTCTGTTCGTAGACGGCTTGTAAGATTTCTTTCTCCACGTCATCCACTGCTAAACCGCGGCGCTGCATCATCCGGTGTGCCGTATCTAAGGCTTTGTCGAGTTTATATTCCATGGTGCCTTGAGGGCCTCCCCATGAGAATGAAGCAATGAAATTACGTGGAAAACCAGCACCATATACATTGGCACTCACTCCCACTACGGTTCCGGTATTGAACATGGTATTGATGCCACTTTTACTGTGATCACCCATAATCAATCCACAGAACTGTTGACCGGTTTTAGCGAAACGCTTACTTACGTAACTCCATGCTTTAACCTCGTCGTAGTTGTTCTTTAGGTTTGAATTGTTCGTATCGGCACCTAGATTACACCATTCGCCTATAGCGCTATTGCCTAAAAATCCATCGTGGCCTTTATTGCTGTAGCCTATAAGTACACTATTATTGACCTCTCCACCGACCTTACAATGCGGTCCCAACGTGGTAGCCCCGTAAATCTTTGTGCCCAATTTCAATGCGCTATGCGCACCCAAGGCTAATCCACCACGAACCACGCAACCTTCCATAATTTCTGCATCCTTTGCGAGATATATGGCACCCGATGTAGTATTCAAGATACTGGCCGTTGCCTTAGCTCCTTCTTCTAAAAAGATTCGATCTCCGATGACCGTGCAGGTCTCATGAATAGGGGCACTTGCGCGCCCAGCGGTAATCAAATCAAAATCGGCCTCCAATTCCGCTGCATTCAATCCCCATATGTCCCAAGGACGAGCCACGATATTCAAAGGACCTTCAAAACACACACTGCCTGAGGTATCTGCAGGCTTTTCACCTTTCCATGCAATAACGGTATCGCCCTTGCATAGGCTCTGCCCCAAAGTAAGCGCTTCGGCAGCGGCAAGGAATTCATCCGTCGGACAAACACCGCTATCTACGGCTACATCGGCCTTGGCAAGGCTCGGGTATTTACGCTGCAAATACGATTGTGTCTCATTCCCTACTGCGTGCCCGCGTCGGGTATATTTTTCCGCAATGGTCAAAATCCCACAACGCAGCTCAGAAACCGGACGTGTAAAGGTTAAAGGCAGCAAGTGATCGCGGTTGGAAGAATCGACTAATTGTATACGCATCTTTAGGTAATGACTTTGGTTATGGAAAGTTAGGGCAAAAAAAAGACCCGCTGCAAAGCGGGTCTTGTATTTTATAAAGTCTAAACTTAACTTTTCTTTCCGTAACGGCTGCGGAATTTGTCCACACGACCCGCTGTATCTACCAACTTCACTTTACCAGTGTAGAATGGGTGCGAGTAGCTAGAAATCTCCATTTTGATTAATGGATANTCTACGCCTTCAACTTCGATNGTGTCTTTTGCATCTGCACAAGACTTAGTAATGAACTGATCGCCAGTACCCATGTCTTTAAAGACACACAAGCGATAGTTTTCTGGGTGAATACCGTTTTTCATTTTCTTCTTTTTATTTAATAGCCTGAGTTTTGGCCCAGACCCCTGTTTCTTTATGGACGGCAAATATAGGTTAAATGTTCATAACCACTTCATTGCGAGTACAAAAATACATGAGTAGCTTCGTAGAAATGAAAAAGGTCCAATTCTTTTTGCTTCTCATCGCCATTGCCGCACTCTCTAGCTGCCGCAATACTATTGATTTCCAAGGCAGTAACATTGAATTGAACTTCTCCCAAGACACCATTTACCTCGATACCGTTTTTACAGGATTGGGCAGTTCCACGCGCATTTTAAAGGTGTACAATCCCTCGACGGAGAACATAACCGTCGATAGGATTCATCTTGCACGAGGCGCAAACAGCTACTACCGAATGAATGTCGACGGCATCAGCGGTAAATCTGTAGAAAACGTAGAAATCTTAGCTGGTGACTCCGCATACGTCTTTATTGAAATCTCTCCAGACGCTCAGGGATCTGCGGAAATGATTTATACCGATAGCATTTGGTTTGAAAACGGGGCGGTTAAACAACACGTAGACCTCATCACAGCCGTTTGGGACGCCTATTATCATTTTCCGGACCGTGTACTCACCATCACTCAACCGGAGCCGTATCCCGACATAAAAATCCCCTATTCCATCTTGCCCTGCAATGCCACATGGAACAACGATAAACCCCACGTCATATACGGCTACGCTGTTGTCGATAGCGCATGCCTTCTGACAATCAATGAGGGAACACAAATCCACATTCATAAAGGAGGTGGACTTTGGGCCTATCGAGACAGTCGGCTGGTGGTGAACGGTGGTGGTGACGACGCAAACCACATGAGTCAGCCTGTTGTTTTTCAAGGGGACCGATTAGAACCCGGTTACGAATGGGTACCCGGCCAATGGGGCGGCGTACTAGGCGGAATCTTCCTCATGCGCTCGAACCAAAACCATGAAATCAAAAACACCATCATAAAGAATGCAACTACAGGCATTCGACTAGATAGTGCTGCCACTTTAATTGCCGATCAGCTCATCATCAGCCACAGCTCCCGCGTCAATCTGTACGGAGGTTTCGGTGATGCCACATTGACCAATTTTATCAGCGGCCCCGCCGGCGTCTATGGCCTATATGGACTGGGTGGGCACTACGAGGCGCGAAACAGTACCTTCTTGAATACTTGGAGTTATTCGTCACGAGGCGGAACAGCTGTGGGATTAAGCAACTTTTTTGAAGACGGGAGCGGCACGCGCTACACGCGTCCGATCAGCGCTTCATTTTTTGAATGTATTGTCGATGGCTCCCTAGATAATGAGGTGAGTCTTGCCATCGATAATGGGGAAGATTTTGATGTGGTGTTCGAAAAATCGGCCTTAACCATAGATCCTAACCCGGAAGGAGGTCACTACACACTTACCGATGTGGACATGTTTGTAGGAAGTGATTTGTTTTACAATGAAAATTGGGGATATACGACCGGACCGCTATTGCCTAATTCGAATTTTTCATACGTACCGGATAGTGTGAATGCGCTGATTAACGCTGTCCAGCGCGATATTTCAGGTCCGCAGTACGACATCCATGGCACCTTCCGAAACAACTACATCACGCTTGGCGCTACCGAGCCGCTGTAACCTAAAGTTGCGCTAAGAATTCCATGGTATTTACCCCATCCGCATAGTCCCACAATTCAGGTTTCTGGGCTTTCCCAAATGGAATATGGCCGTGGCCGACCACGCACTGGATTTTCGCACCCCAACCGGCAATCTTATCTGCGGCGCCGGCCTCATCTTTGTAACGACTGATATGAAGAATGCCCACTGGGGTATGCAACTCTTCGTTTTCACGTACGATGACAAAACCGTTTTCTAGGAAATCGTCCTGATTGAGCAAGAACAGGGCGCGGTAGTATTCATAGTTGTTCCCGTATTTATTGTTGTTTACGATCCCGTTCCAATCTACAATGTTTGCAAAGATGCGCTGCACGTCAAAGGCCTCAGGCACCACAACATGGCCTACATTTCTGCATCCCATACCAAAGTAGCGGAAGATGTCTTCACCCAATGCTACCAATTCCTCATCGGATTCGCTACCATCGAGCAAGGCGACAGAAGTCCTGTTTTTACGTATAATGTTGGGGTACTTTCCAAAGTAATAGTCAAAGTAGCGCGCGGTATTATCACTGCCTGTGGCGATGACTGCTTCCATGTCGTTTAATCGGTCTACAAAGACCCAATCGCCTTCGAACAACGGATCGTGACGCAATAAAACTTTAACTAAGACAGGAATGAGGTACTCATCGTCACTGCTGCGTTTTACCAATGCGAAATGTCCCGATAAAAACACGGCTAAAAAATCGTGCAATCCGACCAACGGAATATTTCCCGCCATGACGATGCCTACACGTGTTCTGCTGATTTCTCGAGTCCCCCCTTCACGCTCGCGCCACTCTAAAAGGGCTTGATGAGAAAGTGCTTGACCCCAAGCAGCTAGGGCATGGCGCTGATTTTCTTCAATGAACCAGCCGTTGTTACGGTGCGACTGGACCATGGCAGCCTGAAGTTCCTCTGCGATATCTTCATGACCGCCAGAGATGGGCACACCCTGGGAAAATTCCCTTAAGAATTGGCCCAAGTTCGAAACTGCTTGAATCCTATGGTCTGAGAAAAACATTGGCGCTACCTTTGTGTTAGATTTGCAAAGCTAAA
>JGI26083J51738_10002293_pt1 | contig 9971 bp, 9 predicted proteins | sample SaaInl85LU_5_DNA_FD_51738 | JGI IMG/M metagenome (IMG submission 51738)
CGGTAATGCGCGGGTCTTCTTCGATCATTGCTGCTTCTGCATGGCAGTAATCGCGTAGTCCGACAATACATAATTGGTCCGTTAAATGCTCTGACAAGGCGTTGTACATAATGCTTGCGTGCGAATAGGTAAAGCCTTCGTAAGCATTTCGAAGGTCCGCATGGGCGTCAATCTGCAGTATACCAAAGCTGCCATACTTCGCTTTGTGAGCGCGTAAGGATCCTAAGGAAGTACTGTGGTCGCCNCCTAAAAGNATGACNCNNCGGTCTTTTGCNAATAATTGGCTTACATTCTTTTCAACCCAACGGTGGAAATGTCCGCATTTATCATTGATTTCATCCAATAAACGCAATTCGAGGTCACTGACATCGTCTTGTTCGTATGCCGTAAGATATTGCGAGGCTTTTTCACGCAGATTCGCACTGGTTTCNGCCCACGCTTCGTCGATGGGATGCATCCAGATGCCGCGCTGCCATCCGTTGGGAAACTGTTCATCGAACAGGTCCACCTGTGCGGAGGCCACCTCAATCTCTGCAGGTCCTTCAGCAGTTCCTGCACCATAACTCACAGTCACCTCCCAAGGCGCTGGAAAAACATGTACGTCGCATTCGTCTGCGTCGAAAGGCAGGCCGAATAAGTGGGTGTTTAATGCCGGTTCGTTCGGATCAAACGCCACGATTTTGGCTTCTTTATCCATTTGGGTAGTTATTGGGCGAAAATTACGGATTGTAGATAGATATCGGTAGATTTTTTATGCGTTGCGATGAAGATTTTTTAAGTCGGATTTGAATCGTGTAAATCCCTGTCCTTAAGAGACTTTCGCCCCACAGGTAAGGGCCTATACTGATGGGGTTTTCTCCTGCAATTCCCTGATAAGAATGCCACTGGGTGATGGGGCGGCCGGCGCGATCTAAAAGCCGAAGGGAGAGGATGTCTCCGGCCGCCATGGATACCCACAGATCGGTCGAAGGCAGGTAATGATTAGGGTCAAAGCTGAGGTGGGAGCGTTTAAGATGCGCACTGAGTTCAACGCCACCCGTGGAGGAGGCGCAGCTGTTGGTAGTGTTCGGAGAGGCTTCTGAAGGGCAGCACCAGCGTGCATGGTGGGGTGCCCAATTCGAGGGAGCGCGACCAGGGCTGTGCAGGGAAATGCGTTCCCAACTGCGGTGTTCGAGCGGTGCTTCCCAAGGACTGTAAGTGATTTCGTCTAAGGTTCGTGCGCCGGTTCCTTGCAGGAGCAGCGTGGTTGTATCGTTGGGTAAGGTAGTTGGACTTGGAAAGGCACGAAGTTGCTGTGGGGCGAGTAGCGGGAAGAGGGCCAGATGTAGCGCACAAAAGGCGGGTGGGGCATCGTAAAATCGGTACGCTGAGGTTGCAGAAGCGGTAGTTTTTAGAAGGCGCAGTTGGTCAAGGCGAATGGGCCGATGGCTGGTGGAGGCCAATTCTATGAACTCTTCTAATTGGTCCGGAGCGGCATGGACTTCATTGATGAATACGGTTCCTGAATCTGGGAATTCAGCAGGTAAGAGGTGGAGGCTTGAATCTCCCAGAAGTGGTGGAAGTGCCGTTTGCACCAAGGGCAGTAAGAAAGGCGCATCGGAGGTCCATTGTGCCTGTAGTTTTGGTGAGAGCAGGTGGAGGTAGGAATAGAGCGAATGGGAAAATTGAACATAGTTGGTACCGTTTTCATCCCCAAAAAGACCATTAGGTGGGTTTTTAGGAAGGTTTTTAGACGGAATGGGTCCAGAAATGGGGGTTGCAGTGGGAGCGACGCGCCATTGCATAGAGGTATAGGATATGGAATCTGCGAGTAATAGGAAATCACCAAAAGATTGATGCGGAGCATAGGGAAAACCATAAGGTTGAACGGCAATAGGGATGCCTTCGTTTTTCAGGATGAGTACGCCTTCATCGGGTAGAGAAAATGCGGGAAGCATTTGTGCGTTTTGACCGTTTCCGTAGCGGATTGTTCCTGAATCTAGGGGGCAAGGAATGGTTTTTTTTGTTCCACTTTCTGTGATGAGGTCCAACACTGCTTCGGGCATGGGAACGGGACTGTAGGCTATAAAATAATCGCCTTGGTTTCCTTCAATCTGGTGGATGCCGATAATTTGTACGCTTTGCTGGTCCGGATAGTTCAGCAGCACGGAGTCTACCGCGAAAAAGGTGAGATTACCTGCTGTGTCGACGGCTAGGGGTACTTCTATAGCACATCGACCCAGAGGAATGGGCCGATCGAAGAACACGTCCCAATGCGATGGCCCCAGGTAGGGATAAAATGCGGTATCAAGAGGTGTTCCGTCCTGCGAACGAGCAATGACACCGTTTAGACTTCCGGGTGCAGGTAAAGTAGGTTCGGACCAATGAAGCCTGAGCTGCCGTGGCGATAAAACATCAATGCTTCGCAATTTTGGTGCGACGGTATCACGAAAAGCGTAGCCTTCGGCCTTCAATGTTGAAAACAAAAATTTATCCACACGGCTTGAGGTATAGGTGCAGTGCAGACTGAGACTTTTTGAGGAGCGCAGCGTGCTGTCGGTCGTGCTGAATAAAAGTGTGTCCGCATCGTACACGTGAAAAGTGTAGTTGCTGTCGCGTTCAATGCGCAGAGCAACGGCTACTGCATTCCGGTTTACGTAGCCTGAAATTGCAGCGAGAACGCTGTCTTTTTCAGGGGTATGCAGCAGCAAGGAAAGATCATCACCACTGGATCCGGAGAGTTGAATAGCATAATAACCCCAGTCCGATTCGATGAACCTAAAACTGCAAAAATTAGCCGTGGACGGATTAAAATCCATGCGCATTTGGAGGCTCCAATTTCCGCGGAGCGCAGCGCGACTCTCGCGACGCCATTCCAAAGCCCCCGCAGCAGGCGCTGCGCTCCTCAACCCATCTGTCGAAAATTGCATCCACGCGGTATCTCCTCCCCAGTCTACATGTGGGGCAGTTAAGGAGTCGAGAAGTTGGTAAAATTGGCCCGTGGCCACGTTAAAAATGAGGCAAAAACAAAGCGTTAGTGCACTGCGAAACAAGTCGGTGAACATAAGGCAGTTTAGAAGTAGCTTTGCGGGGTACTATATAAGTTAAGTCAATTTTTATGAGAATTGCAGTTGTCGGCGCCACTGGAATGGTTGGCCAAATTATTTTGAAAGTATTGGCGGAACGCAGCTTCCCTGTCACGGAACTTATTCCTGTGGCATCCGAGCGAAGCGTGGGCAAATCGGTCGCTTTTGGCGGACGGGATTGGACCATTCAAAGCCTAGAGGCTGCCGTTGCTGCGGCACCTGATGTAGCACTTTTCTCTGCCGGAGGCGAAACCTCGCTCGAGTGGGCGCCAAAATTTGCGGCGGCTGGAACGCGTGTTGTCGATAATTCGAGCGCATGGCGTATGAATCCCGACAAAAAATTGGTGGTACCAGAAATCAACGCGGACGTATTAACTGCGGAAGACTTCATCATTGCAAATCCCAATTGCTCGACCATCCAATTGGTCATGGCACTGCACCCGCTGCACCAAGCGTTCGGGGCGAAGCGCGTCATCGTAAGCACCTACCAAAGTGTTACTGGAACCGGTAAAGCGGCGGTTGATCAGCTTGAGGGAGAGCGCAATGGCGAAGATCCACAAATGGTTTACCCGTATAAAATTGACCGCAATTGTATTCCGCATTGCGATATTTTCCTCGAGAACGATTATACCAAAGAGGAAATGAAGATGACCCAGGAAACCGTAAAAATCATTGGCGATGCCGGCATAAAGCTGTCCGCTACCGCCGTTCGCGTTCCTGTGCAGGGCGGACACAGTGAGAGTGTGAACGTAGAATTTGAGCGCGAATTCACTTTGGATGCGGTGCGAAAGATCTTAAATGACACTCCTGGCATCACCCTTCAGGATCGCCCTGAATTCAATACCTATCCAATGCCTCTAATGGCGGAGGGAAAGGACGATGTATTTGTGGGCCGATTGCGCCGTGACTTCACCACCGATCACGCCCTGAACCTATGGATTGTTAGCGACAACCTTCGAAAGGGAGCTGCTACAAATACCGTTCAAATTGCTGAGGTCTTGTTGAAGAAAGGATTCATCGGATAATTTTAATTGGAGCATACTTCAACCGAACCACTTTTGTTGTTTTTGTGTTACAGAGGTATGAGAATTAAGACAATAGTAATGGCCATGTTTGCTTTTATGGCGAGCTGTACGGCCCAAACCAACAAGAAGATGAGCGACGCTTATGCGATGGCCACCATACCGGCACCCGAAGAAGGACAGGAAGTAGCTGTCTTAGCATCGGGATGTTTTTGGGGCACAGAATTTTATTTGCAAAAAATCCCAGGTGTGCTTGCAACGACTTGCGGCTATACGGGCGGTATGGTGAAGAATCCTACCTATCGCGAGGTCTGCAGCAAGCGCACAGGTCACTATGAAGCTGTGCATGTAGTCTTTGATCCAAAGCAGGTCTCGTTTGAAGAAATTGCACGGGTATTTTTTGAAACGCATGACCCTACTCAACGCAATGGACAGGGGCCTGATATAGGTCCACAGTACCGTAGTGCCGTGTTTTTCCAGAATCAGGAACAACGTGAGGTTACTGAAAAACTCATCGGTCTGCTTGAAANCAAGGGCTATGATGTGGCCACTGAAGTGCTGCCAGCGGCAACCTTCTATTCAGCTGAAAATTACCACCAAGATTATTACGACAATAAAGGAGGGACTCCGTATTGTCACGCCCCAAGAAAACTATTTTAACCGCAAAAAAAATTGGCGGGAACGAAAAAGCCCGGCGCGTAGCGCCAGGCTTTTTTTATACAAACTTGTCTTGAACGTTTATTCGACCAATTTGAAATCTTCCATAAATTTCGTGGTATAAACACCTCTACGGAAGTCTTCGTTTTGTAACAATTGTTGGTGGAATGGAATAGTCGTTTTCACACCTTCAATAACGAATTCACCTAAGGCACGNTCAAGCTTATCGATAGCTTCNTCACGNGTACGNGCGGTTACGATCAATTTAGCAATCATAGAATCGTAATACGGTGGAATCATGTAGCCACTGTAACAATGGGTNTCTAGACGAACGCCGTGACCNCCNGGTGCNTGGAAAGAGCCAATTTTACCTGGCGATGGACGGAAGTCGTTGAAAGCATCTTCTGCGTTAATNCGTACTTCNATNCTGTGCATTTCAGGGAAGTAGTTTTTGCCNGAGATNTTTTCTCCGGCAGCCACTTTAATCTGCTCACGAATCAAATCAAAACCTACCACTTGCTCAGTGATTGGGTGTTCTACCTGAATACGTGTATTCATTTCCATGAAGTAGAAGTTTCGGTCTTTATCAACTAAAAACTCGACCGTTCCAGCGCCTTCATAGGCAATAAATTCAGCGGCCTTTACAGCAGCATCTCCCATTGCTTTGCGCAATTCATCCGTCATAAAAGGCGATGGCGTTTCCTCTACCAATTTCTGGTGACGACGCTGTACTGAACAGTCGCGCTCAGATAAGTGGCACGCTTTACCGTAACTATCGCCGATCACCTGGATCTCAATATGACGCGGTTCAAGGATAAGTTTCTCCATGTACATGCCGTCGTTGCCGAAGGCTGCAGCAGATTCTCTACGAGCGCTTTTCCAAGCACCCTCCAGTTCGCTCTCCGCAAAAATTGCGCGCATACCCTTACCACCACCACCTGCGGTAGCTTTCATCATTACAGGGTAGCCAATTTTTGCAGCCGTTTTTCGAGCGTGTTCAAGCGATTCAAGGATGCCTTCAGAGCCAGGTACACAAGGCACTCCTGCTTCTTTCATGGTTTCCTTTGCCGTCGCTTTATCACCCATCTTATCAATCTGATCCGCAGTCGCACCAATAAACTTAATGCCGTGCTCTGCACAGATTCTGGAGAATTTAGCGTTTTCACTTAAGAATCCATATCCCGGGTGAATAGCATCAGCATTCGTGATCTCGGCTGCTGAAATGATGTTAGGGATACTTAAATAACTCTCTGACGACGCAGCGGGACCAATACAAACAGCTTCGTCTGCAAAACGTACGTGCAGGGAATCGGCATCCGCTTTTGAATAAACAGCAACCGTTTTAATGCCCATTTCTTTACACGTACGAATGACGCGAAGGGCAATCTCACCACGGTTGGCAATGAGTATTTTCTTAAACATAACCTGGTAGGTTTAAAATGAATTAAGAAGGATCAACCAAGAACAATGGCTGGTCGTATTCTATAGGTGTTTTATCGTCAGCAAGAATCTTAACGATTTTACCACTTACTTCACTTTCGATCTCATTGAAAAGTTTCATTGCCTCAACGATACAAAGTACATCACCTGGCTTTATGGTGTCGCCCACTTTAACGAACGCATCTTGATCTGGTGATGGCGTGCGGTAGAATGTTCCAATCATTGGAGATTTAATAGTGATGTAGTTTGCGCTTTCATCGGCTTCCGCTGGTGCTGCTGGTGCAGCAGGCGTTGCTTCTGTAGCTGCTGGTGCAGCAGGCGCGGCAACGGGCATTTGCTGCGGCGTTACAGCCTGAATGTAAGTAGGCTGGTCGCTAGCATCGGGGCCAGTTTTAATGTTAATCTTGAAATCTTCTGTTTCTAAGCTCACTTCTTGAGCACCACTTTTGGCGACAAATTTGATGAGCGCCTGGATTTCTTTCAAGTCCATATTAAATGTATTTAGGAATATGAAGTTACGAGTTATTTTTTATCGATGGCCCACTTTACCCACATGGCGCCCCAAGTAAATCCACCGCCAAATGCGGCGAAGAAAATATTATCTCCTTTCTTGAATTTATCTCTGAAATCCCAGAGTCCAAGCGGGATAGTGGCCGATGTAGTGTTGCCGTATTTTTGAATATTGATGACTACTTTGTCTTTGGTTAACTCCATACGACGTGCAGTGGCATCTATAATTCTGAGATTGGCTTGATGCGGTACCAAATAAGCGACATCTTCACCCGTCAGATTGTTTTTTTCTAGCAATTCCGCTGAAGTATCTGCCATACGACTTACCGCAAAACGGAACACGCTTTGTCCTTCTTGACGAATAGCATGTTGTTTGTTGTCGATGGTTTCGTGGGACGGCGGAAGGAACGAACCACCTGCCTCGATACGGAGAAAATCGCGTCCTGTTGCGTCGTTCTAAGAATTTCGTCTTGAACACCTAAACCCTCTTCATTGGGTTCCATGAGTACTACGCCGCAACCGTCACCAAAAAGAATACAGGTGGTGCGGTCTGTGTAGTCTACGATAGAGGACATGACATCGGAACCAACCACCAGTACTTTTTTGTATTTACCGCTTTCAATGTATGCCGCTGCATTGCTGACCGCATAAAGAAAAGAGGAGCACGCAGCTTGCAAGTCGAAAGCATATGCGTTTGTAGCGCCAATTTCTTGCGCAATGTACGCAGAGGTAATAGCCACAGGCATATCCGGTGTAACTGAAGCGAGAATAACGAGATCTACATCATCAACGGCAACACCGTATTCCTTTTTCATGGCCTCAACAGCCTTGATCGCGAGGTAAGAAGCACCCATACCTTCTTCCGGTTTTAGGATGCGACGCTCCTTGATGCCTGTACGCGTGGTAATCCACTCGTCATTAGTTTCGACCATGGTTGCCAATTCATCATTGGTCAACACATATTCTGGAACGTATCCGCCAATAGCGGTGATTGCTGCTTTCATGGTTTCTTCAGTTGTAGGGGGCTAAAATAGGCCCCGTGGAACACTTAGAGGGGTTTAAAAAAGAAAAAGTAGCCCAAAATTGAGCTACTTTTTTAACAATCAATGTTTTATAGAATGGCTTAAGCCTTTTCCATAACTACCTTACCCTTGTAGTACAACTTACCTTCGTGCCAATGCGCGCGGTGGTACAGGTGGGCTTCACCAGTGGTTGGGCAGATAGCCAATTGCTGATCAGCTGCCTTGTAGTGTGTTCTACGCTTGTCTCTTCTCGTGCTCGACTGTCTGCGTTTAGGATGTGCCATCTCTACTTAATTATTTATTCAACAAGTTTTTTAGTTGATCCCATCTAGGATCTGTCTTTTCTTCTGTTTCGTCTTCTTCCTCTTCAATCAAATCTTCAATACCATTGCCGGCATTTGGGCCTAAGAGCTTTGATGGAATACTGAGTACCACTAGTTCGTAGATCATTTGACCTGCGTTAAACTCGTAGTTGCCGTGCGGCAGAATGAGGAGTTCCTCATTTTCATCGTTGTATTCATCGCCGAACTTAATCTGCATCGCAAAGCTATTTTCAAGCGTCTGCGTATACAGCTCATTCGTAATGTCACANGGCACTTCGATGGTTCCAGTAAAACGAAGCTCTATATCTAGAACTGTTTCACTTTTCAACATCACAAGCTCAGCCGTTCCACGTAAACCGCGGTAGTCTGAATATTCAAAGAGCGTAAAGAACGTATCATCCAAATCATACTGGAACTCGTGTTGTCCTAACGCTAAGCCTCTAAAGGCAATGTCAAAATCGCGTTTTTTCACAGGTCAAGTATCACTGAATGAGCGGGCAAAGATATTGAAATTGTTGAAAACTTCTAACTCTTCTCTTTTTGTTTTTTTAGCGGATCTTTTGTCATTTCATCATACCCCTTTCGCGCGTGGTAAACATCGATAGCTGTATAGAGCGCATTTCTCATGGATGTAGCATCAGCCTTGCCTTTGCCGGCAAGGTGCATGGCTGTTCCGTGATCTGGCGAGGTACGAACGAGTTCTAGACCAGCGGTGAAATTTGTACCACTACCCATGGCTAAAGATTTAAAAGGAACCAATACCTGGTCGTGGTACATGCCCAAAACGGCATCAAATTTCGACTCGAAGCCTTGTCCGAAGAAACCGTCTGCTGGAAAAGGTCCTTTAACTACGGCATCTTTGTGCTGCGCTTTTTCTATTGCCGGTCGAATGGTTTCTCCTTCTTCACTACCAATAGTTCCCATTTCGCCTGCGTGCGGGTTGAGCCCGAGCACCGCTATGCGTGGTTTTACGATGCCAAAGTCTCGTTTTAAGCTTTGCGCAAGCAGTTCGATCGCCTTACCGACGGAAGCTTCCGTAATGCCTTCTGCTACTTTAGAAATAGGCACGTGGCCGGTTACTGTGGCCACTTTTAATTGGTCCGAAGTCAAAATCATCAGCACTTCATTGCCAAATTGATTCGCTAAGTATCCGGTATGGCCTGAAAAGCCCTCAACGCTTGCAGCGATGTTGTGTTTATTGATGGGCGCTGTGAGCAGTGCATGAATTTTCCCTGCTTTTGCTGCTTCGATAGCGGCATCAATACTTTTTAGCGCGTACGCTCCGCTCACATCAGTAGGTATTCCTAAGGTAATTTCAACATTGTCGTCCCAACTTAATACGAGGTTGTTCGAACCTTCTCTAATATCTTCAATGGTATCGCAAAGTTGGAATTGAAAATCGCGTTTGTCGATGGCATTTCTATGATAGGAAGCCAATTTACTTGAGGCAAATACCACCGGCGTGCACAGTTCAGTGAGTCGGGTATCTTCTAGCATTGAAATGATTACCTCCATTCCTATGCCGTTTAAATCGCCACAAGTAATACCAATAACGGGTTTTTCAAGCACCGTTTCTTCATAAACGGCGGCTGCTGTGCCACTTGAAAAATCGATGTCGTACAGATCTTTTTGTAAGTCGTATTCGGTTTGGATTTCTTCGCTTACCGGTGCGGCTTTTACATCTTTTCCTTCACGGCGTTTGTTTCGATTATTTCGATTGCGTCCACGGCCACTTTTATTTCCTCCGGCGCCTTCAGCATTTGGATTGTTTTGTGGTGATGGGGCTGGGGCACCCGCCGAAGCTTCAGAATTTTCCGGTTTAGATTGTGCACTGGCTCCATCTGGAGCTTCGCCTTCTTTTTTACCGCGGTTACGGTTTCTATTTCTACCGCCTCGACTTCGTCTCCTGGCATTGCCGTCTTTATTCTGGCC
>JGI26083J51738_10002296_pt1 | contig 9962 bp, 8 predicted proteins | sample SaaInl85LU_5_DNA_FD_51738 | JGI IMG/M metagenome (IMG submission 51738)
ATTGCAGTGCTGAAATTTAATTTTTCTCACAATGGCGGAACTATTGAGCAGCCAATTGATTTCCCAGACCTTGAAGCTTTTGGTCACAATAACTATACTAAAGAATTAGACGATTTGAATCAAGTCCTGGATTGGGTTGAAACAACCTATGCGAAACACTCTAATATTGATGTGTCAAACATTACTTTAGTAGGTCACAGTCGAGGTGGTGGAATTGTCACCCTAAAAGCAGCAGAGGACTGCCGTGTTAAAAAACTTGTAAGTCTTGCTGGAGTTTCGGACTTTAAATCTAGATTTCCAAAAGGATCGGATCTTGATGCTTGGAAATCGACAGGCGTACGTTTTGTTATGAATGGGCGCACCAAACAACAAATGCCACATTATTACCAGTTCTATGAGGACTTTATGGCGAATGCGTCTAGACTTACAATTCAGCTAGCTGCTAAAAGTTTAAAAGTACCTCATTTAATTATTCATGGAGATGCAGACACAAGTGTGGATTTAAAAGAAGCTTTTGCACTGCATAAATGGCATCCAGGAGGTCAGTTGGTTGTACTAAAGGGCGCAAATCATGTGTTTGGAAGTCATCATCCTTGGAATTTTAGTGAATTACCCCTGTATCTTCAGCAGATGCACTCAAAAATCACCTACTTTATTAACAATTTGTGCTAGTTCTTAAAAAAAAGAGCATTTATCTGATATTTTTTTTGGAAAGAACAAACTAATTTTTGTAATTTGGACTAAAATAAATATATATTATGGGATATTCATTCAAAAATAGCAAAGGAAAGACGTATTTTTTACACACTAAAGATGTAATTCTTAAAGGTGGTAGAGAGCAAACTATCTATTATTTCGCAAAAGACGAGCGTAGTAATTCATGCGATCTTCCTGCTGGAAAAAAGATTGTAGAAAACGAAAAAACAGGACTACCTTTTGTAAAAAAAGCCTAAGTTTTTTAATCTTATCAAAAAAACCACTCATTATGAGTGGTTTTTTTTTGCTTATAATATTAGATTGAGATTTTTTCTTTTCCCGATCTTAAAACAGAATAAAGCATAATTAAGGCAATAACTAAATGCATATAGCCAAATTGGTGAGGGACATCAAGGTAGTTGTTTAAAAGCAGATACCCTTGGAAGAGATTTATAACTAAAATAGCACATCCGATTCTATTGCTCAGAGCCATTGCAGCCTTGTTTTTTTCGTCGAAGGAAGTGTTTATTGGAAGCGTGAGAATCACTTGCCCCAAAAACATCATGATGACAAACAAATGTAATATATTATCATCTTGTGCATAACCTATTCCTTCTTTGATTATTAGACCTGCACCAAAAAAACAAATTCCAAAAAGAAACAAATCACGGATTCTTTTTATTGCTCCATATGCTGCGACTAAGATAAAAATGGAGCCATAAGTATTGCTTGCGCTTTCTAGGATAGGATTCATAACGGTTTAAGGTAAATGGGGCATAAATAAAGTTGATATTTATTACAATTTACAATGTTTTTTCAAAAATTACAGGTTTTTTTGTGTTAAATTACAAATAAGTTTTTGTTCTTTATAGGGAAACCTGTTGTGACGCTCTACTATTTTTTTAAATACAATGAAGAAGATTCTCAAAAAAAGGACATGCCAAAGCTGTTTTTCCTTTTAACTTTTGTATTTTTAGAAAACACAAAACTATTTTTAGCAGTTATTTTCAATACCTGTTATGTAAATTAATGTTATGAAACCAATCCTAAAATGCGTTTTCTGGACCATGTTTTTAGTACTCTATTTGGGATGTTCCAAAGACAATCCAGACGAACCAACTCCAACAACAGAACCAGAAGTGGTGGAAGCTTACGAAGCTTTAAATGTATCCTATGGTTCGGATGAAAATCAAGTGTTTGATATTTATCTCCCCGAAAACAGAACAACATCTACCAAAACAATCATTTTGATTCATGGTGGCAGTTGGGTTTCTGGAGATAAATCGGACATGAATACAATCAAGTCGTTCATTTCTACACTTCACCCAAATGTGGGTATTATTAACATGAACTATACCTTGGCTGGGGTTAATAACCCGCCAGTCCCAATGCAAACTGAGGATATTTCAGCGGTGGTTGATTATCTTTCTACCAATAAATCATCTCTTATTATAAGTGATGATATTGGGTTTATTGGCGTTAGTGCGGGAGCTCATTTATCATTATTGTGGAGTTATGCATATGATGCTAATAACCAAGTTGATATGGTTTGCAGTATTGTGGGTCCAACTAATTTTACAGATCCCAATTATTATGACAACCCTCTTTATCAGCCAGTTTTTCAATTATTTGGAAACCCCTCGATTGAATTTTTAGAATCTGCAAGTCCTTATTATAGAGCTACCGCAACTTCTCCACCAACTCAGTTGTTCTATGGCGGCATGGATCCCTTGGTTCCAACCTCACAAGGGGTAGAAATGGACGCACAGCTTACGACACTAGGAGTCACACATGAGTTTCACTTTTATCCAGACGAAGGCCATGGCTGGGAAGGCGCAAATTTGTTAGACACCACCACAAAGATTTCAACCTTTATAGAAACCTATATAGAAACGGAATAACTCCAGTATTCAAGTCTAGTAACATCAACAGCCATCAATTTACTTGATCTTTTAGTTAGATTTACAAAAGACACATTTTTGTGATTGCAGTTATTTAATATTTAATTCATACATTTAAGCATAATATTAAAATCAACATTTATGGAAAATTTTTCAATTTTAGCACAGCTTATTGTTTCGATATCTGTGATTATTGTGTGGGTTTTTAGATATGATAATATTGTTTTAGAATTTAAACAATATGATTTGTCTAGTTCGGTAAGAAATGCTGTTGGTGCATCAAAAATTGCATTGGCAACCGTTTTGATACTAGGAATTTGGCATCCAGAATTTTTAGTTCCCGCATCGCTTTTAATGGCATTTTTAATGGTAAGTGCTCAATATTTTCATATGAAAGTAAAAAACCCTTTTGTAAAATTCATCCCCTCGTTTATACTCTTAATCCTGTGCTTATTTATTGCAGCCTTTAATTATGGATTATTATAGAGAATGGATTTAAACCTAANTATCCTGTTGTTTTCGGCGATTTCGTTTATTTTTTATGGGATAAACTCTTTTTTTTCAAAGCGAATGCTCTCCGAATATGCACGTTGGGGCTATAAAAACCAACGGGTTTTGCTCGGTTGCTTACAACTATTAGGAGCAATTGGTCTACTTGTTGGCATCATCAATCCCATAATACTTTCTGTGGCGTCCTTTTTATTAACTTTTATGATGGTAACGGCTGTTTTTGTAAGAATTAAAATAAAAGATAGCATCATTCAAATGTTTCCAGCCATTTTATACACGGCACTAAATTTTATAATCCTTTACAATTCCTTGGTTTAAACCCCAACCAAAAACTCCAGAATGACAAAAACAGCTCTCATAATAATTTTAATGGTGTTAGGCGTTCAATCGTGTGGCGCACAGAAAGATAACGATCTGTTTACAATATATTTAGTGAGACATTCAGAAAAAGAATCCACTCCCAATCATCATTTAGACCCTCCACTTTCTCAATGTGGAAAGCAAAGATCAGAGAACCTAAGCAATTTTCTTAAAGATGTAGATTTGGATGTTATATATAGCTCTGACTATATCCGAACTAAAAACACAGCACTCCCAACAGCCATGTCCAAAGGACTAGTGGTTAATGAATACAACCCTCAAAAACTTGATGATTTTTCCAAATCTTTGATCGGCAACAAACAAAACGCACTCGTAGTAGGACATAGCAATACAACAGGCGTTTTAGCAGGTCTGTTGGTCGGTGAAGAGATAGCCCCATTTGATTTAGATAGTTATAACCGAGTTTATAAGGTAATAATTTACAAAAATAGCGGTCAACTTCATTTATTATACACAGCTTTTAATTGCAATGATTAAACATGCATAATTTTTAATTTTGTTATATATTTTATGCAAATAGTTAAACAAAATATTCATTAAAGCCCTTTTTCTTCATTTTTTTCAAAACACTCGACTCCCTAATTTACTTCTTAAATGAATCTATATCTTTAATTTTCAGCACCTAATTAGTTAAAGATGTTTTTGTGAAATGATAAACAGTTGTATATTTATAACTTTAGAATTGCATTAACCAACACTTTTTTTAATGGCTAAGAATAATTTATTATCACTTATTTGTTTAATATTTATTTATAATTTTTGTCATGCACAACCCGTAACCATCGACAATTATTCTGTGAATGGTCTTGGACAAGTACAATTATCAATTCAAGCTCAAGCAGGAAAATATTATGTGCTTCATGCACAGCACAACCCTTCGTATAATTGGGCCGTTTCAATGACAATTGGTGTCGATGGAACCATGGTAATTTCTGAATCATTAGCAGCATATCCATTAGAAAACTATTCGATAACACAACACGATGTTTCAGCTCCTGATGATTACGACGGAGATGGCATAGATGATATTACCGAATTTTATAATATGCCTACGGATTCGCCTTTTAATTATGCAGCACCCATTGACCTAATTGATGGATCAACTTCAATTCCGGACGCTGAAACCTTTATGGAGTTGGCTACGATCAATAATGTGGGATGGGCACCCTTTCTTGACGATCAATTGTATGTAAAATTTGGGATATTAAATAGAGATACCGACCAACCACAGGTCTATTTTATTAATAGCAACACCTATACCATCCATGCTAGCTTTTGGAGTGGTATTGGGGCATCTGTAACAGGTGATGATGGTTCTGGGGAGATTGTTTTTAACCCTAACGACATCCTTCCAAACGGGACTATTGGGAGCTATTCATTCAACTTTTCTTTCGGGAACGCCTATAACTTTGAAGCGACTCAAAGAACCTTTGAATTATTGGCAGCTAGCATGCCTTTTCTTCAAAATAACATGAACCACTTTATAGGGCAATCTGATGAAAACGACCATCTCAATAATTATGCGGATGATTTTGTTGGGACTCGAGTTAAGGTTGTTTTAGAATCCGATGTTTTTTCAGAAATCAATTACATCCCTTTTCATGAAGCGGAAGGCTATGGGTTTTTTAGGCATATGACGAATCTTAATGAAACTCCTGGAAGTAGAGATATTGTTCTCTATGATGCCTTGCCAAATTCATTACCAAGAGTAGGAGGAATCATAACCTCTGTCATACAAACTCCTTTGTCGCACGTCAACTTAAGAGCGATTCAAGACGATGTTCCAAATGCCTATATCGCCAATCCTTTATCGAATGACGCCATAGCAAACCTGCTAGGAGGCTATATTTATTACAAGGTAGAAAACGAGCAGTATGAAATTCGTGAAGCCACTTTGACTGAAGTGAATAACTGGTATGAAGACCTCAGACCAACAGAACCACAAATTCCAATTCGAGATTTAACCATCACAGAAATCATGCCCTTAGATGCTATTGAGTTCGAAATGTCTACGGCATTTGGCGCAAAGTGTTCAAACCTTGCAACCATGCGATCTTTTGATCTTCCTGTGGGGACGATCCCTGATGGATTTGGAATTCCATTTTATTACTATGACGAATTTATGCAATTCAACAATTTTTATCAAGAGGCACAAGTCATGATTGATAATCCTAGCTTCCAAACAGACTTAAACTTTCGTGTTGATCGTCTAAGAGAGTTTAGAAGAGCTATTAAAGACGCTCCAATGCCACAATGGATGATGGAGGATCTACAAGCGATGCATGATGCTTTTCCTGAAGGAACAGCTGTTAGATGCCGATCCAGCACTAATAATGAGGACTTACCTGGATTTAGTGGCGCAGGTCTATATGCCTCTAAAACCCAATATCTAGATGAGGGGCACATTTCAAAATCAATCAAACAGGTGTATGCCAGCATGTGGAATTTTAGAGCCTATGAAGAAAGAGATTTTTATCGAGTAGATCACTTTATAGCCGCAATGGGAGTCTTATGTCACCCCAATTTTCAAGACGAACAATCCAATGGGGTAGGAATCAGTATCGATCCTATTTACGAAACAGAAAACACCTTTTATTTAAACACCCAAGTGGGAGAATCGTTGATTACAAACCCTGACCCGAACTCCGTGCCAGAGGAAATTTTATTGTATGAAGATCCTACACAAGGAGGTGGCTATCTCGTGTTAAGACTGTCCAATTTAGTAAACCCAGGTGAGCTAGTAATGGACCAAGTCTATTTAGATCAAATGAGAGACTTTCTTACGGTTATTCATGATGGATTTGCAGTGCTCTATAATGTTGTAGGAGCCGATGACTTTGGAATAGACATTGAATATAAAGTAACAGCACAAGATCAATTGGTTATTAAACAAGCAAGACCGTGGGTTTCATTTTGGGCAAATATTAATGGCGATTATGACTTGGGTATTACAGCAATTACAGAGCCACAATCTTCCTCTAGCCTAGGAAACAACGAACTTGTAACAATAACAATTGCCAATCAAGGGTTAAACCCTATGAATAATTTTGATATCGAGTTGGTAGTGAACGGTCAATTGATGCAAACAATTACAATTTCCCAAACAATTGAACCTTTTACGGAAGCTGATTTTCAATTTACAGCACCACAAGACTTTTCAGCTATTGGAGAATATAACGTCACAGCAATTGTAAGTCATCCAGATGATGAATACCAAAACAACGACACTTTAAATGTTGTCTTAAGTAAGGTTCATGTGTTGGATGCCGCACTTTCAATTGGAGAAGTATCGGTTCTTTGTGATGATGTGGTTGAAGTTAATGCAGTCATTACCAACCAAGGCTACACCACTATTACCGATGTGCAAATTGAGGTCGTCGTTAATGGTTCAGTCCTAGAGATGGTCAATGCTACTGTTGACATCCCATTTTTGGAACATGCAACAGTTACAATAGCAATTGATAACAATCTTCAAGAAAATAATACCATCACACTAAANGTGTTAAACGTAAACAACCAAACAGATGGAGACGTAACTAACAATTCAGCNTCCACCACGACAACCCTTGATTCAAATTATGATACGATTACACTGTTAATCAATGCGGATAATTATCCTCAAGAAACCTCTTGGAAACTTGTTGACCAAGCCAATCAAATCATAAACACGGGGTCTTTAAGCAATGGTACTGAGGTTTATACGGAAGACATTTGTGTAAATTATAGCTCTTGCTTCACACTATATTTTTATGATTCGTTTGGAGATGGAATTTGTTGTAGCTATGGCGAAGGAAATTTTCAGATCATAGACGCATCAGGGAATACAATTCTCACAAATAATGGTGATTTTGACAACTTCGTAAAAGAAGTATTTTGTCTTGATGAATCTGAATGTGAGATTACAGCGGAGATCAACATATCGCACGCAACTTCTTCTACTGCCAATGATGGTGTTATTACAATTAACACGAATTCTGGCCTGAGTTCATATCAGTACAGTATTGATGGAGGAGAAACATTTTCGAATTCTAATACATTCAATAATTTGGCTACTGGGAATTACAACGTAGTTGTTTTAGGAGCTGCGGGGCTTTGCTCATTTGAGGAAACCGTTACAGTGGAATTCTGTAACTTTACCTCAGTCGAAATTGAATCGACTACAGTCTCATCTGTTGTTTCAACAAATGGATCTATTGTCATTACTCCTACTTCAGGGGTTGGTCCTTATCAATATAGTATTGACGGAGGTCAAACCTTTGTTTCCAATAATGTATTTAACAACCTAGCTGTAGGCGATTATAACATCGTTGTAAAAGACGGGGCAGAAATTTGTTCCTATGAGACAGGTGTTCCTATCGAAGTCGAAGGATTGGTGATTAACGAAATTAATTACAGATCAAGTCTTTCATTTAATCCAGGGGATTGGATTGAACTCTACAACCCAAAATCAGCTGCTGTTGACATTTCAAATTGGCAAATTAGAGATGACAACAACACACATATATTTGTAATCCCAGAGGGAACTCAAATAGCAGGAAATGGATTTTTGGTCATTGTCAAAGACGCCGCTGCTTTTAGTAATGCATTTCCAAGCACGCCTTATATGGGAGAATTAGGCTTTGGATTTGGAGGAACGGATGCCGTTAGAGTATACAACTCCGAAAGTAAACTCATAGATGATGTGTACTATGATTCCATAGCCCCATGGCCAACTTGTGCAGATGAAACCGGAAACACATTAGAATTAATAACTCCAGATTTAGACAATACATTAGCAGAAAACTGGAATTGTATCAATGACAATGGAAGTCCAAATGCAGTCAATAGTCCTGGACTTTCAATTGAAGATGTGGAGTCTAATTCGATTGCACTGTATCCAAACCCTGTAAACAACACGCTTTATATTAAAGGAAATTCAGGAAGTTATAACATTGAAGTGTACTCAATACTCGGTCAGCGCGTCATGACAGCATTCGATGTTAATAAAATAGATGTAACGTCGTTTAATGAGGGGGTTTATTTAATACGCCTAAGTACAGAAACGACTACAACGGTAAAACGCATTATCAAGTTTTAATACTAGATAATGCGTTTTTGTAATGAAAACGTCGTCTGTTTTTTAGAAGAAGTTATAAGATGAAAAGATGCCTATGCTTATCTCATAGCTCTTACAACTGGCGATCCCAGAATCCCTGCCACACAATATTGGTTTGTAAGGTCAATTAAATCGGAAAACATTTTTTCTCTTTGTTGTCCCAGAGCCATATGGGCTTGTGCTCCCTCAGGACCGTTATAGATGTCGGTTATTCCATAAAGTGTATTACCTGTTTCACTACTAGAGGGATCTAGTGGATTATTAAGTTCAGGAGCTTTAAATACAGCATAACAAAGAACTAAAGGTTCATTGTCTCCCTCAATAAAGCGATTCACTCCATAAAGTAAATGCCTACCCGTTGCCACATAATCTTTGAGTAAAGGTTACAGGAGAGTGTTTAAATAACTACTGCTTTGTGTGTTTATGAACAAATTCATTGATAACTGTTGATAAAACAGTTCCATTACTAATTAATTCACCCGAGTAAACGATGCCTGAATTATTGGTAAACAAATATTGATTAGACTCAGCCGAAGTACTTGTGTAAATAAAAGTATCAGTAGAACTAACATAGCAATCTATTACATCTCCATTTTCATTTTCATTAAAGTGAAAGTAGGCTGTACCTGAATTATCATTACAGGAAAAATAATTTTGATTTGCGCAGGTTGCCTCCAAATCCAATAGCTCACCAGCATCGTTGGTTATTGATGTTAAAAGCCAAGTTCCAGCAAGCGAAGACGCATTGTTGTTGTTGTCATTAGAAGTATCATCACTACTACAAGCGAGGACGAATAAAGCGGAGAGTAAGAGTAGTTTTTTCATTATTAAATTGGTTTATAATACAAATGTAGTCAATTTCATGATAGTTTTTTATACATATTAGTAAAAAAGAGATTAAAGCTCAGTAGCTTTTGTAAAAAGCGTGTTGAGAAAAGGGCTAAAAGTGAAAAGAACAGAAAAGTCTGTCAAAAGTCTGTCAGTTATTTAGTAAATTTGGACTGTTCTTTGAGATGTTTAAAAATTAAGTAAAAATGGCTTTTAGAAGCTTTTCGAGACTGGTTAGAGAGTGAGAGCTACAAAAAACCCCTCAATAAAGAAGGGTTTTCAGAGTGGAGCCAAGAGGAGTGAAATCGAACTATTTTTGGACGGATTTGCAAAGAATCAAGAATTAATGATTAGCATCATATTAACTTAAATTTTTTCATTCACTTTTTTAATAATAGCTTTTTAAGATAAGAAGTTGAAAACCCAGTAGCTTGAGCAATTTCTTTTTTAGATTTATTTTCGATTTTCATTTGCCTGACAATTTTTAAGCGTTCGTCTCTAATTAGATCTCCAGGCTTCTTATCCCCGAGTAAGTTGTAAAGTTTGTTAAC
>JGI26083J51738_10002308_pt1 | contig 9930 bp, 9 predicted proteins | sample SaaInl85LU_5_DNA_FD_51738 | JGI IMG/M metagenome (IMG submission 51738)
GTCTTCATCGAAACACAAAGGTAGTAGGTAATATTTGAATACCTTTGAGGAATCATGCAAGACCCTTTCGACGATACCTATTTTATGCGCAAAGCCCTTGATCTGGCCCATAAAGCCTATGATTTGGGAGAGGTGCCTGTGGGCGCGGTGATTGTATCCGAAAATCGAGTGATCGGGAGCGGACACAACCTCAGCGAAAGACTTAATGACGTGACCGCACACGCTGAAATGCAAGCCATAACCGCGGCAGCCAATTACCTGGGAGCTAAATACCTGCAGAACTGTACCCTCTACGTCACCTTAGAACCTTGTCAAATGTGCGCTGGAGCCCTGTATTGGTCTCAAATATCTCGAATAGTATATGCGGCTTCAGATCTGAAAAGAGGCTTCAATACCATGGGAGGTCAACTCCACCCCAAAACCGTTTTAGAAAAAGGACCACTTGCAGAGGAAAGTGAAGCGATACTGAAACAGTTTTTCAGTCAGCGCCGTTAACTTGAGGGAGGGTCCTTCTTGTCAGATTGCATCTTCCTTATATTCTCCTCAGTAAGCATATAGTCTTTCATCTTCTTACCAGGGCTTTCCACCAGAAGAAAGAGCGGCATCACCACAAAGAAAATCATCACAGTACCCAAACCCTTTAATCGATTCGACACATCGGGCTCAAGGTCAAGTAGAAACCCCGTTAGAATGATGACCATTGCAGTAATGAATAGTATAAGAATACCCCATCGTTTTTTCTGCAAAGCGCTCACTTTCTTAAGACTTTTTAAGGCTGAGATGTAGTTCGTCGAGTTGCTCTTGAGTAGTGCGAGCGGGCGCATCGATCATCACATCCCTACCACTATTGTTTTTAGGGAATGCGATGAAATCACGAATGGTCTCGGCTCCACCTAAAATAGCTACTAAACGGTCTAATCCGAAGGCAATCCCACCGTGTGGAGGTGCACCGTATTCGAAGGCATCCATTAAGAACCCGAACTGTTCTTTAGCCTCTTCAGGAGTAAACCCTAGGTGCTTAAACATGAGCTGTTGGGTAGCTTTGTCGTGAATACGAATAGAACCTCCGCCAATTTCATTACCGTTAAGAACTAAATCATAAGCATTGGCCTTAACTGCTCCTGGTTCGGTGTCTAATAAATCGATTTGTTCTGGCTTAGGCGAAGTAAATGGGTGGTGCATGGCATGGTATCTTCCGGTTTCCTCATCCTTTTCTAGAAGTGGGAAATCAACAACCCATAAAGGTGCAAATTCATCAGACTTTCTAAGCCCTAATTTTTCGGCCATATACATGCGAAGCGCACTCATTTGCGTTCTAGTTGATGAAAGATCACCAGACAACACAAGGATTAAATCTCCAGCTTGAGCGCCGGTTTTCTGAGCCCATTCGGCTAGATCTTCGGCATCGTAAAATTTATCTACGGACGACTTGAAAGTTCCGTCCTCATTACAACGAACATAGACTAAACCTTTCGCTCCAATTTGCGGTCTTTTCACCCAATCAATAAGGGCGTCGATTTCTTTACGTGTATAGGTATTAGCCCCAGGAACCGCGATACCGACTACATACTCGGCACTATTGAATACCTGAAAATCCTTATGTTGGGCAACTTCATTAAGATTAGTGAGCTCCATCCCAAATCGAATATCTGGCTTGTCGTTTCCGTAACGTTCCATCGCCTCATCATAGCTCATTACCGGGAATTTACCAGTCTCTACCCCATGAATCTCTTTCAACAAATGAGCTGTTAAACCTTCGAAAGTATTTAAAACATCTTCTTGGGTTACGAAGGACATTTCACAATCAATCTGAGTAAATTCAGGCTGTCGATCGGCTCTTAAATCCTCATCTCTAAAACACTTAACAATCTGAAAATATTTGTCCATTCCTCCAACCATAAGCAATTGCTTAAACGTTTGAGGTGACTGTGGGAGGGCATAAAATTGCTCAGGATTCATTCGGCTAGGAACCAAGAAGTCACGAGCCCCTTCAGGGGTGGACTTAATAAGATAGGGGGTCTCTACCTCTATAAATCCTTTGGAAGAGAGATAATTTCGAACGAGCATACTAATCTTATGTCTGAAGATTAGATTGTTCTTCACTGGGTTACGGCGAATATCTAAGTAGCGATACTTCATGCGAAGCTCATCACCACCATCCGTCTGATCTTCTATGGTAAATGGCGGAAGCTTGGCCGTATTTAAAACCGTTAACTCACTCACTAGAACTTCGACTGCCCCGGTAGCTAGATTTGGGTTTTCTGAACTGCGCTCAATTACCGTACCCTTAGCTTGAATTACGCATTCTCTTCCTAAATCTCTAGCCTTCTCTAGTAGAGCAGAATCAGTGCGTTCCTCATCTAAAACCAATTGTGTGATACCGTATCGATCTCTCAAATCGATCCAGAGCACAAAACCTTTGTCTCTGATCTTAGAAATCCATCCTGATAAGACAACTTCTTTATTTACATCCGATGCGCGAAGGGCGCCACAGTCAACAGTTCTAAACATAATCAATAGGGCACTAGGACAATGAAAATAGTGCTTGGCAAAAATACGAACGGCATTTGATTCAAGCCCTTATTGCACTCAAAATCCTCCAATGTAAATTTAATGTTAACAATAATTCGTCTGTTTGTAAATTTATTGTTAACTTTGTGTAAACATAAAATCAAAGCCATATGAAAAACGCACTATTTTTAGGTTTATTGATACTAGGAGTATCAGTATCTACGGCGCAAGTGAAAGCTTCAGAAAAAACCGGGAAGGTGGAGTCTGTGAGTTATGACACTAAATCAAATGGCGATTCAGTTGAAATAACGTATCGTCATGCAAATGGGATGATTGCCCAGCAGGGATACCTGAAAGACAAGAAACCAGTAGGTGTTTGGAAACAATTCGACACTGACGGGCACGTGATTGCCAAAGGAACCTATGTAGAAGGAAAGAGAGAAGGAACTTGGTTCTTCTTAACCAATGAAGGAATTCGCATTGCGAATTACTCAAACAATCAACTAGTAAGTCATGCCATCAGTAAGGATGGTTATGCACTGCTTAACGATTAAACACCAAGATTTAAGTTCAAAAAAAAGCCCGGTTCATCCGGGCTTTTTCATTTATGCTATTCTGCGGCTTTTAAAGATTGCCCATTTCATACGATAGGTAATGTGATACAGTACCGGTACAATGATAAGTGTTAAGAAGGTAGCTACCACAAGACCGAAGATTACGGTCCAAGCTAGTGGCCCCCAGAAAATAACATTATCCCCTCCTACGTAGACTTGTGGATCGAATCGAGTGAACATTGTGATAAAATTGATGTTTAATCCAATAGCTAGCGGCACTAAACCTAAGACCGTGGTAATCGCAGTTAATAATACAGGACGAAGTCTTGCCTTTCCGCCAATAATCACAATTGAGGTAAGTGTTTCACGATCTAATAAGGTCTTTTCATCGACCCCTAATTCAGTAAGCTTTCGGTCAATGAGAATCTGAGTATAATCTAGGAGCACTACCCCATTGTTTACCACAATACCCGCAAGAGCAATAATTCCCATCATCGTCATCATAATTACAAAAGGCCAACCAGTGACCATCAGTCCACCGAAAACGCCAATGAGACTTAGGAAGATTGCAATCATAATAATCAGCGGTTTTGAGATTCCACTAAACTGAAAGATGAGAATAAAGAAAATTAGTGCCAACCCGGTGAAGAATGCTCCCATCAAGAAAGACTGTTGCTTATTCTGCTCCTCAATTTGTCCGGTATAGTCAATGGTCACCCCTTCAGGAAGATCTCCAAATGACTGCATCTCTTTTTGAATCTGATCGACAATTTCAGTTGCATTACCACCAGGGGTTAAGGCTGAATAGAGCGTAATCACCCGTTTCCCGTTCTTGTGTTTAATCGAAGAGAATCCTGAAGTGTTTCTCGCACTAGCCACGGCAGAAACTGGGACTTCTTTAATCTGTCCATTCGCCGGATCCCTAAATATGATTCGCTGCTCAAATAAGGCGCTCTTATCATACTTCAGCTCTTTATTGAAGCGAACATTGATATCGTAATCCTCTCCATTTTCTTTGTAAATACCCGCCTTTTCTCCAAATAAAGAGCGGCGTAGTTGAAGACCCACTTGAGCGACGGCAACCCCAAGATCACCTGCTTTTTTGCGATCTACATAGACTTCTAATGCGGGTTTGTCTTTAGTTACATCTAGCTTGATGCCCTCCATTCCATCAATACTCTTTTCGTTGATGAAATTCTTCATCTGAGTACCTAAGGCCATCAGTTCGTCATAGTCATCACCCTGAACCTCGATATTTACAGGATATCCTGTAGGTGGACCTGTAGGGTCTTTCTCTACAGAAATAATTACTCCGGGATAGACTCCGGCGAGCGCTTCTTGAATTCGTTTTCTTAATGCTTCACTGTCTAAACCGTGACGCTCCTTAAACTCACGCATTTGAATGACGAGCTTGCCTCGGTGTGGCATTTCTGCGGCCGAACCTCCCTCAGTAAAAGGGTTTTCGGCGCCTTTACCAACCTGAGCAATAGCGGTTTCTACTAGCGCATTCTTACCATCGATTTGATAAATAGGATCGTTAATAATGGCATAAACTCGCTCTTCAATTGACTTGGTAAGCTCGTTAGTTTTCTCAATATCGGTTCCTTGCGGATATTCGATATAGATGATCACCTGCTTGGGCGTATTGTCTGGGAAAAATTCAATCTTGGTTCTACCCATTCCGATTGAAGCACCAAATCCCATAAATGCAACGATAAGAAGTAGCGTAGTGGCTAAGAAATAATAATATACATTTCTGCCTCTTAGAGCTATCTTCAATTGTCTTTCGTAAAAATTCTCAAGACGAACCAATGCATTATTCTGAAAACGTAGGGTTGCCTTGTAAAGGAATCCTTTATAAGCCCACATCAAGAGAACGGTTGCAATCATCAATGAACCAAATCCGCGAACTGCACCCCCGAGTAAAATAATAAACCCTCCGATAGGCACAAAAATGGCGGTTAGTTTCAATAGAAATTTGGTTGGAAGTGGCTTCTCACCAACCACCATAAACTGAGAAACCAACATCGAGTTCATAAAGATCGCAACGAAAAGCGAAGACCCTAAAACCACCGATAAAGTGATCGGGAAGAAAATCATAAACTGCCCCATTACTCCTGGCCAGGTACCTAGCGGCACGAATGCGGCCACTGTAGTCGCGGTTGAAATGATAATAGGAATAGCGATTTCTCCGATTCCTTTCTTGGCTGCCTCGATGCGCGACATCTTTTCAGTATCCATCAATCGGTAGACNTTTTCAACCACTACTACCCCATTATCTACCAGCATNCCNAGTCCCATGATGAGTCCAAATAAGATCATCGTATTCAACGTGTAGCCAAGGGCACTCAAAATCATAAACGAAATGAACATCGACATCGGGATAGCGAACCCAACAAAGAGTGCATTTCTAAAACCTAGGAAGAACATCAGTACGGCAACTACCAGAATCACCCCAAAAATGATGTTGTTCACTAAATCGTCCACTTGATTAATGGTCGTGGCAGAAGTATCACTTGTAATCGTTACTTCTAGGTCTGATGGCAGAATATTAGCTTTCGCCTCATCAATAATGTCATAAATCTGCTGGGCAGCATCCACCGCATTTTGACCCGAACGCTTTTTAACATCGAGCATCACAACACGCTTTTGAGACTCTCTTGCGTAAGTGGTACGCTCCTCTTCTTTAAAGCTTACTTCTGCGATATCTCTTAAATACACCGAACCATTTTCAGCCTTAACCACAAAGTTTTCAAGCTCTGATGGGTCTTCAATTTCTCCTAGAATTCTAATGGTTCTGCGCTGTCCACTCGAGACCATATTACCCGCAGAAAGCGTCATATTTCCATTAGCAATCGCTCCAAGAATATCATTAAAACTCACCTTAGATGCCATCATCTTGTAAACATCTACAGCTACTTCTACCTCCTTGTCTTGCGCACCTCGGATATCGACCTCTTTAATTTGTGGAAGATCTTCAATGGCATCCTCTAAATATTCGGCATAGGACTTTAATTGCTCGGTCGTATAATCGCCTTTGAGGTTTACATTCATGATAGGCTGAGACTCCGCAATATTTAGATCAAAAACATTAGGCTCAACCTTTGCTCCATTAAAAACGGGCCAATCTTCGCTTGCCTTTTCGATGTCTACCTCATTTTGAACGCGGACCTTAGCCTCAGCGATAGTCACTGACTCTTCAAATTCTACCATAATCATCCCGTAGTCTTCTTGAGAAGTACTGGTGAATTTGGTAACGTTTGAAATATTTTTAATTCGGTCCTCTAGTGGGTCAATCACTAGTCGCTCGATATCTTCGGCGGTATTGCCAGGATAAACCGTACTTACATAGATCTTGGTCTCAATTACCTCAGGAAATTCTTCCCGCGGCATCGCAAAGTACGAGGCAAGACCTACGGTGAAGAAAAGGGCAATTAACACATAGATAATCGTTGGGTTATCTATCGCCCAAGAAGCTAAGCGATATTCCTTATTCGCGTTTTTTGATGCTTTATTCATCACTAATTAGTTTAACCACTTTACTGGTTGATTGTCTGACACCTTTTTTGCCCCTTCAGTAATAAGTAGTGCTCCCTTTTCAACTCCTTCTAACACTTCAATAAGGTCCTCTGAAGTTTTTCCAGTTTCAATGATTAGACGTTTGGCAATGTATCCTTCAGTCGACTTTTCTAGAGCAAAACAATACTGCTGACCCTCTGCATTTTCTGAAACCACTGACTGAGGAATCATAATCGCCGACTTATTTGAATAATCATTTATTGCAACCGAAGCCATTAAATTAGGTCTAATAAAGCCGCTATGATTATCAAGAGGTATCTCGACCGTAAACGAACGATTACTAGGGTTGATCACCTTACTAACTCTTGCAATTCGTGCATCGACCTCTTCCCCAATAGCAGATAAATTCACACGAACTTTAGAACCCTCACTGATAGAGGTAATATGAGTCTCAGGCACATCTACCTCAACATATACCTCATCGATATTTACCACTCTAAACAGTTCTGAACCCATACCTGGGGCAACGATGGTTCCCGGCTCCTTAAAAATCTGATCTACGGTTCCATCAAAAGGAGCACGTACTATCGATTTCTCTGCTTGAAGACTTAAAGCATCGACGGCTTTTTCTGCCGATTCAAATTGGGTTTTAGCTTGAAGAAATTGAATTTCTGATCCAATATTTTGAGACCAAAGACGCTCTTGACGATTAAAAACGGTTTCTGCAAGTAGTAGTTGAGATTTTGCTTGCGCAAGCTGTGCCAAGAGCCCGCCGTCATCAATTCGAGCAAGCACCTGATCCTTTTCTACCTTCTGCCCCTCAACAACCAAGACCTCTAGTAATTGACCAGGCATTTCAGGATAGACATTAATGTTTTTCATGGTTTTCACTGTACCTTGAAAAGAGGTGAAGTGATTAAACTCTTGCGGAGTAACCTCATAAGTAGCAACAAGCGGCAAACTTGCTGATTTATCGAGAGAAGCAATAACCACATCTAATCGTTTTATATCCGCATCGAGGGCATTACGCTGTGCAGATAGCTCGGTGCGTTTTGCTCTTAAAAGACTTTCATCGTTTGAGGCGATGAGCTCATCAATAGATCCTGACGATTTTGATTGACAAGAAACGCTAACAAGACCTAGCGTCAATAGTAAAGTCGAAATAGTTGATTTCATAATAGGTGGTTAAAGCGATTCGTTTAAAAAGTTTGCTAAATCAGTATGTGAGGTCACTACCGAAACAAGAGCAGACAGATACTCTTGCTGGGCAGCAAAAAGCTGTAATTGTGCTTCGCGAAGCTCAAAACTACTCGCCATACCCTCTTTGAATTTGATTTCATTCTTATCAGCAATGCGCTGAGCGAGATCTAAATTGTCTTTGGTGGTAACTACCTGTTCACGTGCCAAGGTTAATGCACTGGTCAGGGTCTCGAATTGTAANCNTAACAATCGTTCAGTCTCTGTTTTGGTATTTTGAGCNTTTAAATCAGCAATCTTTGCTCTCTGAGTATTCGCAGATCGAAGGAGTGAACTGAAAAGTGGGATTTGCAGGTTTACCCCCAAAATAGCTGTATTGAAGTACTTTTTATCGGGATCTAAAAAATCAAAGGTGTCTCCGAATGCATTAGCTCCTAAACTGAGACTACTACTTAGCGTAGGTAAAGCTTTACTCTTGGCCAATTTCAATTCAAGAGAGCGCTGCTCGGTTAGATTCTGAACCATCCGATAATCGACATTCTTATTTAGATCAAAATCGGTTGGGATTTCTTCAACCATTTCAATACCCACTAAGCGCTCTAGTGTATCGAGTAGGTATAACGGATCATTAATCTCTCTACCCATCATTACGTTCAACATCTGCTTGCTAATCTTAGCCAAGCGATAGGCATTACGCTCATTACTCTGTAGGGTTTTAAAAGTAAGTCGCAACTGATCGACAGTTTCTTCTTCACCTAACCCATTTTTCAAAAGCGCTGTAGCTTCAAAAAGGTTTCGCTCAATCTGTGCTACATTTTTTGAGAGCAATTCAGCACTTTGGGCAGCCATAAGCGCATTAGCATAGGCCGAGACTATTGATGCCCTAACCTCTAATGCAGTTTTGTCGTAGGCGTTTTGAGAATACTCTAAAAAGGTTCTGGTCGCTTGTACCCCAACAACATAAGAACCATCAAAGATGAGCTGATTCCAAGTTACCGATGCGTTTAAACTTTGCGGTTGCCCAAAAACCACCTCTGAAAATGTTCCAGGTTCACCACCGAAAAATTCAGCAGGAATTTGTGCTACGGGCTGCTTTAATTGATTCTGGTAATTTACTGAACCTTGAATCTGCGGAAGTCCAGAAGCAATNGTTGCCCATTTNTGNGCNANNGCATCCTTTTTGTCAGCAGCAGCATTTTTCATTGATGCATTTTCTATTAACGCATAATCTACTGCTTGCTCTAGGGTAAAGCTCGAGATAGTTTCTTGACCAAAGGTCGATGCGCTAACTAAAAAGACAAGTACTTGAAGGGTCTTTTTCATTCTTGATTGTTGATTAAATAGGTTTCTAGATATGCTGCTCCTTTTGCAGTGGCAATACCTCTGACATGATAAATAATGTGTTGAAAAATTAACTCCTGCGTATTGAAGAGTTTCTCAGGAAATTCTTGGGGATCTCTAAGCGAGAAATAGGTAAAAAAGTAAAGTCTAAAAATCATCTCGGGATTCATATCGTCTCGATAGACTCCTAGTTCAATTCCTCGACGGATATTCGACATCAAAAAGTCTCTCATCATCATAAGTTGTTCATCTTTCAAACGTTTAAAAAGCGCAGGAAAATATTTCTGAAGCTGATATTGAGGAGAACTCTTTTCATTCTTCAAAAAGCGACGAACAATTTGACGTACCTCAAATAGCTCATCGATCGGATGCAGTTCCTTCGTCGCTAGCTGATCAATGCTAGAGTTAATCGTACTGCAAAGATGAAGGGTTGAACACTCGACTAGGTGAGACTTATTTTCAAAAAAGGAATAAATCGTCTTCTTGGAGATCGCCAGTTCTTTGGCAAGATCATCCATGGTAACGCTCTTGAAGCCTAAATCCAAGAACATTTGAGTGGCTTTATGCAGAATTTCCTTTTTCAAGGCTGCAAAGATACGATACCGGAAACTTTTAAAACGAAAAAAGTTTCCAGAGTTAATAATTATTTAACGAAAAGACCACCGCCAATTTTCTCCTACTTTTGTGAAAACNNGNCTATGGAAGCCTTTATCCCGTATCAGAAAGCAATCGTTACTTATTTAGAAGCGTACTCGAGCGAAAAAGAACCTAGAAATTTATACGCTCCGATTGAATACATATTGAACTT
>JGI26083J51738_10002317_pt1 | contig 9918 bp, 20 predicted proteins | sample SaaInl85LU_5_DNA_FD_51738 | JGI IMG/M metagenome (IMG submission 51738)
ATGTCATTTTATTGCCAACTTGGCGTTTGGGATATTGCACCAATAAACGACGTTGCGCGCGCTCCATGAATACGATGAAGGCAATCACAGCCACGACCATAATCATTAGCGCCAGAATAATGAAAGTTGACAGCGCGCCCTGACGACCCAGTTCCAAAGTGCCAGCCAATGCGCTTGGCAATTCAGCGACAATACCGGCGAAAATAATCAACGAAATACCGTTACCCACACCACGAGCGGTAATTTGTTCGCCCAACCACATTAAGAACACAGTGCCGCCAACCAGCGTGATCACCGCACTAATGCGGAAGAAGGTTCCCGGGTCAACGACCACACCCTCAGCCCCTTCGAGGCCGACGGCAATGCCGTACCCCTGAACTGTGGCGAGCAAAACAGTGCCGTAACGCGTGTATTGGTTAATGGTTTTGCGGCCCGCCTCGCCGTCTTTTTTCAACTGCTCAAGCCGTGGAACGACCGAGGTCAAAAGCTGAATCACAATCGATGCGGTAATATAAGGCATGATGTTCAGCGCGAAAATCGCCATCCGGCCAACCGCACCACCAGCAAACATGTTGAACATGCCAACAATGCCAGACTGCTGCTGACTAAAAACCGATTTTAAAGCTTCCGGATCAATGCCCGGCAGCGGGATATAGGTGCCCAAACGATAGACAAGCAGCGCGGCCAAAGTAAACCAAATGCGCTTCTTCAACTCATCAGCCGTCTTAAAGGCTGATAAGCTCATATTCGCAGCGAGCTGTTCGGCGGCAGAAGCCATCGACTATCCCTTCTTGGAATGATTAGGCGTCGTCACCAGCTTCTGGTGCGGCGGCTTCAGCAGCAGGTGCGGCCTGTTTCAAGATTGAAACCGTCCCACCCAATTTCTCAATAGCTTCTTGGGCAGCTTTAGAGGCACCAGCAACTTCAAAGTTGAGTTTCTCTTTCAGCTCGCCACTGGCCAAAATCCGTACGCCGTCTTTGGCGCGGCGCAAAACACCGGCTTCCACCAAAGAAGCAGCTGTTACTGTGGCGCCTTTGGCAATTTTGCCAGCTTCCACAGCTGTTTGTAAGCGACCCAGATTGACGGCATTTAATTTGACCGGATTTGGCACATTAAAGCCGCGCTTTGGCAAGCGCATATGAATTGGCATTTGACCGCCTTCAAAGCCTTTAATNGCNACACCTGAGCGTGAGGTTTGACCCTTTACACCGCGGCCTGCTGTTTTACCTTTGCCAGATGAGGTACCACGTCCAACGCGCATACGGCCTTTNCGGGCACCCTCATTATCACGAAGCTCATTCAGTTTCATAATCGGTTTCTCCAAAAAGTGTCGCCGCTGANTAAGCGTCGACCACACGCACCAAATGCGCCACTTTGTTAATCATGCCGCGNACNGCTGGTGTATCTTCCAACTCNTTACGACGACCATTTTTATTCAAGCCAAGACCAATCAGGGTTGCCCGCTGATCAGCTGGACGGCCAATCGGGCTGCCAGTTTGCTCAACAATAAGTTTTTTCGCTTTTGCCATGCTCGCCTCTCCTAATTCGCCGTTTCGACTTCAGCGTCTGACTGCGCGTCATCACGACGACGCGACACTAAATCGCTGACTTTTTTGCCACGGCGTGCCGCGACCAAACGCGGGCTGCCTTGTTTCAACAAAGCGTCGAAAGTGGCGTGGATCATGTTGTAAGGGTTTGACGAACCGATTGACTTGGCAACCACATCTTGCACACCCAAAACCTCAAACACAGCACGCATTGGGCCACCAGCAATGATACCGGTACCAGCCGGGGCGGCGCGCAATTGAACGCGACCGGCGCCATGACGGCCAGCAATATCATGGTGCAATGTGCGACCTTCGCGCAATGGCACTTGAATCATTTTGCGCTTGGCGCTTTCGGTTGCTTTGCGGATGGCTTCTGGCACTTCGCGCGCCTTACCATGACCAAAGCCAACGCGACCGCGCTGATCACCAATCACAACCAAAGCGGCAAAACCAAAACGGCGGCCACCTTTCACAACTTTTGCAACACGGTTGATATGGACCAGACGGTCGATAAATTCGCTATCGCGCTCTTCGCGATTATCCCGGTTTTCGTTTCTTGCCACGGTGTTTCTCCTTTAAACCAGCTTAGAAGCTGAGACCAGCTTCGCGCGCTGCATCGGCCAAAGCCTTAACACGCCCATGATAAATATAACCGCCGCGGTCGAACACGACACTCTCAACGCCAGCTTTTTTGGCGCGTTTTGCAATTTCTGCTCCAATGACGCTTGCNGCATCAATATTTGCGCCCGTCGCACCGCTGAAGTCTTTNTCTTTTGTCGATGCTGCTGCCAATGTGCGGCCGGCCGTATCGTCAATAACTTGCGCATAAATGTGCTTTGAAGAGCGGAAAACTGATAGCCGCGGACGACCATTAGCCACTTTGCGAAGCTGGCGGCGAACCCGCTGCTTACGACGTTCATCTGTTGATATTTTATTACCCATGACCAATCCTACTTCTTCTTGCCTTCTTTACGGAACACATACTCGCCTTCATAACGCACGCCTTTGCCTTTATAGGGCTCTGGTGGACGGTAGGAGCGAATTTCTGATGCGACCTGACCAACTTTTTGCTTATCAATGCCGGACACAATAATTTCAGTCTGCGATGGGCATTCAACGCTAATGCCTTCTGGCACTGGGAAGTCCACATCATGGCTGAAGCCAAGCGCCAATTTCAGGTTTTGGCCTTGCACTTGCGCACGATAACCAACGCCTTGCAAAATCAGCTTGCGATTAAAGCCTTCTGACACGCCAACAACCAGGTTTTCAATCAAAGACCGGCTTAACCCCCAAAAGCTACGTGCTGTTTGAGACTTATCAACGGGTGACACCAGCAAGCCGGCATCGTCTTGAACCACAGATACGTGCTGCGACAGGGTTGCGTCCAATGCGCCTTTCGGGCCTTTCACAGCCACATGTTGGCCGTTTAGGCTAACTTCGACGCCGTTGGGAACAGCCACTGGTTTTTTGCCAATACGAGACATTTTTCTATCCTTTTCAGTCCGCCCCTAAAAGACGCGGCACAGAATTTCCCCACCCACATTATTGTCGCGGGCAGCATTATCTGACATCACACCTTTGGGTGTCGATATAATCGCAATTCCCAAGCCGTTACGAATNGTCGGCATGGTTTTCACGGATGAATAAACCCGACGGCCAGGCTTAGAAACGCGCTGAATTTCNTGNATGACCGGNTGGCCTTCNTAGTATTTCANTTCGATTTCAAGCTCACCGGCACCATTGTCCAGCTTAGATTCAGAATAGCCACGAATGTAGCCTTCNTCTTTCAGCACATCGAGCACCCAAACGCGTAGCTTAGATGCAGGGCTGATCACTTTAGACTTGCCGCGCATTTGAGCATTACGAATACGGGTAAGCATATCGCCAAGAGGATCGTTCATATCTAACTCCTACCAGCTCGACTTAACCATGCCAGGGATCAGGCCTTTTGAGGCCAGTTCACGCAAGGCAATGCGAGACATATTCAGTTTACGGTAATAACCGCGTGGACGACCACTCACGCCACAACGGTTACGCACACGATGCGGCGATGAATTGCGTGGCAATTCAGACAGTTTCAAGCGCGCTTTGAAGCGCTCTTCATTGGTTAATGATTTATCATTGGCGATTGCCAATAAAGCCGCACGTTTGCTGGCAAATTTCTCTGCCAAGCGTTTGCGCTTATCATTGCGTTCGACGGAACTCTTTTTAGCCATTGTCTACTCCTCCGCTCTAATCGTTAAACGGAAAGTTAAAGCCGCGCAGCAATTCACGGGCTTGATCATCTTCAGTCGCTGAGGTGCAGACGATAATGTCCATACCCCAAATTGTGTCGACTTTGTCATAATTGATTTCTGGGAACACAATATGTTCTTTCAGGCCCATGGCGAAATTGCCATTGCCGTCGAAGCTTTTTGCGTTGAGACCACGAAAGTCACGAACCCGCGGCAGCGCCACAGTAATCAGACGGTCAATAAACTCATACATACGCGCGCCACGCAGTGTAACTTTGACACCCAATGGCATTTCTTCACGCACCTTAAAGCCGGCGATAGATGTCCGGGCGCGGGTAATCACCGGCCGCTGACCTGCAATCGCTTGCATTGCCTCAAAAGCAGAGTTGATTTTTTTCGTGTCTTGGGTTGTTTCACCGACGCCCATGTTCAGCACGATTTTTTCAAGCGCTGGAACCTGCATAACGTTTGTATATTGAAACTTTTCCTGCAATGCGCCGCGAACTGTTTCCAGATAATGCGACTTCATACGCGGTGTGTAGCTTTGTGCATCAGCCATCGATAACTTCCCCCGAACGTTTCGCAATGCGTGACTTGCTGCCATCATCATTGATTTTGTAACCAGCCCGTGTTGCCTTGCCGTCTTTTGGATCGATCAAGGCCAGGTTTGAGATATGGATTTTGGCTTCGCGGCTCAAAATACCACCCTCAGTTTGTGCCGATTGGCGGGTATGGCGTTGCACCATATTCACACCTTGCACGAGAGCGCGGTTTTCAGTTGGGAAAACTGCGAGAACTTCGCCTGATTTTCCCTTATCGCGACCAGCCAAGACGATAACTTTATCGCCTTTTTTGATTTTCAGTTTAATCGCCATTACAACACCTCCGGTGCCAAAGACACGATTTTCATATGGTTGGAACTGCGCAATTCACGCGTTACTGGACCAAAAATACGTGTGCCAATCGGCTCGCCGGCTTGGTTGACCAAAACGGCCGCATTGCGGTCGAAGCGGATAACGCTGCCGTCGGGACGACGGATTTCCTTCGCTGTGCGTACAATCACAGCCTTCATCACATCGCCTTTCTTAACACGTCCACGCGGGATNGCNTCTTTCACACTGACAACAATTGTGTCGCCAACAGAAGCNGTTTTCCGCTTGGACCCACCAAGAACCTTGATGCACTGCACCCGGCGTGCGCCTGAATTATCGGCAACATCCAGATTGGTTTGCATCTGAATCATAACGGGACCTCTTACTCGCCATTGCTAGGAACGACTTCCCAGCTTTTTAATTTTGAAATCGGACGGCATTCTTGAATCGTCACCTGATCACCGATTTTAAGTTCATTATTCGCATCATGAGCGTGGTAACGCTTTGATTTACGAACGGTTTTTTTCATGACAGGGTCAGATAAGCGACGCTCTACATTGACAACAACTGTTTTGTCGCCCTTGTCGCTTACCACCGTGCCTTGCAAAATACGTTTTGGCATAACTATCTACCCCTAACCGGCTTGCTGAGCGGTGTTACGCAGCATTGTCTTAATGCGCGCAATGGTTTGACGGACTTGTTTAATCCGCGATGAATTTTCAAGTTGGCCTGAAGCTTGCTGAAAGCGCAGGTTCAACTGCTCTTTTTTCAGCTTCAGAAGCTCGTCAGCCAATTGGTCGTTTGTCAAATCTTTGATCTCAGAATATTTCATAATGACACTGCCCTATTGTTCGCCAGGACGTGACACAACCCGTGTCGCTACCGGCAATTTAGCTGCGGCCAGTTTCAGAGCTTCATGAGCTACATCACTTGGCACACCATCAACTTCAAACATAATGCGACCTGGCTTCACGCGGCAGGCCCAGTATTCTGGAGAGCCTTTACCTTTACCCATCCGAACTTCGGTAGGCTTTTTCGACACTGGCACATCTGGAAAAATCCGGATCCACACACGACCGGCACGTTTCATGTGACGTGTAATCACACGACGCGCCGCTTCGATTTGACGTGCTGTCACACGATCAGGCGACGTCGCTTTGAGGCCATATGAACCGAAAGTCAGGGTCGTGCCACCTTTGGCATTACCGTGAATCCGGCCCTTGTGGGCCTTGCGGAATTTCGTACGCTTAGGCTGCAACATGATCTATTCTCCTGCTGCTGGGCGTTGTTGTTGCTGGCGACCAGCTTCACCCTGCTCTAGACGGCGATCACGAGCCATTGGATCATGCTCCATAATCTCGCCTTTAAAGATAAAGATTTTCACGCCGCAAATACCATATGCGGTCATGGCTTCGGCGACACCATAGTCAATGTCGGCGCGCAATGTATGCAAGGGCACCCGGCCTTCACGATACCATTCGGTACGGGCAATCTCTGCGCCCCCCAAACGACCACCGCAATTGATACGAATACCAAGGGCACCTAGACGCATGGCNGATTGAACGGCCCGTTTCATCGCCCGACGGAAGCCAACACGACGCTCAAGCTGCTGGGCCACACCTTCGGCCACCAGCTGCGCATCAATCTCAGGCTTACGCACTTCGACGATGTTCAAATGGACTTCACTATCGGTCATTTGGCCAATACGTGATTTCAACTTATCAATATCAGCGCCTTTTTTACCGATGATCACACCAGGACGTGCTGAATGAATGGTGACGCGGCACTTTTTGTGCGGACGCTCAATAACCACGCGCGCAATACCAGCCTGACGCAATTCTTTCATCAACATGGTGCGGATTTTCAGGTCTTCATGCAACAAAGTCGCATATTCGCCTTTTTCAGCATACCAACGTGATTCCCATGTGCGGTTCACGCCAAGACGCATAACAATTGGATTAACTTTATTTCCCATTATGCCTTCTCCTCGGCTTCTACTTCACGCACGACAATCGTCAACTGGCTAAATGGCTTCAGAATACGCGAAGCACGACCCTTGGCACGGGCCCGAAAGCGTTTCATGACCAAGTTTTTACCAACATAGGCTTCAGCGACAACCAAGCTATCAACATCCAGATTGTGGTTGTTTTCAGCGTTGGCAATGGCGCTTTGCAGTACTTTTTTCACATCAGCGGCAATGCGACGCTGCGAAAAGGTAAGATCAGACAAAGCGCGTTCGGCTTTTTTGCCACGGATCAACTGAGCCACCAGGTTCAGCTTTTGCGGGCTTGTACGAATATTGCGTCCAACAGCTTTCGCTGAATTGTCTGGCAATTGACGTTCTAGGGATGACTTGCCCATGGGTTAACCTCTCTTTGCCTTTTTATCGGCTGTATGGCCGTAATATGTACGGGTCGGCGAAAACTCACCGAATTTATGGCCAACCATATCTTCCGTCACAGAGACAGGGATATGCTTATGTCCGTTGTGAACACCAAAGGTCAGACCGACGAATTGCGGCAGAATCGTCGAACGACGGCTCCAAATTTTAATGACTTCATTGATGCGCCCGCTTTCGCGAACAGCTTCTGCCTTTTTCAGCAAATAACCGTCAACAAATGGGCCTTTCCAGACTGAACGTGTCATCTAAACACTCCTAACGTTTCTTACGCAGATGGCGACTGCGCAGAATATATTTATCAGTGGCCTTATTAGACCGCGTACGCCGACCTTTTGTCGGTTTGCCCCAAGGCGTAACCGGATGACGGCCACCTGAGGTTTTACCTTCACCACCACCATGAGGGTGATCAACCGGGTTCATGGCCACACCACGAACTGATGGGCGTTTACCCAACCAGCGGCTACGACCAGCTTTTGCCAGCTTGATGTTTGACTGATCTGGGTTTGACACGGCGCCAATGGTTGCCATGCACGTGCCCAGCACCAGACGCTGCTCGCCAGATGTCAGACGGATAATCGCGTAAGCGGCATCGCGACCAACAAGCTGAGCAAATGTACCAGCCGAACGGGCAATCTGACCGCCCTTGCCTGGTTTCAGCTCGATATTGTGAATAATCGTACCAATCGGAATTGATGCCAAAGGCATGGCATTGCCCGGCTTCACGTCAACCGATTTGCCAGAAACAACTTTGTCGCCTTCACCCAAACGCTGTGGCGCCAAGATGTAGGCCAATTCACCGTCTTCGTATTTGATCAGGGCGATAAAGGCTGAACGGTTTGGATCATATTCCAGACGCTCAACTGTCGCCACCATATCAAATTTCGTACGTTTGAAATCAATCATCCGATAGCTGCGCTTGTGGCCGCCACCCCGACGACGCGCTGTGATGCGACCGGTATTGTTACGACCGCCATTTTTGGTCAAACCCTCAGTCAGCTTTTTAACCGGCTTGCCGCTGTAAAGCGCAGACCGATCAACCTGAATGAGGCCACGTTGACCTGGAGTCGTTGGTTTATACTTCTTAAGTGCCATGCTTTCCTACCCCGCTTATAGACCGGTCGACACGTCGATTGCGTGACCATCTTCAAGCGTTACAATCGCCTGTTTCACATCATTNTGCTTACCGCGAATACCACGGAAGCGCTTCACTTTGCCCTTACGAACCAACGTGTTGACAGCTTTCACTTTGACATCAAACAAAGCTTCAACAGCTTCTTTGATAAGCGGTTTACTGGCTGACATGGCTACTTTGAAAACAACCTGATTGCTCTCTGAAGCGAGGGTCGCTTTTTCAGTAATGACCGGCTGACGGATTACGTCGAAATATTTTTCCTTGCTCATTTGAAGCGCTCCTCAAGGCTGCTTAAAGCGGCTTTGGTTAAAACCAACTTCTCACGGCGCAAAATGTCATAAACATTAATGCCCTGTGCTGGCAGCACGTCGATATGGGCAATATTGCGAGCGGCGCGGGCGAAGTTATCATCCAACTCGCTACCGTCGATGATCAAAGCATTGTTAATGCCGAGTTTCTCAAGCTGCTTGCGCAGACCGCCGGTTTTGCCGTCTTTCGACTTAGCATCTTCCAGAACAATCAATTGCTCATTAGCCGTTTTGCTCGACAGCGCCATTTTCAGCGCCAAAGAACGAACTTTTTTCGGTAAATCAATGGCATGCGAGCGAACAACTGGCCCGTGCGCCTTACCACCACCGATAAAGATGTTTGATTTGCGGTTACCGTGACGGGCACCACCGCCACCTTTTTGGCGACCGAATTTTTTCGTCGTACCTGAGATTTCACTGCGCTGTTTGGTTTTATGCGTACCTGCTTGGCGTTTCGCCAATTGGTAAGTCACCATGCGCTGCAGAATATCGGCGCGCGCTTCAATGCCGAATACGGCTTCGTCGAGATCGACTGAGCCACTGGCTTTTGCGCCAAGCGTTGTCACATCAGCTTTCATTATTCAGCATCCTTCTCTTCGCTTGTCGCTTCTTCAACTGGCGCATCAACAACCGCCTCTTCGGCAACTGTTTCGACCACATCTTCAGCAGCAACTTCTTCAACCGGCGCTTCTTCTTCGACAGGTGCCATGTCGGCAACCAAGCCAGCAGGCAATGGCACATCGGCTGGCATTGGACGTTTCACCGCATCACGCAACAAAACCCAACCGCCCTTGGCACCGGGGACGGCACCCTTGACCATGACCAGACCGCGCTCAAGATCGATTTTGGCAACCGTCAGATTTTGCGTGGTAACACGCACATCACCCATGTGACCGGCCATTTTCTTACCTTTGAAAACCCGACCAGGATCCTGACACTGACCCGTTGAACCATGACTACGGTGCGAAATCGACACACCGTGTGAAGCCCGCAGACCACCAAAGTTGTGACGCTTCATGGCACCGGCAAAACCTTTACCAATGCTCACACCAGTCGCATCAACATGCTGACCTTCGATGAAGTGGCTGGCTGCCAATTCGGCGCCAACATCAATCATATTATCAGCGCTGACGCGGAACTCAGCGACACGACGCTTTGGCTCAACATTAGCTTTGGCAAAATGGCCGCGCATGGCATTGCTGGTCCGCTTTACTTTGGCAAAACCTGAGCCAAGCTGAACAGCTGTATAGCCATCTTTTTCTTCTGTGCGTTGGGCCACCACCTGACATTTGTCAAGTTTGAGAACTGTTACAGGCACGTGTGCCCCTGCTTCAGTGAACAAGCGGGTCATCCCAACTTTTTGAACTATCAATCCGGAACGCATCAGTACGTCTCCTAATCCTGGTCTTTAAAGCTTAATCTG
>JGI26083J51738_10002321_pt1 | contig 9910 bp, 8 predicted proteins | sample SaaInl85LU_5_DNA_FD_51738 | JGI IMG/M metagenome (IMG submission 51738)
AGCACATCTTTGCGGAAGTCCGCGCCATCTTGAGCATCGCGCACCGCCGCAGTGGCCACAGTCAAAAGAGGTGCCACCCCCATGCCCTTGCACAGCGTGGCAAAGCGGCGCAGCGCGACAAGGGCGCGCTGGCGGCCTTCTGGGTTCAAGCGCCCCGTTTCTGCAAAGCCTTCCCCTAAACCACAGAGAATTTTTTCATTATAGAAATAGGCAGGGCTGCGGGCGGCCCCATCAAACACCACCATCCGCACAGAGTTTGAGCCGATGTCGATAACCCCCACCCGCGAGAGCGAACGGGCATGATCGGCATCAAAAAGGGGCGCGCCGAAAGGCCCCCATTCAGGATGATCCTCAACCACCAATTCGGATTTCTCAGCGGGCACCACGATACTCATGGAATTGGTTGTTTCACAAAGCGTGGTCTTGCGTCAATCTTCTGTATGGGTCAATTCGGGCACATCATTTGCCCCCGCAGACCCCCGCCCTGAAAGGGATGGGTTTTCCATAAAAAAGCGGTGACANTTGAAGGGTTGGTCAATCACGCTNAGNTCAGGGCGNAGGAAACTTCCATCGGGCTGCAACATCCAAGATTGCGCGACATCTGCCATATTCGCCGCCATAATTTGGCTGACAATCTGCGCCTTTACAGTCGGGTTTTTACATTCGACCAAAGTCTCTACGCGGCGACCGAGATTGCGGCCCATCCAGTCAGCCGAAGAAATATAGACCCGTGCCTTTTTCGAAGGCAGCCCCGCCCCATTTCCAAAGCAAACGATACGGGAATGTTCGAGAAAGCGGCCCACGATAGATTTGACGCGGATATTTTCAGACAGCCCTTTGATATTGGGACGCAAGCCGCAAATGCCGCGCAGCACCAGATCAATTCGCACCCCTGCCTGAGATGCGCGATAGAGCGCGTCAATCACATCGGGGTCGATGAGACTGTTCATCTTGGCCCACATCATCGCAGGGCGACCCGCTTTTGCATGGGCAATCTCGGCATCGATTTCCTCTAAGATGCGCGATTTTAGGTTGATGGGCGAGATAGACAGGTTTTCCAAACCCTCAGGTTCGGCATAGCCGCCTACATAATTAAACACTTTGACCGCATCGCGCCCCAAAGAATCGTCACAGGTAAAGAGGCTAAGGTCGGTGTAAATCCGCGCCGTGATCGGGTGATAATTGCCTGTCCCATAATGGGTATAGGTCACCAATCGGTCACCCTCACGGCGCACAACCGAGCTGATCTTGGCATGGGTTTTATAGTTGATGAAGCCATAGATCACATGGGCGCCTGCGCGCTCGAGTTTGCGTGACTGCCGAATATTGGCGGCCTCGTCAAAACGGGCTTTCAACTCGACAAGGGCCGTAACTGACTTGCCGTTTTCCGCCGCTTCACACAGGGCCGCCACAATCGGGCTTTCATTAGAGGTGCGATACAGCGTCTGTTTGATCGCCACCACATTCGGGTCGCGCGCGGCCTGCGCGAGGAAGCGGATCACCATGTCAAAGGTTTCATAGGGGTGATGCAAAAGCATATCTTTTTGGCGGATTGCAGCGAACATATCGCCTTCAAAATCCTGCACCCGTTCTGGCACGCGCGGGGCAAAGGCGGGCCACAGCAAATCGGGCCGCTCGTCAATCACCAACTCCTTGAGATGCACAAGGCCAATCATGCCGCGCACTTCGACAATTTCAGTGTCATCCACGCCCAATTGGTCGATGATCTCATCGCGCAGATCTTCGGGTGCGCCCGCGCTGATTTGAAGGCGCACCACTTCGCCACGGCGGCGGCGTTTGAGGGCGGTTTCAAATTCACGCACCAAATCTTCGGCTTCTTCCTCAACCTCCAAATCGCTGTCGCGCAGGACGCGGAAGGTGCAGGAACCTGTCAACTCATAGCCAGGAAATAATTTGCCAAGATGCAGCAGCAGCAGCTCTTCAAGGGGCAAGAACCGCGCTTGGCCTTCTGCGGCGGGCAGTCGAATGAAGCGATCAATTTGCGCAGGGATTGGCAGCAGCGCCGATAACATCCGCCCATCTTTGCTACGCTTCATCTGGAGGGCGAGGGCAAACCCCTCGTTTGGGATGAAGGGAAACGGATGCGCGGGGTCAATCGCCAAGGGCGATAAGATTGGAAAGACGCGGCGGATGAAAATCTCCTCAAGATCTGCCTTGTCGCGCGCCTTGAGATTGGCGCGGGTGCAGACCGTGATCTTTTCGGCCTCTAATTCGGATTTCAGCTTGCGCCACACCTGTTGTTGATAGGTCATCAATTTGCGCGCATCCGCGTTGATGAGCTTGAGCTGTTCAAGCGGGGTGCGCCCATCGTCAGATGGGGTTGTGTTGCCACTATGGGCCAATTCGCGCAAACCTGCCACGCGCACAGTGTAGAACTCGTCCAGATTGCTTGCCGAGATTGACACAAAGCGCACCCGCTCAAGCAGGGGAACACGCGGATTTTCCGCCTCATCCAAAACGCGCCAATTGAAGGCCAACCAACTCAATTCGCGGTTGAAATAACGGCTAGGCCCCGTGATCTCCCGCTCAGGAAGGGTCACGGGATCAGGCATGGGGGCATTCAGGAAATCTGTAAAATGTGTCATGCCTGCGTCTTTACTGGCTCTCTATCACAATTCAATGACAGTCAAAATTGGCTCACCCCTCCATCCCAAGAATTGCACGGGCATGCGAAAGGCTTGGGGATTTTCCTTCAGAAAGGGCTTGTTGATCAAGTTCTATCACAAAATCGATCACGGCTTTGAAACTGCGCTCAATGCGGGGCAGCGCGTAATGCAGGACTGATGCAGGCAGGCTGATGCCGCGATCATGGGCCAGTTTCATCGTGACCGCCATTAAGGCCGCATCATCTGGGGCCTCAAGGCGCAGCAGATCGGCCTGACGCAAGCGGCTATCAAGATCGGGCAGGGCGATGCCCCAGGCCTCTGGCTTGTCGCGAGCGGTCAGCAAGAGTGGCGCTTGACGGGTGGCTGCATCATTGTGCAGGTGAAACAGCATTTCCTCACGCGCAGCATCGCCTGCGATTTGGTCGCAATCTTCAATCACCAAAGCACAGGCTTGCATGAGTTTTGGGATGTCTGCCTCTTGCAGCCCCGTTGCGTTGTGGATCAGCGCCCCTGATTGTGCCGCAAACACATGGGCGAGGTGGGTNTTTCCCGCGCCTTCAGGCCCGATCAAGATCATNTTTGACAAGGGCCAATGGTGCCANGCGTCAATGCCCGCGACCGCAACCGCNTTGCAGGGNGAAAGAAAGAAATCTTGCCGNNCCATAGCTGCGCGATAGGGCAGATCAAATTGCATCTGTTTGGCCATGTCAGTCGTCCTGCGGGGGTTCAAGCCCGCGATAGAGCAGGCTTGCCTGATAGCGGGTTATGGCAAAGCGCACCAAAACGCCGATCACCGCGGCCACAGGCACAGCAACCAGAAGCCCGACAAAGCCAAACACCGCCCCAAAGGCCGAGAGCGCGAAGATCAGCCAAACGGGATGCAACCCAACGGAGGAGCCGACCAGTTTCGGGGTCATACATTGCCCTCAAGCATCTGTCCGACCTGAAAGATGATTGCGATGGCGGCGATGCTCCACCAATCTCCCCAGAATTGGAAAAGGGCAAGCCCTATGGATAAAAGCCCCCCCACCAAAGCGCCAACATAGGGGATAAAGGTCAAAAGCCCTGCAATCAAACCCACTACAAGCCCAAATTGCAAACCAACGACCATGAGCGCGATGGCATAAAATGTGCCCAAGATCAGACACACTGTGCCTTGACCGCGCACGAAACCCTGCCAAAGTGCGATCCACATCAGCGGCGATTTGACGGATCACGGGGCGATGGTCGCGGGGCAGCAATTCATCGATACGGGCCACCATATGATCCCAATCGAGCAACATGTAAAAGGCGACAACAGGCACAACGACCATAAACACGATCGCGTTTACTACGTTGATTGCTGAACTGAGAGCCGTATTGAGCAATTCGCCCCCGCGCGCCTGAATGGTCTGGCCGACCGAAATCAAGGATTGGCGCAAAGGCGATCCATCATCCATCAATGACGGAAACTGTTGGGTCAAAAAGGCCTGCAATTCGCTGAATATTTGCGGTGCGGATTGGATTAACGCCGTGGCTTGCGCCACCAAAAGTGGAACGATCACAAAAATACCTGCCACGACCACCAAAAGTGCAACCAAGGAGATCACGGTTGTAGCCGCCGCGCGACCAAGCCCCCATTTCTCAAGCCGATCTGCGAGAGGATCAAGAAAATAGGCAATCGCCCCCCCTGTCAAAAAGGGCAGAATGACATCACCCAAGAACCATAACAGCGCCAAAAAGACGGCAATAATGCCACCCCAAATCGCTGCTTGTTGTTTGATTGGCAATGCCATTGATTGCGCGCGCCTTTGAACCAGACTTCCCTTTCCTCACATCTGCGGCATTGCTGCCTGTGGTTCAAGGGGTTTCGCCAAAGGCGCGCTGCAAAACTATCCCCGTGCCTCGCGAATAAGGCGCAGAATATCGGCGGCTGCGGCGGGGATGTTCGTGCCAGGCCCAAAGATTGCCTTGACCCCTGCAGCCTTGAGGAAGTCGTAATCTTGCTGCGGGATCACGCCGCCGCAAATGACGATGATTTCCTCGGCACCTTGCGCCTTGAGCGCGGCGATCAATTTGGGTGCTAGGGTCTTGTGACCTGCCGCCTGACTGGAAATGCCCACGACATGGACGTCATTGTCGATGGCATCTTGGGCCGCCTCATCGGGCGTTTGGAACAAGGGGCCGACATCCACATCAAAGCCTATATCAGCAAAGGCCGTGGCGATCACCTTGGCGCCACGATCATGGCCATCTTGGCCCATTTTGACCACCAACATGCGGGGGCGGCGGCCTTCTTCCTCTGCGAAAGTTTCGACATCTTTTTGAATTTGTGCAAAGCCCGCATCGCCTTCATAGGCCGCGCCATAGACCCCTGCGAGAGTTTTGACCTCGGCGCGGTGACGCCCGAATGTTTTCTCCATCGCCATGCTGATCTCTCCTACGCTGGCCCTTGCGCGTGCCGCATCAACGGCCGCTTCGAGAAGGTTGCCGCCCTCTGCTGCGCGGCGGGTCAATTCGGCCAAGGCCGCCTCAACCGCCGCCCCATCTCGGGTGGCGCGGATATGCTCAAGCCGCGCGATTTGTGATGCGCGCACCTTGTCATTATCGACTTCGAGAATGTCGATCTGGTCTTCTTTTTCTTTGCGATATTTGTTGACGCCCACGATCACCTCTTGGCCACGATCAATCATGGCTTGGCGTTTGGCGGCGGATTCCTCGATCCGTAATTTCGGCAGACCCGAAGCCACCGCTTTGGTCATGCCGCCCATGTCTTCGACTTCCTCAATCAGTTTCCAAGCGGCTTCGGCGAGGTCATGGGTGAGCTTTTCGACATAATAAGACCCAGCCAACGGGTCGACTACATCGACATCGGTCACGCGTGTTTCTTCTTGCAGCACCAATTGCGTGTTACGCGCGATACGCGCCGAGAATTCGGTGGGCAGCGCAATCGCTTCATCAAGCGCATTGGTATGAGGCTTTGCGTCCCGCCCAAGACCGCTGACATGGCCTCATAGGCCGTGCGGATCACGTTGTTATAGGGGTCTTGCTCTTGCAAGCTTACGCCTGAAGTCTGGCAATGGGTGCGCAGCATTTTCGAGCGGGGATCTTTGGGGTCAAACTCGTCCATGATCCGCGACCAGAGCAGGCGCGCGGCGCGCAGCTTGGCGATTTCCATGAAGAAATCCATGCCAATGGCAAAGAAAAAGCTGAGACGGCCCGCGAATTTGTCGACATTCATGCCGCGCGCAATCGCAGCGCGCACATATTCGCGGCCATCGGCCAAAGTATAGGCCAATTCCTGCACCAAATTGGCGCCTGCCTCTTGCATATGATAGCCCGAGATTGAGATCGAATTGAACTTTGGCATCTCATTGGAGGTATATTCGATGATATCCGCCACTATCCGCATCGAAGGCTCTGGTGGATACACATAGGTGTTACGCACCATGAATTCTTTGAGGATGTCATTCTGGATCGTGCCAGACAGGGCGGCTCGGGACACGCCTTGCTCCTCGCCTGCTACGATGAAATTGGCCAAGATGGGGATAACGGCCCCATTCATTGTCATCGACACCGACACTTGATCGAGCGGGATGCCATCAAAGAGGATTTTCATATCCTCAACGCTGTCGATGGCCACGCCTGCTTTGCCGACATCCCCCTCGACACGGGGGTGGTCGCTGTCATAGCCGCGATGGGTGGCGAGGTCGAAGGCGACCGAGACGCCCTGCTGCCCCGCTGCAAGGTTCTTGCGATAGAAGGCGTTTGATTCTTCGGCAGTTGAGAAACCCGCATATTGGCGGATCGTCCAAGGGCGGCCCGCATACATCGTGGCCTTTACCCCCCGCGTGAAGGGCGCAAATCCAGGTAAATTCCCCATATGGGGTAAGTCTTGGATGTCCTCTTGGGTGTAAAGCGGTTGGACAGTGATCCCCTCAAGCGTTTCCTTGTTCAAACTCTCAAGCGGCTTGTCGCGCAATTCTTTCGAGGCGAGCTCTTGCCAGTCTTTTTTGGTCACAGTCATATCCGTCTTCCTCTGTCCTTCATCTGCGCCGCAAATCCTTGTGGCGGAAATGCTTGTTTGGCGCAGTTTCTCGTGGCTTCGGCCTTTGGTTTCGTGGCTTAGGCCCTATATGTCTTTCATCAGCAGGAGGCGTGATGAAACGGGTTCTTTCCTTCGCGATTACAGTCTGGATGGCATTTGCCCCCAATGGCATATGGGCCGATGAGGGGGGAGAGTTGCCGATTTTGCGGGCCGAAGATGTCAGTCTGGATGACTATCTGTGGACGGCGCGACCGCTGATTGTTTTCGCCGACACCGAGGCCGATCCGCGATTTGCGGAACAAATGGCGCGGCTTTCGGCGCGCCCCGCCCCGTTGTTGGAGCGCGATGTTGTGGTGATCATCGACACTGATCCCGATGGCCAAAGTGACATTCGCAGCACCTTGCGCCCGCGTGGTTTTGCAGTCGTGATTTTGCAAAAAGATGGCCGTGTTGGCCTGCGCCGCCCCAGCCCGCGCGATGTGCGCGAACTGACCCGCGCGATTGACAATTTCGCCCTGCGTCAGGACGAGTTGCGCAACCGCTAGGCTTTGGGCGGCAAGGGTCATTTATTCGAACTCCATGATCACATCATCAACCGCAAGGCTGTCGCCTGCCGCGGCGTTGATTTTGGCCACCACACCCTTGCGCTCGGCGCGGAGGATGTTTTCCATCTTCATGGCCTCAACCGTGCAAAGGGCCTGACCCTCTTGCACTTCTTGGCCTTCCTCAACGCTGAGTTTCACCATCAATCCTGGCATTGGGCAAAGCAGAAGGCGCGAAGTATCTGGGGGCAGCTTTTCAGGCATCAGGCGCGCAAGCTCGGCTTGGCGCGGGCTGCGAATGAACAGTTTGAAATCCGCGCCGCGCGTGCGCACGCGGAAGCCCTGCGGAATTTTTGACACTTTCACAGTCAATGGGCCGCCATCAACAGTCAGTTTTGCCAACATCGTTCCAGGCCGCCAATCCGATGTCACTCGTATGTCTTGACCATCATCAAAGCGAATTGTGGCCCCGTCATGATCTGCCGTAATGGTCACAGGCCATTCTGTTTCACCCATGCGCGCAACCCAGTGATTGCCAACCACACGCTCGTGATTGTCCATCCGACCCGAGACGCGGGTGCGGCGGATTTCGCTGACGCGATACATTGCGGTTGCGGCGGCCACGACACGGCGCATTTGATCCTCAGGCAAGGTCACGCCTTCGAAGCCTTCTGGATATTCCTCGGCGATAAAGGCCGTGGTCATATCACCTGACACGAATTTCGGATGATCCATCACGGCAGAGAGGAAGGGCAGGTTGTGGCCTATCCCCTCCAACTCGAACCCGTCTAGGGCGTGGCGCATGGCCTCGATGGACTCTGCCCGCGTTGGGGCCCAAGTGCACAGCTTGGCGATCATCGGGTCGTAATACATGCTGATTTCGCCGCCTTCGTAGACGCCCGTATCGTTGCGTGTCGCCGTATCGCCCTTGGGGGCATCGCCCTGCCATTTGCCACTTTCCAACAGCGGCCCCGCAGCCACTTCGACAGGGGGGCGATAGCGGGACAGGCGGCCGATTGAAGGCAAGAAGTTCCGATACGGGTCTTCTGCATAGAGGCGGCTTTCCATGGCCCAACCTGTCAGCGTCACATCCTTTTGCGCGAAAGGCAGTTTCTCGCCATAGGCGACACGGATCATCTGCTCGACCAGATCAACGCCCGTGATCAACTCGGTCACAGGATGCTCCACCTGCAAACGGGTGTTCATCTCAAGGAAGTAGAAATTGCGATTGCCATCGACAATAAATTCCACTGTGCCCGCACTTGTATAATTCACGGCTTGGGCCAAGGCCACGGCCTGCTCGCCCATGGATTTGCGGGTGGCTTCATCCAAGAAGGGCGAGGGGGCTTCTTCGATCACTTTTTGGTTGCGGCGTTGGATTGAACATTCGCGCTCGCCTAAATAGACGCAATTGCCGTGACCATCGGCGAGAACCTGAATTTCGATATGGCGCGGCTGGGTTACGAATTTCTCGATAAAGATGCGGTCATCCCCAAAGGAATTGGCCGCTTCATTCTTGGAGGATTGGAACCCTTCGCGTGCCTCGTCATCATTCCATGCAATGCGCATCCCCTTGCCGCCGCCGCCCGCGGAGGCCTTGATCATCACGGGATAGCCGATTTCATTGCTGATTTTTACCGCTTCTTCAGGATCTTCAATCAGCCCCATATAGCCCGGAACAGTTGAGACGCCTGCCTCTTGGGCGAGTTTTTTTGAGGTGATCTTATCCCCCATGGCCTCAATCGCGCCTGCGGGTGGCCCGATAAAGGCCACGCCTGCGGCCTCGAGGGCTTCGGCGAATTTCTTATTTTCTGACAAGAACCCATAGCCGGGATGCACGGCCTCGGCACCCGTTGCCTTGATGGCTGCCATCACCTTATCGATGACGATATAGCTTTCATTGGCGGGGGCGGGGCCGATATGCACCGCCTCATCTGCCATTTGCACATGCAGCGCGTTGCGATCCGCATCGGAATAGATCGCCACAGTGGCGATGCCCATTTTGCGCGCGGTTTTGATGACGCGACAGGCGATTTCGCCACGGTTGGCAATCAGAATTTTTTTGAACATGGGTTCACGTTCCTTCCTTTTGGGCCAAGCTGGCCGTCTGTCTCAAACAAAAAGCCGCGTGCGGGGCAGTTCCCCACACGCGGCGATTTGAATTTTTACGTTTTGCGCTGGTTTAGCGGCGGCACAGCCCCACATCGTCACAAAGCGCACCACCAGCTGCGCCGACAATGGCGCCTGTGGCAATGTCGCCATCCAAGATAACAGCTGCACCAGCCCCCGCAGCGGCGCCAACGCCCGCGCGCTCAATATCTGAGGAGACGCAAGCCGAAAGCATTGCGCCCACAAGAACGATGCCGAAGAGTTTGAGTGTTTTTTGCATATTGGATCTCCTGTCCGATGACTGCCTCTATGCGAAAATAATACATGGTTTATCCATGTAATCCTAGAGGGTCGATGCGCGGGGCGCACCGACCCTTTCGAAGGGGAATAGATGGAACATCTTGGGGCCGTATGGGCCCCGCTGCAGCGGCTAGAATAGGAGGTAAAATCCGTTGCGTGATCAATCATATGGGCAGGCGGCTGCCGTGCTTCAAGCGGGGAAGCGGGCGCAGATTTGGCATCGGCGGCAATTCGCTGAAATCTGTCGAAGATGGGCAGATTCATGCCGATCGCCCCTCCCAAACGCCTGATCCATCAAAGGCTTC
>JGI26083J51738_10002325_pt1 | contig 9897 bp, 7 predicted proteins | sample SaaInl85LU_5_DNA_FD_51738 | JGI IMG/M metagenome (IMG submission 51738)
CAATCGACATGATCACAGGATATTGCCAGTTGGAATGATGCGGGAAGTAATTCACGAACATTGCACCGCGCATCTGGTCAATGATATGGAATAATGGGTTCCAGTCGAGCATCGAGATAATGATGCCAGGCATCATATTGGCGACAAACATCTTGCCCGACGCGATCATGTTCAGGCGAACATAGATTTGCTGGAGGATTTTGGCCAAATCAGGTGCCCAAGGCTTCATCGCAAGGAAAATTGTTCCGATCGCGCAGCCAGAAAACCACCCAAGCAAATACAGCATGAAGGCAAAGGACCAATCATGGATTTCGATTGGTTGGATCAAGCTGTGCAGGATGAACAACAGCACAAGCAACGCCAACGTGTTGGTATAGAGCGAAGACAACGCCCCCGATAAAATCGCCACAATTGTGTTCATCGGTGCGTGTTGCATCATGGGCGATGTGGGCCCTTCTGATCCCGCCACCGCACTCAAGGCTTTGATATGGCCCATGTAAATGTAGATGCCCGATAGCAGGTAGAGCATGTAATCGCCACGAATGGCGGCCTCGCGCATGCCCATGACGGCAAAAATCAGGTAGAAACTGCCCACAAAGAGAACGGCCTGCGAAATGGTCAACAGCAATGCGATGATCGCATTGCGATGCGTCCCGCGCACTTTTCGGGCCGAGGCAACAAAGGTTGTTTCAGCCATGCGCAAAAAGATGCGCCAAGCTGAATTCTGTTGCCTTGTTTCAAACATCGAGGTGATCCTGACCCGTATAGAGAAGCTCTGCCAAACCGATCCCAGTTATTACGAAGGGATTTCTTGCTGTTTTCGCTTTAGAAAAGGATAACGGCATTTACGTAAACGATCAATCAAGACCACGAAGGGGCAGATTAAGTGGATTATGAGAGGATAGAGCAAGTTTTTCGCCAACTCGCGATTGAGGCAGGCAGAAAGATTATGGATATCTATGAAGCAGATGATTTTGAGGTCAAAGTAAAATCCGATGACAGCCCCGTGACGGCTGCTGATGAGGCCGCCGATGCGTTGATCTCGGCTGGTTTGCGCGCTGCTTTCCCACAGATCGCGCTTGTGACCGAAGAACAAGCCGAAAGCCATGACCAGACAGCCCGTGACTTCATTATTGTTGACCCTTTGGACGGTACCAAGGAATTTATCAAACGGCGCGGCGAGTTCACCGTGAATATCGCACTTGTCCTAGACGGCGTGCCGGTGCGTGGTGTGGTCTATGCCCCTGCCAAGGACCGTTTGTTTTACACAGATGCAACGGGCGCAAGCCTTGAAGAAACGGGTGAGTTTGATCCCGTCACCAAGGGGCCGACAAAGCCTGTCTCTGTGCGCAGCCCTGATAATTCAAATTTGATGGTCGTGGCGTCTAAATCCCATCGTGATCAGGCAACAGATGATTACATCTCAAAATATGCGGTGGCCGATATGACCAGCGCTGGCTCCTCTCTTAAATTCTGCCTTGTCGCCACAGGTGAGGCTGATCTCTATCCCCGTCTGGGGCGTACGATGGAATGGGATACGGCAGCGGGCGATGCGGTCTTGCGGGGTGCGGGCGGGAAAATGGTGCGTTTCGATGATCATTCGACCTTCACCTATGGCAAAGCCGGCTATGAGAATTCCTTCTTTATCGCTCATGCCGAGGGCGTGGAGTTGAAGACCCCATGAGTGTTGTTTGCATTATCCCCGCGCGATACGCCTCAACGCGCTATCCTGGAAAACCGCTTGCGATGTTGCGCGGTGCCACAGGTGTTTCCCAAAGCCTGATCGAGAGAAGCTGGCATGCCGCAAAGGGCGTGTCCGGTGTGGATGCTGTTTATGTCGCCACCGATGATGATCGTATCCGCGAGGCAGCGGAAGCCTTTGGCGCGGATGTTTTGATGACCTCGCCTGATTGCGAGAATGGCACGGAACGCTGCGCCGAGGCGCTGGGCCTTGTCGATGATGTCGAGATGATCGTGAATTTGCAGGGCGACGCGCCGCTGACGCCCGCTTGGTTTCTGGAAGATCTGATTGCGGGTTTGCGCAATGCGCCTCAGGCTGGCTTGGCCACTCCAGTGTTGCGCTGCGATGGCGAGACATTGTCAGCCCTGAAGGCTGATCGCGCGGCTGGTCGCGTTGGTGGGACCACGGCTGTCTTTGATGGTGATCATCACGCGCTCTATTTTTCCAAGGAAGTCGTGCCCTTTACCTCTCAAGACTACGCTGATGATGCGGATACGCCCGTTTTCCACCATGTCGGGGTCTATGCATATCGGCCTGACGCGCTGGCGGGTTATCCTTCTTGGAGCCATGGGCCACTTGAACAGCTTGAAGGGTTGGAGCAGCTTCGTTTTCTGGAAAACGGCCATAAGGTTCTTTGCGTCGAGGTGGAGGCAAAAGGTCGGAAGTTCTGGGAATTAAACAACCCAGAAGATGTTCCACGCATTGAGGCCATGCTGAAAGACATGAACCAACCATGAGCGATCTTCTCCGGCTGAGTGTTGTGGTTGCAAGCCATGGTCGGCCGGATCTTTTGTATCGTTGTCTGGTGGGTCTTTCTCAGCAGGATTTGCNCCAGTTCGAAATTATTGTTGTCGCGGATAGCGCTGGTCTGGACGCGATTGAAACCTTGCCTTTCGCGAGGCGCATCAAGATCGCCAAGCAGAGCGAGCCCAATATCTCAAAAGCCCGCAACCAAGGGATCGCTCTTGCGGGTGGGGAAATTGTTGCCTTTATCGACGACGACGCCGTGCCNGAGCAAAACTGGGCTGATCGCTTGCTTGCCCGCTTTGTGGATGCCGAGGTCGCCGCGGTTACGGGCAGAGTGCTTGGGCGAAACGGAATTTCCGAGCAATGGGGCGAGATGAGTTTCGATCATCTCGGGCGAGATTACCGAGGCGCGGAACGCGCCAAAGGACCGTATCTGAAACTTCATGGAACAAACCTCGCGATCCGCCGAAATCTGCTATGTGATTTAGGCTGGTTTCGATGAGGCGCTGCGCTTTTATCTTGATGAGACTGATCTGGCGATCCGCCTTCAAAAACAGTCTCTAAATTGCATGTTTGACACTANTATTGTCGTGCATCACGGCTTTGCACAAAGCGCGCGGCGCCAAGAAAATCGTGTTCCGAAAACCTTGTTCGAGATCGGGGCAAGTCTGGCCGTGTTCTTGCGGAAACATGCGCCCTCAGCCGAGATGGAGCCGAGGCTGTCTGAGTTCAAAAAGGAACAGGAAGCGCGCCTGTCGCGCTTTGAAAAGGCGGGTCAATTATCAGGGTCGCGTCATGGCCAACTCATGGATGATCTTGAGGCGGGAATCGATGATGGAAAATCACGTGATCTGGCGCAGTACCCCGCCTTTGCTGAGGCGGAGGCATTCCGCCCCTTTCGGGCAGAGGGGGAAATAGTGGGTGAGACCCGAGTGTTGTCGGGTCGATGGCGGCACAGGCACGAATTGCGTAAAAAAGCGGCAGAAATGGCTGCGCAAGGCCTCCGCCCAACTGTTATTTTGCTTCAACCAACACCTTTGGCGCATCACCTGACCTTTGAAACCCTTGGATATTGGGAACAAAGAGGGGGTCAATTCGGCCGATCTGACCGTCAAAAGCGCAGAGTTCAGTTTTGGAGCTTTCGGTCTCGAGTGAAGGCTGAAATCGAGCGGATAAGAAAATTCAGGCCGAATTTATAAGATATTCACAACACCGCGGTCCAAATTGCTGTTAATTTTTGTGGTTTGAAGGTATTAAAGAATGCAAGAACAATAAAATGTCTGCATGTGGTGTTTGGGGCTCTGCAGGTGGACCGATAAACAGCAGTTATGGCGGTTCAAGTATGAAGAGAAAAGTTAGCAAGGCGATCTTTCCTGTTGCGGGTCTGGGGACCAGGTTTTTACCTGCTACGAAGTCTATCCCTAAGGAAATTATGACTTTGGTTGATAGGCCGCTGATCCAATATGCGATCGACGAGGCACGTGCCGCTGGCATCAAGGAATTCATATTTGTGACCTCGCGCGGCAAGAGCGCGCTTGAGGACTATTTTGACCATTCGCCTGAATTGGAATCTGCCCTCCGCAAAAAGGGCAAGACCGAGATGCTCGAGACGATCAAAACCACCAATATGGAAAGCGGTGCCATTGCCTATCTGCGACAGCATCGTGCGCTTGGGCTTGGGCATGCTGTTTGGTGTGCAAGGCGGCTTTTGGGCAATGAACCTTTCGCCGTGATCTTGCCCGATGACGTTATCGCAGCCGAGACGCCTTGCTTGCAGCAAATGGTCGAAGCGCATGCCGAAACTGGTGGCAATATGGTTGCTGCGATGGAAGTGCCGCCTGAAAAGGCCTCTGCCTATGGTGTTTTGGATATCAAGGAAGATATGGGCTCGGTCGTGTCGGTGCGTGGCATGGTTGAAAAACCCGATGAAGGCACGGCTCCTTCCAACCTTGCGGTTATTGGCCGTTATATCCTGACGCCAAATATCATGAGCAACCTGAACAAGATCAAATCAGGCACAGGTGGTGAGATCCAGCTGACGGATGCGATTGCGCGTGAGATTGAAGTCTCTGACAATGTCTATGGCTTCCGTTTCCATGGCCAGCGGTTCGATTGTGGCTCCAAAGCGGGCTTCTTGCAGGCCACGGTTGCTTTCGGCCTGTCGCGCCCCGATCTGCGTGATGAGTTTGGAATGTATCTGAACGAAATCACAGCGATGCAGAACGCGGCCCAATAGGTCGTCAGGGTTTTCCCGAAGTGACCTATTCCCCAATTTGTCTGGACATCACGCGGCTTGTAAGCCGCGTGGGTCTTGGCGCTTTGAGCGGTGTGGACCGGGTTGAGCGGGCCTATCTGACTTGGGTTCTGTCCCGTGTTGAGGACCCGTATTTTTTATGCCGGACCACGCGGGGCTATCTGCTTTTTGATCGCAAGGGGGGTGAAAAGCTCGCGCGTCTGATCGATGGGGTTGAACCGCTTGGTCAGGCTGATCTGGCCTCACGTCTGTTCGGAAAGGCCGGAAATGAGCGGCACCGCACAGAAGGCAGCCTGAGGCCTTTGAAAATTGGCAGTGCATTGCCGCAGTTTTTGCCGCGACTTCTGCGCAAATGCCTGCCGCCCAAAACCATATATCTGAATGTCGGGCAGAGTAATCTTTCCCAAAACAGCTTGGCGGCCATGGCGCAAGCGGGCGCAGGTATTGCCGCGATGATCCATGATCTTATCCCGATCCAGCATCCGAGCTTGGTTGCGGGCGGGTCCGCTGCGCGGTTTGAACGGATGCTTACCAATCTGCGCAGCCATGCTGATCTGATCATTGCCAATTCAAACGACACGAAACAGCATATTAGAGACTATTTTGTTGATTTGGATATNCCCGTTNCAGTGGCTCATCTCGGTATGGTGGACCGACCTGCCAAGGGCGAAGTGCCGCCAAATGCACCTATGGACAGACCTTATTTCGTCGCTCTCGGAACGCTTGAGCCACGCAAGAACCACGCGCTGCTCTTGGATGTCTGGGATATTCTGGCGCAAGAGATGAATGCGGATGACCTGCCCTATTTGCACATCATTGGCCGCCGTGGCTGGAAGAATGAAAGTGTTTTTGATCGCCTTGATCACCACCCCCTCAAAGGGAAGGCGATATTCGAGCATGGCGCCCTTCCTGACGGTCAGGCGCGGGCTCTTATCGCGGATGCGCGCGCCTTGCTTTTTCCCAGCCTTGCCGAGGGGTTTGGCTACCCCCCGCTGGANGCNCTGGAAGACGGAGTGTTGCCCTTATGCGCTGATTTGCCAGTGTTAAAGGAAACCATCGGTGACAGAGCCGTTTACCTTGATGTATCGGACACGTATTCTTGGGCGCAAACGATTACACAACTATGTTCTGGTACTGTTTTTGCACCGGTGGAATCGAATATGAATTTTCCGACTTGGGATGATCATTTTGAGAAGCTGGATGTCGCTCTCAGCGGCATTATGCGGGACGCTTAGAAAGGCAATGAATGTCGGCGCTTGGTCGCTATAAACTGCGCCTTAAACGCAAGAAATATCTGCTGCGTGCCCAACGTAAGGGCAGGCAGTTGGTTTGCGTGGCTGATCGCACGTCCAAAATCCGGAAAACGGATGTGCTGTGTTTCGTGACCCTGCGCAATGAGAAAGTCCGCTTGAAATACTTCCTTGAGTATTATCGTGAACGCGGCGTCTCGCATTTTTTCTTTGTCGATAACCAAAGCAATGACGGCACGCGGGAGATGTTGGCCCAACAACCCGATTGCTCGGTTTGGTCTACCGANGNCAGCTATAAGCGGTCTCGTTTCGGGATTGATTGGCAGAATTACCTTCTGCGCCANTATGCCGATGGGCATTGGTGCCTTGTGGTCGATCCAGACGAATTCCTCGTCTACCCCTTCTATGACACGCGCCCGATCCCTGCTTTGACGGATTGGCTGGATGCATCCTCGGTCAAGTCTTTTGGTGCGATGCTGCTTGATATGTATCCCAAAGGGCCGATCGACGCGCAGACCTATCAGGATGGCGAAAACCCGTTCAATATCGCGTGCTGGTTCGATTCAGGAAATTACACGATCCAACGGAATTNNGATTACGGGAACTTGTGGATTCAAGGTGGCCCGCGTGCGCGGTCTTTCTTTACCGAAAACCCCAAACGTGCGCCTGCGCTGAACAAAATCCCCTTGGTGAAATGGAGTAAATCCTACACCTTTGCCAGCTCAACCCACATGCTTTTGCCGCGCGGATTGAACCTCGTTTATGATGAATGGGGCGGCGAGAAGACGTCTGGCGTTTTGATGCATGCCAAATTCATCGACACCTTTGGCNATAAAGCCAACGAAGAACTCAAACGCCGCCAGCATTACGCAAATAGCCACGAATACCTTGCCTATCACGAGCGTCTTGCCGAGCATCCTGATCTTTGGACCAAATGGTCCGAGCGGTATATCAATTGGCGCCAGCTGGAAATTCTGGGTCTTATGTCCAAAGGAAACTGGGCATGAGCGTTGGGTTTATCATGCTTTGTCACACCGCCTTGGGGCGTGCGTCGCAGGTGGCGCGCAACTGGGCCGAGAATGACTGCCCCGTGGTTATCCATGTGGATCGCCGTGTGTCGCGTCAGAAATTCAATGAATTCAAGCGCGAGCTTTCGGATTTGTCGAATGTGATGTTCTCCAAGCGGCATCGTTGCGAATGGGGCACATGGTCCTTGGTTGCGGCATCGCAAACCGCCTCCGAAATGATGCTGGCCGAGTTTCCAAGCGTCCGGCATGTGTTTCTGGCCAGTGGCTCCTGTCTTCCGCTGCGGCCTGTGAACGAGCTGCGTGACTATCTTGCCGTGCGTCCAAAAACGGATTTCATCGAAAGCGTGACCACCGAGGATGTGGAATGGACGGTTGGCGGCCTCAATCAGGAACGCTTTATGTTCCGTTTCCCGTTCTCGTGGAAAAAGAACCGCTATCTTTTTGACCGATATGTCGAGTTGCAGCGCAATATTGGCTTCAAGCGCAANATCCCTGACGGGGTTCACCCGCATTTGGGAAGCCAGTGGTGGTGCCTGACGCGCCAAACCCTATCGGCCATTCTGCAAGANCCGAAACGCCGCGCGCATGATGCCTATTTCAAGCTGTCCTGGATCCCTGATGAAAGCTATTTCCAGACCTTGGCGCGAAAATATTCCCGCAATATCGAGAGCAGGTCCCTGACCCTGTCGAAGTTTGATTTTCAGGGCAAACCGCATGTTTTCTATGATGACCACCTGCATCTTTTGAAACGTTCGGATTGTTTTGTGGCGCGGAAAATCTGGCCTAATGCCAATAAGCTTTTCGATACTTTCCTGAGCCCCGAGCATACAGGCTCGCAAATGGCCGAGCCTGCGCCGAGCAAGATTGACCGTGTCTTTGCCAAAGCCTTGGAGCGGCGCACCCGTGGCCGCGCGGGCCTTTATATGCAAAGCCGCTTTCCAAATTGGGATTGGGAGAATGGCAAGACCTGTGCGCCCTATTCGGTATTCCAAGGCTTTAATGACCTGTTCGAGGATTTCGAACCTTGGCTGTCGCGCCGTTTGGGGAACCGTGTTCATGGCAATCTCTTTGACCCTGTTAAAGCGCGTTTTGCAGGAAATTCCGATGTTTATGCAGGCGGCTTGAGCAGCGCACCTTTGCTGCGCGATTACAACGCGCCCGCGTTTCTATGCAGCCTGATCTGGAACACCNGAGGCGAGCGGCAATGCTTTCAGTTCAGCCCCCGTGACAACCAGAAGATCACGAAGTTTATGGCGGCGGACACCAATGCGCAGATCTCGGTGATCACGGGTGCATGGGCGATCCCTCTTTTTGCGTCCAATAAGAATTTCGATGAAATCCGCAAGGAAGCTGCGATCCTTCAGCAAAAGGAAGTGGCATTCCTCAACCTGCTGCGCCATGTGCAGAACCGTTCCGAGGTCAGGATTTGGACCTTGGCAGAATTTATTGAAGAGCCGATGGAGAACCTGCAATCCATTCTGGATGCGATTGATGGACCTGCCGCGATGCGGCTGACNGAAGCGCCCAAAATGGCCAATCTTGATGGGTTCGGGCAGTTTCTCCAGAATTTGAAAAACCAAGGCATGAAGCCATTCGTCATGGGTGATTTTCCCGTCAACAATGCGGAACCTAAGTCTATTTCCGAGGCCAGCCGCCCTTATTTGGTAAGGTAAATTTATGTCCAATCGCTTTGAGGCTTTTGTGATGTTCGCGGAGATGCGGACTGGGTCCAATTATCTGGAGGCCACCCTGAATGAGCTGGAAGATGTTCATTCCTATGGTGAGGTCTATAACCCCAGCTTCATGGGGCATCACAAAACTTTCGAGATGTTCGGCATTGATATGGATGGCCGCGAAAAGGACCCGTTGAAAGTGTTCGACGGGATGCTGGCCAATACAGACGGATTGCCCGGTTTTAGGTTCTTCCACGATCACGACCCACGTGTTCTTGAGCGTATTTTGCCAGACCCGAAGGTTGCCAAGATCATCCTTACCCGAAACCCGCTGGATAGTTATGTGTCGCGCAAGATCGCGGGCGAAACGGGGCAATGGCGCCTGACGGATATGAAGCATCAGAAAAGCGCCGAGATCGAGTTCAAAATCGATGAATTCGAGGAAATGGTCGCCAAGCTGNAAGCCTTCCAATTAAAGGTGCAGCGCGGGCTNCAAACCACAGGTCAGAGCGCTTTCTATATCCGTTATGAAGACATCAATGATGTCGATATCATCAATGGTCTGGCCAGCTTTCTGGGCTCAAAGCACANGCTTTCCGCCACATCGGGCAAGCTGAAAAAGCAAAACCCGCAAAGCTTGGAAAAGAAGGTTTCCAACTATGATGAGATGGTCTCGGATTTGGGCAAGATCGATACATTTGATCTGACGCGCACGCCGAATTTCGAACCCACCCGCCAAGCCGCTGTTCCGGGATATGTCGCCGCGCCGAAAACGGGGCTTCTCTATATGCCGATCAAGGGAAGCATGGCCGATGCCGTGACGGGTTGGCTGGCTTCGGTGGATAGCGTTTCCAAGGATCAACTCAGAACGAAGATGAACCAAAAGGATCTTCGTCAATGGATGCGGTCCCATTCGGGGTATCGGAGCTTTACCGTCATTCGGCACCCGCTTGTGCGCGCCTATGACGTGTTCAACCAATATATCCTACCGCAGGGCAAGCCAGCTTATGCCAATACGCGCCGCGTGCTGCGCAATAAATATGGCCTGCCCATCCCCGAAAAAGGCCCGGGCCCTGATTTCACTGCAGCTGAGCAAAAAGCCGCCTTCACGGTTTTTCTGACCTTCTTGAAAGGCAATCTGGCAGGGCAAACAGGTTTGGATGTCGAACAGGCTTGGGCGTCTCAAACAGCGATTTTGCAGGGA
>JGI26083J51738_10002329_pt1 | contig 9891 bp, 8 predicted proteins | sample SaaInl85LU_5_DNA_FD_51738 | JGI IMG/M metagenome (IMG submission 51738)
GCAAGGCTGCGTCAGCCGCTGAGCTCTGCGCTACTGCAAAGAGCGGCAGCGTGAGAGCAAACATAAACCGGCGAAGCACGGAAGCGACGCTGAGCTTTCGATGAATTATTAGGCGAATCAGTAGTCGATCCCCTTTTGTACTTTTACGCCGGAATAAAACGCGTGTTTGGTATCGCCAAGTTCTGTTACCGTGTCGGCGATTTCGATGAGTTCTTTTGCCGCATTACGACCGGTGACGATGACGTGCTGTCCTTCCGGTCGATTCTCTAGCGCCGCCAACACCTCTTCTTTCTCTAAATAGCCGTAGGTCAGCATGTAAGTGAGTTCGTCGAGAATCACCACGTCGACGCTTGCATCCGTCAATAATCGTGCGCCATGAGCCCATGTGCTCACCGCCGCGGCGATGTCAGCTTCGCGGTCCTGTGTATCCCAGGTGAAACCGGTATTCATGACATGAAATTCAACCAGCGGGTGTTCGCCAAAGAGCATCTGCTCGCCGCATTCCCATTGGCCTTTGATAAATTGGACGACGCCGCAGCGAAGGCCGTGGCCAACGCTGCGAGCGAGCATGCCGAATGCTGAGGAACTCTTGCCTTTGCCATTGCCGGTGAGAACAACCATCAGGCCCTTGTCGATCGTCGCTGCCGCGATGTTGCCATCGATATAGGCTTTCTTTCGCTCCATCGCACGCTTGTGACGCGCGTTACGCTCGGCGGCTGCCTCACTCGCGACTTCTTCGTTATTGGCCTGATCGGTCATCCTAGAGACTCCTTATTCGTTTCTTCAATTGCAGTCTACCAAGTTAGAGGCTTAAGCGGACGCCCGCGAAGGCGCCTCGCTCAGCCGAACGAAAATCGCCAACTTCTCGGTACTGCTCGTCGGTCGAGTTTTCGAGGCGCACGTACAATTCGACGCCCTCGCGCAGGGTGTAATTGGCGTTTAGGTCGAGCACGCCAAAATCATCTAAGTCGAAAAGTGTTCCCGCGCGCTCATCTATCGCATTCTGTGATCGACGATAGAACGCATTGACGCGAAGCTTGCCTGCGGGGTCTAAGTAGCTAAGCCCAACGTTGATCAGCTGTTCGGGGCGACGCAGGCGAGCAAGACCGTTCGCGCGCTTGGTTTTATTGAGCGTAAAGTTAGCCGTCGCGCTGAGCGTCTCGGTAAGGCTCGCGCGGGTAATCAGCTCAATACCTTCGGAGCGATTGCGACCTTCAAACTGTAAATAGCCGCTGTAGCCTGCGAGATCAAAATCGATGGCGTCTTCAACGTCTTGCTGAAACGCGACGACCTCGACGGCGTAGCGCTCTGCGCTGTATTCAACGCCAACTTCGAAGCCACTGCTCTGTTCGGCGTTTAACGCAAGGCCAGCGGCGGGGGGTGCCGCCCAGGGGCTTTGGTTGTAGGAAACCTCGTAGAGGCTTGGCGCACGGAAGCCCCGCCCAATGGCACCTTTGAATTTAAGCGTGGAGCCGCCGAGGTCAATGAGGTAAGCGCTGCTTACGCGATAGCTCGTAAACTCGCCGAAGTCCTCGTTATCGTCTTGGCGAAGTCCGAGGGTTAAGAACCAGCTGTCGGAGAAGTCGCTAAGAACTTCGGCATAGACGCCACTGTTGTCGCGCTCGTCGGAGCCATTTACTTCGCGTTCGAGGTCGACGCCGGCTATTAGATCGAAGCCCGGNAGCGCGGTCAGGCCGAGTTGGTATTCCCATCGCTCAAGCTCACCTTCTGCGCCGAAAGCACTCACTCCCTCCGATAGGTTGTCTCGGTCGCTCTCGGTAAGCGCATAGGCGAGTGACTGCGTGATGCCGCCTGACTCGTAATTTAGCGCGGCTCGGCTGCCAGTAAAGTCATACACCGATAGACACTCGTTGACCTGGGAGAAACCGCTGTAACAGCCGTCGAACTGTGCCTCACTCGAGGTCTCGCGGCGCACTAGCACGAGGTCAAGCGCCTCGGTTAGCTTGACACCGACGCGCGCATGATAGGTTGTGTTGTCATAGCCATCGTCGTCGCTTAANTCTGTATCAGACAGTCGCGAATTGAATCCATCGGTACCGAAGTCTGACGCGGCGAGGCTCANGTCGATGCGTTCACCGCCGTAGCCGAGCTGGGTGCTTAGCTGCTGCGTACCGCGCGCGCCACCCTGAGCATCGATTGCGCCGCTAAAGCCGCTCTGGTTTGGCGCAGAACTTAGGTTAATCACGCCGCCAGCATCGGCGCCATAGCTTAGGCCCTGTGGCCCGCGCAGCACTTCGATGCGCCCAACTTGGCTCGCTAAAAGATGCTCTATTGGCGCAGCTACCTGAGTGCCGCTGGGGTCAGACAGACGCATGCCGTCGAAAACCGCCAGCGTGCGAAAACCCTGTTCGCCGCGAATTCGCAGAGTCGACAGGGAACCNACGCCGCCATTGCTCGACGCGCCTACGGCGGCGGTCTGACGAAGAATGTCGGTAAGCGTAAAGCTGCCGTAGTCGCGAATTTGCTGTGCGTCGACAACCGACACNGACGTCGCTAGCTGACGGCGGGGCACAGGAAAACGGTTTCCCACAACGACTAGCTCTTCGATAGAGTCCAGGCTCGTGTTCTGAGCGGCGTTTTGTTGAGTTGATTGTGCAAGGCTAATGTTGCTTAAGCTAGTAAGCAGCGAACCTGTGAGAAGCGTGCCTAAAAACAACGGCGCGCGGGTGAGACCGCGAGGGTCTTTTAAAAATAGCATGTGTAACTCCCAATGAAATTCGCCGACGCCGTAATGGCGACTCTGGCAAAAACTTTCATCAGGGAGGGGGACAGGCAGAGGAGCGCAAGGCTCCGCCACTGATGTAGCCCTCCGCTGCATCAAGTAAAAAGTCTTTAAGGCTGGTATCGGACTTCGAGCGATCAGACGAATCTGGGCGCGCGTTACCGTTGCGGGGGCAGTGTCGGATTCTCACCGACTTCCCAATTAGCCAGCTCTGCTGGCACCGAGAAAGACTTATCTTGTGCTTCACCCTGAAAAAAGGGCAAAGATCAAGATGGCGGCAGTCTATAGAGAGCGAGTGAGGGAGTCAACGCGGGCGCGCATAAAAGAGTTAGCCCGCAAGTCTTGTACGAACAGCGCGAATGATGCCGTCAGCATCCAGGCCCTCGTCTGCGAGCATCTGAGGCACCTTGCCATGTTCGATAAAAGTATCGCTGAGGCCGAGGTTTAGAATAGGCGTTCTACAATTTGTGGCTGCGAGGTGCTCGCCGACGGCGGAACCTGCGCCGCCCATAATCGCATTCTCTTCGATAGTCACGAGCAGGTCGTGACTAGTGGCAAGTTCGGCTATGAGCGCAGTATCGAGGGGTTTTACAAAGCGCATATCGGCAACGGTGGCATCGAGTGTTTGGGCGGCAGTGAGCGCAGCCGTGGTGAGACTGCCAAAGGCGAGGAGAGCGACCTTCTGGCCCTCGCGCCTAATCATGCCCTTGCCGATGGGGAGCGTGTCGAGGTTTTTGCTTAGCGCGGCGCCGGGGCCTTTCCCGCGCGGGTAGCGCACCGCGGCAGGGCCCTGATAGTGATAGCCTGTGCTAAGCATGAGACGTGCCTCTGCTTCATCACTTGGGGTCATCACGACCATATTGGGAATGCAGCGAAGGTAGCTGATATCGAAGCTGCCGGCGTGAGTTGGTCCGTCTTCGCCTACTAACCCCGCGCGATCGATCGCAAAGAGCACGTCTAAATTCTGCAGGGCGACGTCGTGAATTAGCTGGTCGTAGGCGCGCTGCAGGAAAGTCGAATAGATTGCCACGACAGGCTTTGTCCCCTCGCACGCCATGCCGGCCGCAAAAGTGACCGCATGTTGCTCGGCAATCGCCACGTCAAAGAAGCGGTCTGGGAAGCGCTTGGCAAATTCGCGCATGCCCGAACCTTCGCCCATCGCGGGGGTGATGCCGACAACTTTCTCGTCGGTTTCGGCCATGTCGCAAAGCCAGTCGCCAAACACCTGTGAATAGGTTGGCGCCGCACTGGCGACCTCTGGTGTGGCAGGGGTGGGAGTGATTTTACTTAACGCATGCATGCCAAAAGGGTCGTTCTCGGACTCGCTATAGCCTTTGCCTTTTTGCGTGACGACGTGGAGCAGCTGAGGTCCGCGCAGCGTTTTGATATTGCTGAGGATCTCAACAAGCCCTTCGGTGTCATGACCGTCGACCAGGCCAATATAGTTAAAGCCGATTTCCTCGAACAGCGTGCCGGGTGACACCATGCCTTTCATGTATTCTTCGGCGCGGTGGACAGCCTTGAGGGCGGGGGGGACTTTCGACAGCATGCGCTTGCTGCCGCTACGGATAAAGTTATACGGCTTGCTCGCCCACATGCGTGCAAAATAGCTAGACAAACCGCCGACGTTATTCGAGATCGACATATTATTGTCGTTGAGGATAACCAGCACGTTGTCGTCGAGTGCGCCCGCGTGATTGAGCGCCTCGAAGGCCATCCCCGCGGTCATTGCGCCATCGCCAATTATAGCGATTGTGTGGCTGTCTTTAGTGCGCCCCTGCTGCCGTTTGGCGACCATCATGCCGAGCGCTGCACTGATCGAGGTGCTCGAATGGCCTACGCCGAACGTGTCGTAAACGCTTTCGCTACGAGTCGGAAAGGCAGCGAGGCCGTTGGGTTGTCGCATGGTGAGCATTCGTTCGCGGCGACCGGTCAGTATTTTATGGGGATAGGCTTGGTGTCCCACATCCCAAACAAGGCTATCTTTAGGCGTATTAAATACATAGTGCAGGGCAATAGTCAGTTCTACGACGCCTAATCCGGCACCAAAATGGCCGCCGGTCTTACCTACCGAGTAGAGCAAAAATTCTCGCAGTTCGCGCGCCAGCGCATCGAGTTGAGTCACCTCTAGCGCACGCAGCTGATCGGGTTCATCGATAGAATCGAGCAGCGGTGTATTGGGGCGCTCAGTTGGTATTGCGTCTAACATCTACAGTAAATCCTTGTTGCTTCGGCGATAACCTTGTTCTCAGTTAAGTCGCTCAACGATATAGTCGGCCAGTCTTCGCAGCGGCTCGGCCTTTTCATCAAAATTTTCTAGCGCCTTAATCGCCTCGNCGGCAAGTTCTTCGGCCTTAGTGCGCGCGGCGTCAAGTCCGAGCAGGGACAAATAGGTGGGCTTATTNGCCTCGCTGTCCGATCCCTGTGGCTTGCCAAGAGTTGCGGTATCACTTATCTCGTCGAGTATGTCGTCGCGCACCTGAAAAGCGAGTCCTAGTTTTGCGGCATAGTCGTCTAAGCTCGCAAGGGCTTCGGCGCTGCATTGATCGTGGCTTAAGGCGCCTAAGCGGACGGCGGCACGGATCAGCGCGCCGGTTTTCAGACTGTGCATTTTCTCCAGTTGCTCGAGCGTTTGCGCCTCACCGACGGCTTGGAAGTCTAACGCTTGACCGCCCACCATGCCGCGGGCTCCTGCGGCAGAGGCGAGACAGGCAATCATGTCTATGCGCTGTTCGCTGCTTACACCGACACCGTCTGCACAAAGCAGCTCGAACGCAAGTGCCTGCAGGGCATCGCCAACGAGTATCGCCGTCGCTTCGTCAAACGCCTTGTGTACCGTTGGCTTGCCGCGGCGCAGGTCGTCGTCGTCCATCGCGGGCAGGTCGTCGTGCACCAGAGAGTAGCAGTGGATAAGTTCTACGGCAGTCGCGGCGGCGTCAGCCTGTTCGACTGAACCACCAACGGCGAGCGCGCTGGCATAGGCGAGCAGTGGTCTTATGCGCTTACCGCCATCGGCACAGGCATGAATCATGGCCTCTTGCAGTTTGGCGCTGCCCTCGTCGCTGTGATCGCCGCCCAAAGTCGTGCGTTGACCCGCTGACGGCTGGCCTGCATGAAGCCTTCCTGCGACATCGCTAGCGAGGGTAGGGGCATAGGTGACGCTGAACTGTGGGTCGCGCTCATGATGAACTCGTTTGGCTGCCGCTCGCGGCTCTGCTCGGTTATTACGTCACTGCCGACGCAGTGATACGCCTTTTTGGTTTCGATGCGTCTGATTAGAAAGGGCTTTCGTCAGGCTCGTCTTCTAGTCTTAAGTCTTGGGTTGTTCCAGATTCGTCCAGCAGGACCTGAACTTTTTGCTCGGCTTGACGCAGTGCGGTCTGGCATTCGCGGGTCAGCTTGACGCCTTTCTCGAACGCCTCTAAGGATTCCTCAAGGGAAAGCTCTCCGTCTTCCATGGCGGCGACAAGCGTCTCTAGCTGTTCGAGTGAGCGTTCGAAATTAAATCCTGCGCCTGCCTTGGTTTTGGTGGCCTTGGTTTTGCTTGCGGCTTTCTCGGTCATTGGGCGCTCCTTACAGCGTCAGTCGGGTGCCTTCGGTAGCCTGGGCAACTACGCTGCCGTGATGGCGATGATTCTGCGCTCCGATTATACGCCAAGTAGCGGTTATTTCACGTCAAAGTACTGTCATGCACGCAGGTGGTTTGTTATTGTCGAGCGCTTCAACCCTAAAAGGAATGTTGTTTTATGGAACTCGTCGCAATTGTTATCTCGCTCGCTCTGCTTCAATACTCAGTTTTTGGGATGTTGGTAGGCAAGGCGCGTGGCACCTACGAGATCAAAGCACCAGCTATCTCTGGTCACCCCATATTCGAGCGCTATTACCGCGTGCACATGAATACGCTCGAGCAGCTAACTGTGTTCATTCCCGCCATTTTAATCTTCGGTTACTTCGGTAATGCGGCAGTTGCCGCCGGCTTAGGGCTTGTTTTTCTCGTCGGGCGAGTGATGTTCCTACTTGGTTATGTAAAAGACCCAGCGAAGCGTGGCCCCGGCTTCCTAATCGGCTATATCCCCACAGTCGTCTTGCTAATTGGCGGACTCGTCTATGCTGTTCGGGCGGCATTGTAAAAGGGCGCGAACTCAGTCAGGGGCTTGCCTCTGCCTGAGTTGCCGCTTTTGCCGCGGCTGCGGTATTCTCTTTTTAAGATCATTTTGTCCCTATTAAGCCAGCGATAGATCAACACGCTAGAAAGTAGCTAACTATGAGTGGAACGATAAAGCCCGTCTTGAGCGATGATAATTTTACCCGGTCGGCCGGCAAGCAATTGGGGCTCTATGCGTTGCTCGCTCTGGGAATACTGGCCGGCTTGATGACCTTGCTTTCATTCTTGGCGAGCGGCAGCGGTGGGGGGGCTAGTGGCGGTGCCATCGATGTCGAGAATAACAGCATCACAATAACGCTTCGCCAGGAGCCACCGCAGTTGGACTCTGGTCGCTCTACCGACGCGGCAAGTTTTGGAGTGCTGGGCCATGTCATGGAAGGCCTCTTGAGCTACGACAGGGCAGGTCAGCTAATTCCAGGAGTCGCCGAGAGGTGGGAGATCCGCGAAGACGGTGCGACCTTTTGGTTACGCGACAACGCTTTTTGGAGCGATGGAAAACCAGTAACGGCGCATGATTTCGTGTTCGCTTGGCGCAGAGTAGTCGATCCCGCAACCGGCTCGCAGTATGCCTTTATTACCTACCCGATTAAGAATGCGGAGGCGATTACGAACGGTGATCTACCCATCCAGACTCTTGGCGTCAGTGCGGCAAACGACAAGCAGCTCGAGGTGATTTTTGAGCAGGCGACGCCGTATTTCGACAAGCTCGTTGCGTTCATAACCTTTCTGCCTGCGCGCGAAGACTTCTTTGAGTCTACCAATGGGCGCTACGCCGCCGATGCCGACATGCTTCTCTATAACGGTCCTTATTTGCTCACCGAATGGGTGCACGGCGCCTCGATGCGCTGGACGAAAAATCCGTATTACTGGAATGATGAGAAAGGCTTTCTCGATGAGATCAACGTGGCCTATATCACGACCGATGTGAATGCCAAGCTGAATCTCTTTAAGGACGCGCAAATCGCCGATACTGACCTCGTTGCACCGATGCTGCCCGAGGCGATGGAACGGCGCTGGCACATCGATCGGTTTATGGACGGCACCGTGTTTTTCCTCGAGTTCAACCACCGCGAGGGACGCATTACAAAGAACAAGAATTTCCGCCGCGCGCTGCAACTCGCACAAGATCCCTCTGAGCTAGTCTATAAGGTATTAAAAGAGGCAGCTTATATTCCCGCCGAGAGCCTCTTCCCGAGTTGGATTCAGGGCGCAGGCGATCTTTTCCGCAAGCAGCACCCGCCTATCAAACACCAAATGAATATCGAGAAAGCGCGCGAACACCTTGAGCTTGCGCGAAGAGAACTCGGGTTNGATACGTGGCCACCGATCGTCTTGTTGACCGGAGACACGCCCGTCTCGACGCTTTCGGCGGAATACTACCAAGAGCTCTTCAAGCGGAATTTGGGTCTTGAGGTGCGGATCGACCTTCAAACCTTCAAGCAGCGTCTCGCAAAGATGACGTCTGGAGAATTCGACATAGTGCTGNCGGGNTGGGGGCCAGACTACGATGACGCGCTTACTTTCGGCGACCTTTTCTCATCTTGGAATCTTAACAATCGAGGTCGCTATGACAGCGCAGAAATGGATGGCTATGTGCGCATCGCGCAGTCGGAACTCGATCCCGTAAAACGGATGCAGGCATTCGCCGAGATTCAGCGGCTTAGCTATGAAGACGTCGTGGTGCTGCCAATGTATGAGCGCGGTTGGTCTTTTGTGGTCGATCCTCGGCTCGATGGGTTGATTAGGCGTACGGTGGGACCCGAGGTCGACTACACTTATGCGTCAATAAAAAAGTAGTCTAAAACGAGTCGTTTAGAGTTTTTCGGCGACAAAGCAAAGGCAGTACTAAACAATGTGGAGTTTTATCCTCAAGCGTCTCGTTCAAGGTGTGATCACGGTGTGGTTCATCGCCACCGCGACATTCTTCGCGATGCACAATGTTCCCGGCGATCCGCTGCTCAACGACCGCGCAATGACCGCCGCAATACGCGCGAATGTTGAGGCGAAATATGGACTCGATAAGCCGATCTCTGAGCAATATGTCATTTACCTTGGCAACTTAGTGCAAGGCGATTTCGGCATCTCCTTCACGCAAGAAAACCGCGAGGTAAATGATATTATCCGCGAGCATTTCCCTGTCTCGGCCACGCTCGGCATTCTTGCGGTTCTTTTCGCCGCGGCGGGCGGCGTTCTGTGGGGCGCGCTTACCGCACTCTATCGAAATCGCATGCCCGATTACGTCATCATGTTCTTCGTCATTCTTGGCATCTCGGTGCCGAGCTTCGTCATCGCCGCGGTTAGTCAGCTAATGCTGGTGGGCGTAAATTCGGCGCTTGGCGCGACACTGCTGCCAGTCGCAGGCTGGGGCACGCTTTCGCATATGCTTTTGCCTGCGCTCGTATTGGGGCTCGGGACGATGGCGTATCTGACCCGTCTCATGCGTTCGTCGATGCTTGAGGTAATTGGCTCGGACTACGTCCGNACAGCTAAAGCGAAAGGGCTTCCCGCCGCGCGCATNTTCACCAAACACCAACTNCGAAATGCGATCCTGCCCGTGATCACTGTGTTAGGTCCTTCGATCGCGGCTATCACCACCGGGGGGTTCGTCGTTGAACTCGTGTTTGCAATCCCAGGCCTTGGGCGCTATTTCGTACAAGCAGTGCAGCAGCTCGACTACACCGTGATAATGGGCACGACTGTGTTCTACGGTGCGTTTCTCGTGTTTATGGTGATCGTGGTTGATGTGCTCTATGGCTTTATCGATCCCCGCGTGAGGATGCAGTGATGGCAACTCATTCTAAGGCAGTGCTCGATTTTTCCCCCGTTGGCGCCGCGCGCGACGCGCAAACGCTGTCTCGTCCCTCCCTGTCATATTGGCAAGACGCGTGGTTAAGACTTAAAGCTAATCGCCGCGCACTCGTGTCGCTTTTTCTGGTCATCGGTTTGCTGTTGTTCACCCTGGTCGGCCCTTGGCTGTGGCGGG
>JGI26083J51738_10002348_pt1 | contig 9857 bp, 9 predicted proteins | sample SaaInl85LU_5_DNA_FD_51738 | JGI IMG/M metagenome (IMG submission 51738)
ACTAGAGACAATGCGAAGTGCTTATGTAGGGTTTGACCCCACCGCAGACTCTTTACACATCGGTAATCTAGTGCCCATAATGTTATTGTCATTTTTCCAGAAAGCGGGTCATAAGCCTTTTGCTTTGGTGGGTGGTGCTACAGGCATGATAGGGGATCCCTCAGGAAAATCTAGTGAGCGTAATTTACTAGATGAGGCAACTCTTGCTCATAATCAAGAGTGTGTTGGTAAGCAACTATCTCAGTTTTTAGATTTTAGTTCTGGAGCAGCAAACCAAGCTGTGATGGTAAATAACTATGACTGGATGAAAGAATTTTCTTTTCTTGATTTTATTCGTGATGTAGGTAAGCACCTTACGGTTAATTACATGATGGCAAAAGATTCTGTCAAAAACAGGTTAAGTGGCGAAAATGCAGACGGGATGTCTTTTACAGAATTTACCTATCAAATGGTACAAGGATATGATTTTCTGCACCTATACAAAAACCATGATTGCACTCTGCAAATGGGAGGTAGTGACCAGTGGGGAAACATAACAACAGGAACAGAGTTAATTAGGCGCATCGCATCTGGTAAGGGTTATGCCTTAACATGTCCTCTTATAACAAAAAGTGATGGGAGTAAATTTGGTAAAAGTGAGGGCGGAAACGTGTGGCTAGATTCTAAAAGAACTTCTCCCTACAAGTTTTACCAATATTGGTTAAACACAAGCGATCAAGATGCTGCCAAATACATTAAAATATTTACCTTTTTAGACAAACAAACCATTGATGATCTTATCTCACACCATCAGGGGCAAGAGCACACCAAGGGTCTACAAAAAAGATTGGCCCAAGAAGTAACTACTACAGTCCATGGAGCCGCTGCTTGCACAAAGGCAATGGAGGCCTCTACTATTTTATTTAGCAAAACTGCAGCACAAGACATCAACAATATTGATGAGGATACTTTTTTAAGTATTTTTGAGGGAGTGCCTATGGCCACCATAGCAAAAAGTGAACTTATAAATGGTCTAGACATAATAGCAGCCTTGGCAGAGAAAACTGGGTTTTTGAAATCTAATGGTGAAGCCAGAAGAGCATTAAAAGAAAATTCTGTTTCTGTGAATTTCACTAAAGTAAAAGAGGGACATCTTATTGAATCTACGGCACTAATTCATGGCAAGTTTATTTTGCTGCAACGCGGTAAGAAAAATAAGTTTATTATCCAGGTAGCATAACCCCCTTTAATTTTAATCTATCATTAAGTTACACCCTCTAATATCACTTGCGTCAAAGCGCCCTAGTATTTCAAAACTTCCATCTTCATGGACTTTACCTAGATCTTGTGTGGCTATAAAGGAGCAGGTGTATTGATTGGCCAAATCTATTACATTGATACCACCGGTTTTTCCTCTTACCCATGCAAGAGGATCTTGAGTGTCTCTGGTACCTACCCTCATCCAAGGTGGGCACTTAAAAATTCCATTTCCTTTCGAGTAGGCTTGAGAGAGTAACTCTGTCATCCCATACTCACTGTGTATCGTTTCTACCCCAAATCCTTTTGAGAGTTTTTCGTGTAAGGCTTCTTTAATAAGTTCTTTTCTGCGTCCTTTCATGCCGCCAGTTTCCATAATGATAGTATGCTCTAGATTAAAAGTGTGCGCATCTATAAGGTCTAAAAGAGCATAAGAAACCCCTAATAACAGTGTTTTTTTATTTTGTAGCTCCAGCGCTTTTATGGTGCTGGCCAATGCATCTAGATTGTCTAGATAAAACCCGCTTTTAGGCTGTTTGCTCATGGCAATAAGCATATCTACCATATAGACCAGTGAAGAGCCTTCACTTTCAAGATAGCTTGGTAAAAGCGCTAGTATGGTATAGTCTTCTATTGGACCATATTGTTGTTTAAAGGCTGTTGTAAAACTAGTTTTGTATAGTTTTAAATCTGCCACATAATGTTTGCTAGTTGTATTTGATGTGGTACCACTGCTGGTAAATATTTTTTCTGCAACATAATTGTTTGCTAAAATAGGCTGTTGCTTAAAAAAAGTAATGGGTAGAAATGGGATATCACTAATTTTTAAAACCTTGTGTGGGTTTACCTTTATAAGATCACAATAGGTCTTGTATACAGAAAGGTTCTCATACTGAAATTTGAAAACCTGAAGTGCTTTTTTTTCAAATTCTAGTTGTGTTTGTATGTTGAAAACGGGTATAGTTGGCATTTTAAAATTTCCGAAGTGACACCCCAAAAGTACACAATAATATTAGGTAAAGGGTCTTTTTCTATAAACCTACTAAAAATAAAAAGAGGCTGTCTTATGTGAAAGACAGCCTCTTTAATTACAATGAAATGTGTGCTTATTCTACAATCAATTTTGTAGTTGTAATAGCGCCGTTTTGCACCGCTTTTACAATGTACATTCCAGCTGTTAAGCTTTGAATATTTACAAGGTTAGCATTTTCTGTGGTAAGTACTTGTTTTCCAAGAATGTCAAAAATTTGTAAAGACATAGGGCTATTGCTAGCTCCTTTGACTTGGATGAAAGTGTTTGCAGGGTTAGGTGTCATCACAAAACCTTGGATGGTATTTTCATTAGCCCCTAAGTCATTTGCAAAATCAGAAAGGCTTCTTGCAGTAATATAGTAGCTACCATCGTTACGCTCTGTAATAATACCAGCGACTACAGTGGTGTCACTTGTTGGCACATCTGCATCGATGTAGTCTGCGTCATAGAAAGATGTTCTAAATGTATAATTTCCACTTTGAGTAAGCATTTGATACTCTGTTCCTACAATCCAAGTTGGGTTTGTAGCAGCATCAATAACTGCATACTCAAAGATGCGCACATACTCAGATTCATAATTGTTTGGATTTGCATTTAAATCTGAAGCCAGTACAGATTGCGCTACAATTGCATTGCCAGTAGAAGAAGCAGAAATATTCATTGTTGGTCTAAACTGCATCATTCCTCCAAATTCATCTAGTGTTCCTGTAAGACCAGTGATACCATCACCAGCAACAAGTGCAGAACTTATAATTGCACTGTTGTCATCAATTAAAATTGCAGCAGTACCATCTTCAATAAATTTTTGATTTCTAAACCCTTGAACAAAAGTAACAACTGCCTCACCGTTTAATGTATAATCATTCCCAATGGTACCAGCTCTTAATTCAGCAATTGTATTTACTGTAGATCCTGGCTCACATGATGGTGAGTTAATAGTGTTTGAGATGTCGCAATTTTCGCTCGTTAAACCGTAGGTGAAATCTACTCCTTCATTTACGCCAGAGATTGTAATTTCTCCAGATGCGCTTGATGATGGATTATCTCCACTAACAGTTCCTTGTGATGCTGTAAAAGTATATGCCGCTGTTCCACCACCTGTAAATCCTAGGGTAGTGGTGTAAGTGTCTACACCAGAGGTTACCATGTCACAAGTAACACTTACTACAAAAAGACTTATTGGGCATGCAGAAGAACAATCTATATTTGATGCTCTTGGCGTAGGAGTTCCTGTACAAAAACCATTTGTTGAAGCATCAAATTGAAGAGACTCAACATCCTTCAAACCGTTTTGATTCTCATCCCACTGGGTGGTTTGATTTAATCCAGTCAAAAGCTCTACATCATCATCGTCACTAGTTCCGTAAACAACAGCGTCTACAAGACCACTGCTTGTAACTGAAGTTCCGTCAGGAAAGTTTGCTGCATCTGCTGAGTAAATAGCAATTGCATCTGCTCCGTTTTGAATAGTGTTATCTGGTCCCATAATGATATCTGCTCCAGGGAAAAGATCACTTCCAATAATAAAATATCCATTAGAGTCAGAGGAAAATCCTGTAAGGTCTAGGGTTCTGTAACTTTGATCACTGTTACCATTATAAAATACAACGATGTACCCATTTAAAGATTGGTTTGAAGATTCAGTAAGAATCTCAAGAAATTCCATATCATCGGTGCTNGTTTGATCTGCATCAATCTCTACGATTTTAATATTTTGTCCAATAGATAGCGTTGCAAAAAGCATTGCAACCAATAGCGTAATTTTTTTCATTGTTGTTTGTTTTTAAATTTTGAGTAAATATACTCATTTAGAGCCCTTTCATAAAAATAATTACAATAATTTAACCGTAGCTTAATATTAGTGACTTGATAAGTCTATATCTTTAAAAATTGATAATTTTACAGTAATTAAATACGGGTACTATTTTACAGGATGAAAAAAAAAGACACTACAATATTGCTAGTAGATGATGAATTAGATATTCTAGAAATCATTGGGTATAATTTATCTGCAGAGGGTTATAATGTTCTTACTGCTCAAAATGGAGTGGAAGCTATTAAAAAAGCTAAAAAACACAAACCAGAACTTATAATACTAGATGTAATGATGCCACAAATGGACGGTATTGAGGCTTGTGAAAAGTTACGACTGATTCCAGAGTTGTCTGAGACAGTAATTACATTTCTTACAGCACGTGGCGAAGACTATTCTCAAGTTGCAGGTTTTGAGGCAGGGGCAGATGATTATATTACAAAACCAATCAAGCCTAAGGTGCTTACCAGTAAGGTGAAATCTTTACTGCGCAGGTTTAAAACCCAAGATGATTCACAACAAATACTTAAACTGGGTAATATAACCATTAACAGAGAGGAGTATAAAATCTTTGTAGATACTCAAGAAATGGTTTTGCCTAGAAAAGAATTTGAGCTGCTATCTTTGTTAGCATCAAAACCAGGTAAGGTGTTTAAAAGAGAAGANATTTTAGATCGTGTTTGGGGTAATGATGTTGTCGTTGGTGGCAGAACTATTGATGTACACATTCGTAAATTAAGAGAAAAAATAGGCGAACAAAAGTTTAAAACTATAAAAGGAGTAGGGTATAAGTTTGTGGAATAATGCTAAAAAAATTTAATAAGACATATCGATTTGCACTTCTTACCGCGGCCTATGCGAGCATTATTTCGATGCTCATCTTAGGGATTTTTTTGCAGGTTATATCTGGGTTTAATCTGTGGCATATTTTTGTTTTTGGAATCAGTTTTTTTGGTATTTGTTTTGCCCTTATCCAATACAGATTAGAGCGGTTTATATACAAAAGAATTAAAAACATGTATGATGACATCTCCCTTTTAGACGCTACATCTTTTAGCCAAAAGAGCATTTCTACAGACATGGAAACCCTAACGGCAGAAGTGGGTCGTTTTGCTGAAAACAAAAAAATTGAAATCGAGACCTTGAAGGTAAGAGAGAATTACCGCAAAGAGTTTATAGGTAATGTCTCTCATGAACTTAAAACCCCTTTATTTACTGTACAGGGATATATATTAACTCTGCTCGATGGCGCCTACAAGGACAAGGCGGTGCGTAAAAAATATTTAAAGAGAGCCAATAAAGGAGTAGAGCGATTACTGTATATTATCAAAGACCTTGATATGATTACTCAGTTAGAAGTTGGAGGCCTTACCCTGGAAAAAGAAAACTTTAATATCATAAAACTTGTCAAAAACGTTTTTGATTTACTAGAGATGAAGGCCACTAAGAAAAATATTTCTCTGGTGTTTGACAAACACTATAAAGAGAGTATTAAAGTCTATGGCGACCAAGAGCGTATACAACAAGTGCTCTCCAATTTAATTGTAAACTCTATAAAGTACGGTAAAGACGATGGTACTACAGAAATTAGTGTAGAGCATCTTGTTAAAGATAAAGTAATTATTAGGGTTACAGATAATGGCGAAGGCATTAACAAGGAGCACTTACCTAGACTTTTTGAGCGTTTTTACAGGGTAGATAAAAGTGGTTCAAGAAAAGAGGGTGGTAGTGGCCTGGGGCTTTCGATAGTCAAGCACATTATAGATGCTCATCATGAAAATATATATGTAGAGAGCCAACACGGTATTGGTTCTGAGTTTTCCTTTACAATGCAGCTAAGCAACTAAACCCAAAAATTGTTTTGCGCAAAAGGGTAAAACAAAAGTATTAATAATTGCCACTGGGGGATATTTCCTTAATTTTGCCAAAAACAAAATTTTGGGTAGTAAAAACAAACTAAAACGATTTAGAGAGAATGATACTTTTTCTAATGTTGTACAGCCCTCTCGGGCAGAGGCCGAATCTGACGGGCTGCTTTTAAAGGGAAATTGGAACAAAAATTTTTTCAAAAATGACAATCCCATTGTCTTAGAATTGGGGTGTGGTAAAGGAGAGTATACTGTCAATCTTGCCAAGATGTATCCTAACAAAAACTTTTTGGGTGTAGATATTAAGGGTGCTCGTTTTTGGAGAGGCGCAAAAACTGCCCTTGAAGAAGGGTTGGATAATGTAGGTTTTTTAAGGACTCAAATAGAGCTTATAGACGGCCTTTTTGATCAAAACGAAGTAGACGAAATTTGGATAACTTTTCCAGATCCGCAAATAAAATACAAACGCACCAAGCATAGATTAACCAATGAAGATTTTTTAAATAAGTATAAAAAAATTCTAAAACCAAAAGGGATCATGCATCTTAAAACAGATAGTGAATATATGCACGGCTATACCCTAGGGCTATTAGAAGGTTTAAAACTCCCTATAGATTTTGCCCACCATGATGTGTATGGTATTGGAGANCATGCTCCACAGCAGGTTGTTGGTATTCAGACATTTTATGAGCGTCAATATCTTGAAGTGGGTAAAAAAATCACCTACATACGGTTTGGTTTTTCTTCTTAAAAAATACCGTATCTTCACATAGTACAAATGGCCCTACTTTTCAACTTTATTATTGGTTTTTCCGCAGCTTTTATTGGAGTAATCCCTCCGGGACTCATCAATATGTCTGCCGCTAAAATAAGTATGAAAGAAGGCAGAAGAAATGCAACGCTTTTCTCTTTGGGTGTATGTGTTACTGTAATGCTACAAACCTATATTGCGCTTCTGTTTGCTAGATATCTAGAAAAAAATCCAGATGTTATTGCTTCTCTAGAACAAGTTGCACTTGGAATTTTCATTTGTATAACCATTTACTTTCTTTTTATTGCCAAAGATACTCGTAGGGCGATTCCTGATAACTTGGTTAGAAAATCTAAAAAGAAACGTTTTTTCGGGGGCATATTTATTGCCTCACTTAATGTTTTGCCGCTTCCATATTGGGTATATGTTAGTGTTACTTTTTCTGCTTTTGGATGGTTTTCTTTTGACACCCCAGAATTACTAACTGCTGTTTTGGCCTCTGGTTTAGGTACTTTTATTATGCTGAGGTTATACATCCATTTTTTTAAACGAAAAGACACCTCCATAAATACGCCCCTTAAGGTAAACATGAATTTTATTATTGGTGCTGTTACAGCTTTAATCTCTTTAATTACTGCTTTTAAAATCTTCAAAGATTTATAACCATGGAGCAACTTTCTTTTTTTCAAAGGGTTTATAAAGTTGTACTTCAAATACCCTATGCAAAGGTCACCAGCTATGGGGCTATTGCAAATTACCTGGGTAGTAAGGGCAGTGCTAGAATGGTAGGATGGGCCATGAATGCTAGTAAAAAGCATGAAATTCCAGCCCATCGTGTGGTTAACAAAAAAGGCCTGCTCACTGGAAAACATCATTTTCAAGGAACTAGTCTTATGCAGCAATTGTTAGAATCAGAAGGGATTCAAGTAGTAGATTTTCAGATTCAAAACCTAGAGACTCATTTTTGGGACCCTCAACAAGAATTACCTCCAGAGAACTAAACTAGTTAAAGCAACTTTAACTAAAAAGGCCAGCGGTAATCATTGAAATCATTTCAATGTGGAGCTGTATTTTCTTAAGTTTTACAATTATCTTTGTACTTTAGAATCTATCTAAATACCGAAAAAGAGTAATGATGAAATTTAATAAAAGTGACATCCTTCTAGCCCTTGAAACTATTACTATAGCCGGGGAGGGTGAGAACATGGTAGCCAGCGGCGCTGTTACTAACGTAATGACATTTGCAGATGAGGTTGTTGTAGACATCACTATGGCTACCCCAGCACTGCACATAAAAAAACGTGCAGAAGCAGATATTATAAAAACCATACAAGAAAAGGTTTCTTTACAGGCAAAAGTACAAGTTAATATTACCATGCAAGCTCCTGCAAAGCCTTCTAACCCAAACCTTATTAAAGGGAAACCTATTGCTGGTATAAAAAACATAATAGCTATTGCCTCTGGTAAAGGAGGTGTGGGGAAATCTACAGTAACGGCAAACCTTGCAATTACACTCTCAAAAATGGGATTTAAAGTAGGGGTATTGGATGCAGATATCTATGGTCCTTCTATTCCAATAATGTTTGATCTGGCCAATGAAAGACCACTTTCTGTGAACGTTGACGGAAAAAGCAAAATGAAACCTGTAGAGAATTATGGAGTAAAGGTTTTGTCTATAGGGTTTTTTACCAAACCAGACCAGGCCGTTATATGGAGAGGCCCTATGGCTTCTAAGGCCTTAAACCAATTAATATTTGATGCAGCCTGGGGAGAGCTTGATTTTATGCTACTGGATTTACCTCCAGGGACGGGAGATATTCACTTAAGCATCATGCAATCTCTGCCTATTACAGGTGCTGTAGTGGTGAGCACACCGCAAACAGTAGCCTTAGCAGATGCCAAAAAAGGTGTTGCCATGTTCCAACAAGAGAGCATTGATGTGCCTGTTTTGGGTATTATAGAAAATATGGCTTATTTTACACCTGCCGAATTACCTGATAACAAGTACTATATATTTGGCAAACAAGGTGCAAAGCATTTGGCAGAAGATTCAAAAATTCCATTTCTAGGAGAGCTGCCTTTGATACAGAGTATAAGAGAGGCTGGAGATGCAGGTCACCCAGTGGCGCTTCAAGATGGAACTGCCATTGAAGAGATTTTCATTGATATTACAAAAAATGTGGTACGTGAAACTGTGAAGAGAAACAAAGCATTACCAGCAACTCAGGCAATTCAAATAACCACAATGGCAGGGTGTAGCGCCGTAAAATAAGAGTATGGAACAACAACAATTAGTAGAGAAAGTAGAGATTGCATTGGATGAAATTCGACCATTTCTACAAAGCGATGGCGGTGACATTAAACTTTTAGGCATTGAAGACGGCACCACAGTTAAAGTGCAATTACAAGGCGCTTGTGTGGGGTGCAGTGTCAACCAAATGACTTTAAAAAGTGGCGTTGAAATGACCATTAAAAAACATGCTCCACAAATTCTAGAGGTGATTAATGTAGAACCTTAAAGGATGATATGTTTCATCTCTTTAGATAACAATAAGCGTTAGTTTTACTAGCAAAATAGCGATTAATTTACATGATAAAGACAGACATATTAATAATAGGTGCAGGCCCTACTGGGCTCTTCACTGTTTTTGAGGCAGGGTTGTTGAAATTAAAATGCCATCTTATAGATGCGCTACCCCAGCCAGGGGGTCAATGCAGTGAAATTTATCCAAAAAAACCCATTTATGATATTCCGGCTTTTCCTGAAATATTAGCGGGAGATTTGGTTGATAATTTAATGAAGCAGATTCAGCCTTTTCAGCCAGGGTTTACCCTTGGAGAAAGAGCTCAAAGCATACAAACCCAAGATGATGGTACTTTTATTGTTACCACCAATAAAGGCACAAAGCACCATGCCCCTATTGTTGCTATAGCAGGAGGCTTAGGGAGTTTTGAGCCAAGAAAACCACCCATTCCAAATATAGCAGACTTTGAAGATAAAGGGGTGGAGTACATCATTAGAGACCCAGAATTATATAGAGATAAAGATGTTGTCATTGCTGGTGGTGGAGACTCTGCGCTAGATTGGAGTATCTTTTTAACAGATGTTGCCTCTAGCGTTACTTTAGTACATAGACGCAATGAGTTTCGTGGTGC
>JGI26083J51738_10002353_pt1 | contig 9838 bp, 9 predicted proteins | sample SaaInl85LU_5_DNA_FD_51738 | JGI IMG/M metagenome (IMG submission 51738)
AATGTAAATATCACTTCTGATTTTGGAAAATATAATATTGTCAATAATGATACTATTTTTTCAAAAAATGTAATAATTACATATCTTGATAATAAAATTACAGGTGATTATGGTGATTTTTCATTAGAGCGAAATTCAATGATAATTTCTAAAGATGTAACTTATACTAATTTAGAAAATATGTTAAAAGCAGATTTAATTGAAATGGATATTAAAACTAAAGACACAAAAATTTCGATGTATGAACAGGATAAAAAAGTAAATATTAAATCTAAAAATTAATGGCTATTATTAAAAAGTTTCGAATAAAATCATTCAAAAATATTAATACAATTATTGAGTTTAAAGATATTTCTTTAGCATATGGAAATAGGTTAATTTTGGATAAAATTAACTTTAGTATAAATGANGGTCAAATATTTGGAATGCTTGGNCCTAATGGTGTTGGAAAATCAACAATTTTTAATTTGATTACGGGATTAATTATGCCCAANGATGGAAAAATTTTGATCAATGGTCAAGATGTTACTAAGTTTCCAATATATCTAAGAACTAAAAAATTTAAAGTCGGGTATGTTCCTCAATATGGAGGATTTTTTAATGACATGACTTTATTAGACAACCTAAAGGCAATAAGTGAAATTGTTATTGAAGATAAGAATGCAAGACAAAACAAAATTGATTACCTAATAACTAAATTTGAATTAGAAAATATTAAGGATGTTAAAGCAAAATTTTTATCTGGAGGACAAAAGAAAAAACTTGTTATTGCGTTGTCTTTATTGAGCGATCCTAAAGTTCTATTGTTAGATGAATGTTTTGCTGCACTAGATGTCCTTACCATTAAAATGCTTCAAGAAATAATAGTTAATCTTCAGCAGGAAAACAAAATAACAATTTGCATCTGTGATCACCAAGCACGAGATTTGTTAGCCTGTGTTGATAAGGCAATGATTTTGAGCAATTGTAAAATTGTAGCCCAAGATACACCATCTAATCTTGTTAGAGATATAAATGCTCAGAATGCCTACTTTGGCGACAGTTTCAAGTTTAATTAATTATTGATGAATAACTCAATAATAATTAATAAAAAAATAAATCCATTTAAAAAAACAATTAAAGTTACAGGAGACAAAAGTCTTAGCATTAGATGGGTTTTGTTTTCTTCGCTAGCATCTGGAATATCTAAGGCTGATAATTTGTTACTCTCTGAAGATGTGCTTGCTGCAATTGAAGCGGTAAAAAAACTTGGTATCAAGGTAAAATTTAAAGATAACAAATGTTTAATCCATGGTGCGGGAATAAGTGGTTATAAGTATAAAAAAAATATCACAATTGATGCAAAAAATTCTGGAACACTTGGTAGATTAATCTTAGGCCTATTAATTAATACACCTTATCCAATCAAAATTATTGGTGATCAAAGTTTATCAAAAAGAGATTTTAATAGAGTTGCTTTTCCCTTATCAAAATTTGGTGCAAAATTTGAATTAAATAAAAATCATGGCTTGCCACTTAAAATTTTTGGAACACAACAAAGTAATCCGATCAAATATTTTGAAAAAAAAGGTTCTGCCCAGTGTAAAAGTAGTGTGATTTTTGCTGCCATGAGAACTGAAGGCAAAACAATCATAAAAGCCAAAAAATCTAGAAACCATACAGAACTTTTGTGCAAATATCTTAAGCTTCCAATTAAAATACGAAGTAAAAAAAACTTAGATTTAATAGAGGTAAATAAAGTTAAAAAAATAACACCTTTGAATTATAAAATTCCATCTGACATAAGTTCAGGATCTTTTTTTATTGTACTTGCATCCTTGGTAAGAAATTCTGAATTACTCATTAAAGATGTGAGTATAAACCCATCAAGAATTGGAATAATAACTATACTTAGAAAAATGGGAGTAAAAATCAAATTTGAAAAGCAAAAAGTATATAAAGGTGAAAAAATTGCAAATATTAGAGTAAAGAGTCCAAAGATATTAAAATCAATCAATTGCCCACCAAAATTTAATGCAGGTGCAATTGATGAGTTTCTTGTAATTTTTTTAGTAGCTGCAAAAGCTAAAGGAATATCATTCTTTAAAAATCTCTCAGAACTTAATCAAAAAGAAAGCCCAAGATTAGAATGGGGATCTAAAATTCTAAATTTAATGGGTATTAAAACAATAACAACCAAAGACTCTATAAAAATCTATGGAAATCCAAATTTAAAAGTTGATAAAAAAATTATTATTAAAGATTACTTAAAAGATCACAGAGTTTTTATGACCAGTGTCATCGCTGCTCTAGCATTTGGGGGGAAATGGAATATCCATGATAAAGATTCTATTAAAACCTCTTTTCCATCATTTTTAAAAATAATTAAGGACATTAAAAAATAAATTAAGATTTAAAGCCCATTGAAGAGAATTTAACTAAAAATACTCTAAAATAACCCAAATATCTGCACTAACTATTATTTTAACAGGCTATTTGCTATTGATTTAAATGATAATTTTATCTAAAAGATCGTGTTTTTAAAAAAACAGATAAGGAATTTAACTAATTAATGGAAATATATAAAGATCTATCAAATCCAGCCTCTCAAGAGTTTGAAAAATTACTAAACAGTCAATTATCCAAAGTAAGCATCGAAGAAGGAAAAATAATCGATGGAAAAATAAATAAAATTACAGAAAAATTTGTATTTCTTTTTGTTGAAGGATTAAAAAGTGAACCTGTATTAGATATAAATGAACTTAAGAGTATGGGTCTTGCAGATAAGATTAAAGTTGGAGAAACAATTTCTGTTCTATTAGAAAAAATTGAAGATAAAAACGGTGAAGTTTTAGTATCAGCTAGTAAAGCTCAAAAGATTAAAGGTTGGGATAAGCTTGTCGAAGCATATGAGAAAAATGAACCGATTATGGGAAAAATTACTTCCAAATGTAAAGGTGGATGTATAGTTGAGCATATTGATACAGGTTCTTTAATGTTCTTACCTGGCTCGCAGATAAGTGACAAACCTCTCAAAGATATTAGTCATTTAATGAATGAGCCTCAGAAGTTTGCTTTAATCAAGTTAGATAAGGTTAGAGGAAATGCGTGTGTGTCCAGAAGAGAAATTATTTCTTCGTTTAAAAAAGAAGACAAGGCAAAAATTATTGAAAAATATAATGTTGGAGACATTATCAAAGGAGCAGAAGTTAAAGGTTATAGTTCATTTGGATGTTTCTTTAATGTTAACGGAGAACTTGATGTTCTGGTACATTTACAAGAAATTTCATATTCAAGAGTTAATCATCCTGACGAAGTTTTTAATATTGGAGAAAAACACGATCTAAAAGTTATATCTGTTGATAAAGAGAAACTACAAGTTGGTTGTTCTGTTAAACAACTTTCGCCAGATCCTTTTGAGCATATCGAAAATTATGAATTAAATAAAATTTACAAAGTTAAAGTTGTTAAAATTATGGACTTTGGAGCATTCTGTGAACTTGAGCCAGGTCTTACAACTTTACTCCACTCAAGTGAATTAAGTTGGACTAAGAAAAATATTTCAGCAAAAAAAATGTTTAAAGTTGGTGATGAAATTGATTGTGTGATCACAGAAATTGATAAAGAAAAAAGAAGAGTAGCGATATCTCACAGATTAACTCAAGATAACCCATTTGAAACATTTGAGAAAAAATTTCCTATTGGAACAATTGTAGAGGGTGAAGTGGTTAACAAAAATGAATACTCTTTATTTGTTAAAGTCGAAGATTTAGATGTAGATGCCTTTTTACATTGTAATGATTTAACTTACCTAAATAATGGTGAAGAAGAGTTGGCTAAATATAAAAAAGGTGACAAATTAAAAGTAAAAGTTCTTGAGATCAAAGCATCTGAACAAAAAATTAGAGTTGGTTTAAGACAAACTCAACCTGATCCTTTTGACTGGTTTAATGATAAAAAAGTTAATCAAACGATCACGGTTAAAATCATATCTACAGACAATAAAGGTTTAATAGTTAGACCTGAAGGTTGTGAAATGGATTTTCAAATTAAAAAATCTCAAATTGCAATTAATGCTGCAGATGCAAGACCTTCAAGATTTACAGGTGGTGAAAGAATAGATTGTGCAATTTCTGAACTGGATTTAAATAAAAGAAAAGCAACTTTAAGTATCAAGCTTCTTGAAGAAATTGAGAAAAAAGAAGCATTAGAAAAATATGGAGCAGAAGGGTCTGGTAAAAACCTTCCTTTTTCATCTTTATCAGAAGATCTAAAGAAAAAAGACGAGGACAAAGAGTAAGATTAATTTGGCTATTGTAAAATCAAAGCTTTTAAAACAACTTTCACAAAATTATCCAAATTTTTTAAAAAAAGACCTCGAAAAATTTACTGAGATTATTCTAAAAGAAATCAAAAGAACTCTAAGACGTGGTGAAAGAGTTGAGCTTAGAGGTTTTGGGGTATTTTCAACTAAAAAACAAAAAGCAAGAATATCAAGAAACCCTAAGACTGGGGAAAAAGTTCATACACCAGAAAAAAAAACAATTCACTTCAAAATGGCTAAAGACTTATTTAAAAAATTAAATAATCATGAATAAAAATATATTTGTAGCGTGTGATGTTTCAAGTCAAAAAGAAATATTAGATTTGATTTCAAAAATTCATAATGAGATATCAGGTATAAAAATAGGACTTCAATATATTACTCAGCACTCTCCAGAGGACATTAAAGCCCTTGCAAAATTTAATAAACCAATTTTTTATGATGGTAAATTTTTTGATATCAAAAATACCTTAGTAGAGTCTATAAAATCCCTAAAAGATCTTAATGTAAGTTATGCTACAGTTCATTTATTAAATGGGCTAGAATCTTTAAAAGCTGCTAATGAAGCAGCAAGTGAAATAAATGTAAAATTGCTTGGTGTTTCTGTCTTAACTAGTTTTGGCGATGAAGATCTTGAATTACTTGGATTTAAAGATCAGGTAGAAAAACAAGTAATAAGATTAATTAAAATAGCTGATAAAGCAAATTTGTATGGAGTAATTTGTAGTCCACTAGAAATAAAGATGATTAAAGAAATTGCTCCTAAGCTTAAATGTTTTACTCCAGGCATTAGACAAGACGATAGTAAAAATGATCAAAAACGAACAATGAATGCCAAACAAGCTTTAGAAGCAGGTAGCGATTGCTTAATAATTGGACGACCAATTACCAAAGGTGATCCTAAAAAAAATATTCAAGAAATTTTATCCTCGTTAAATTAAATGCAGGTTAAAATTTGTGGAATATCAGATCCTATTACATTAAAATTTTTAACAGAACATCCGCATTCACCAAAGTTTATTGGTTTTATTGTAAACTACCCAAAATCAAGAAGATATGTTGAGATAAATAAATTAAAAGATTTACTAAAAATTGATAAGAAAAATTCATCATACGTTGCAGTTTTAGTTAAACCAGATACAAAAATATTAGAAGATATAAAAAATTTACCCTTTGATTATTATCAGGTGTACGATTGTGATCCAAAAGAAATCAAAGATATCAAAGAGATATATAATAAAAAAATAATCACAGCATTTACAGTTCAGTCATTAGATGATGTAAAAAAATATAATCTGTATAGCGATGTTTCGGATATTTTTTTATTTGATAGCAAAGGTTATGAAAAAAGTATGTCTTTTGAACATGAATTAATCAAAAACATAAAATTCAATAAAGAAGTTATGTTGGCTGGTAATATCCAGGTAAACGATGAACTTGAAAAATTTAAAAAAATAGCTGATATTATAGATATATCTGGTGGTGTAGAAACTTCTGGAGTAAAAGATGTTTCCAAAATTGAAATTTTCTTAAACAAAATAAAAAAAATAAATGATGAAACTTAAAAAGAACATTCCATTAATTGATCAGCATGACAAATTTGGATTTTGGGGTGGAAAATTTGGTGGAAGTTTTATTCCAGAAACTCTTAAAAAGCCTGTAGAAGATTTAACAAAAGAATTTCAAAAGCTTAGAAAAAATAAAAAATTTCTCAAACAGCGAGACCATTATTTCAAAAACTATATTGGGTCTCCTACATCCTTTGTAAAATTAGAAAATTTGTCCAATCATTTAGGTGGTGCTCAAATTTGGGCTAAAGTTGTTTCTGAAGCAAATGGTGGTGCGCATAAAATCTATAATGCAACTGTTCACGCTCTAATATGTAAGGCTATGGGTAAAAAATACATCGTAGGTGATACAGGCGCTGGATATGCCGGAAAAATGTTGAGTATGGCAGCAAAAAAATTTGGCCTTAAATGTAAAATCTTTATGGGTGCAAAAGACATTAAAAGACAAAAACCTAACTGCGATGCTATGAGAAAAAATGGTGCAGAAATTGTTCCTGTTTACTCTGGAAGTCAAACACTTGTAGATGCCGTAAGTGAATGTATGAGATATTGGGTTTCAAATTGTGATAATACACATATGTGTGTGGGCTCAACAGTGGGGCCAAATATTTTTGTTAAAATTTGTGGTTGGAGCACTGCTCAAATCTCACGAGAACTTAAAGTTCAGCTTAAAAAAGAATTCAAAAAAATTCCAAAAAAAATTAAACTTATAAATTGTGTAGGTGGTGGAAGTTCAGCTTATGGTTTTTGGAGTGAATTTATTGATTATGATAAAAAACAAATTGAATTAGTCGGAGTTGAGGCTGGTGGGCCAAAGAATTCTAAACTTCATGCGGCACCATTAAGTAGAAATGCAAAAATAGGTATTTTACATGGTGCAGCTTCCTATGTATGTCAAAACAATGAAGGACAAATTCAAGAGACAGAATCTATTAGTGCTGGGTTAGATTATCCTGGCGTAAGTCCAATTCACTGTTTTTTAAAAGATACGAAAAGAGCAAGATATACCTATGCAACCGATGAAGATGCATTAGATGCTCATCAAATGGTTACAAAGTTTGAAAACTTAAATCCAAGTCTTGAACCAAGTCATGCTTTTGCAGAAGCAATAAAAATTGCTCCAAAACTAAGTAAAGATACAATTATTATTGTAAACTCTTGTGGTGATGCCAAAAAAGATAGGGATATTTTAAAAGAAAGATTAGGAAAAAAAAGATGAACTCTTCTTTAATTAGTCAAGCTTTTAAAAATACAAAAAAAGAAAAAAGACCAGCTCTACTCACCTACACAGTTGCAGGTGACAATAGTAAAAAAAAATCATTAGAAATTTTGAAATCAATTTCAAATTATGCAGATATTTGCGAACTAGGTTTTCCTCATAACACGCCCATTGCAGATGGTGGACAAATACAAACTAGTGCATATAGAGCTATTAAAAACGGTATTAAAATAAATGATGTTTTTTCAATAGCTAGCCAATTCAAAAAATCCAAAAAAAATAAGCCAATTATTTTGATGGGTTATTACAATATGATTTATCAATACAATGAAAATAAGTTCATTGATAAATGTAAAAAATCAAAAATTGATGGATTGATTGTAGTTGATTTACCCTACCCAGAAAATAAACCTTTTGCTTTAAAATGTAAAAAAAAAGGAATTAATTTTGTTCAATTAGTCTCTCCAACCACATCAAAAGAAAGATTAAAACAAATTATCAAAGATAGTCATGACATGGTTTATTATATTTCAATGCTATCCACAACTGGGGGCAAACTAAAAGTTGCACCTAAGAAAATTTTAGAAAGGTACAACAAGATAAAATCTTTAGATAAAAATAAAAATATAGTTATTGGATTTGGTATTACCGAAAAAACAATCAAATCTCTTAAAAAAGCTGATGGTTTGGTTGTGGGAAGTGCGATTTGTAAGGAAATAACAAATTCTATTAATAAGAGACAAAATGCTGTCACAAATGTTACTAATATTGTCAGAAAATTAAGAAATAAAATTAAATGAATTGGATTACAAAAATAATTAGAGCAGGTGAAAAAATTAAAACTGCTATCCACAAAAGAGCATCTAAAGAAGAAATAGCNAAAAGTGANTGGACNTCATGCTGTAAAGGCCCAATTTTAAAAAAAGATTTAGAAAAAAATTTATGGGTTTGNCCAGATTGTAATAAACATCACAGAATTAAACCTAATCAAAGATTTGATATTCTTTTTGGAAAAAATAATTATGAAGTTTTCAAAACACCAATTCCAAAAGATGATCCTTTAGAATGGACAGACTCAAAATCTTATAAAGATAGATTGAAAAGTGCTCGTAAAAAAACAGGCCTTGATTGTGGAATGATGGTTGCTTGTGGAAATATCAATAATATTAAAGTAACTGCTGTTGCATCTGACTTTGATTTTTTAGGAGCCTCAATGGCCTCTGCTGAAGGAGAAGCTTTTTTATATGGAATTCAACATGCAATCGAAAACCAAACTCCATTTATTTGTGTTAGTGCTGGTGGTGGAATGAGAATGATGGAAAGTTTAATATCACTATCTCAAATGACTAGAACAACACTGGCCATCAATGAATTAAAAAGTAATAACCTGCCCTATCTTGTCCTAATAACTGATCCAACCGCTGGTGGTATAACTGCTTCTTATGCAATGTTAGGCGATATTCACATTGCTGAACCTGGATCTTTAATCGCATTTGCGGGTAAAAGAGTAATTCAAGGAACTGTTAAAGAAGAATTGCCAGAAAATTTTCAAACAAGTGAGTATGTAAAAAAAACAGGATTTGTTGATTTAATAGTTGAGAGAAAAGATTTAGCTGAAAAAATTGGAACTTTATTATCAATATTGTTAAAGAAAAATTCTGTTATAAGCACTGAAGAAAATGAAACTTCAGAAGATAGTCAGTCGCTTACAAGAGCTGCATCCTAAAGAAATTGATCTAAGTTTAGATCGAGTTTTAAATCTTTGTAAAAAATTAAATAATCCTCAAGATAAAATTAAAGCAATTTCTGTTGTTGGGACAAATGGAAAATACTCAACAATACAGGCCATGTTTGCAATCCTAAAAGAAGCAAAATTTAATTGTAATATTTATACCAGCCCACACATTAGAAAAATAAATGAAAGGTTCGTCTTTAATAATAAAGAGCTTAATGATGATGAATTATCAGAACTTTTAGAAATAGTTGAAAAAGCTAATAATAATGAACCAATAACATTTTTTGAAATTTTAACTGCCGCTTACTTTTATAAAGCAGCAGATTATCCAGAAAATATCAATTTAATAGAAACTGGACTATTTCATAGATTTGATGCAACTAATATTTTAAATCAAAACCTAGCAAGTGTTGTAACATCAATAGGTTTAGATCATTTAGATTGGCTCCCAAAAAATGAACAAACTGTTGAAAAAATTATTTTTGAAAAAACATCAAAATTACTAAATTCTAATATTGTTGTTGCAAAACAAAGTTCAAATGAAATTACAGAGCATATTAAAAAAACAATAAAAGATAACAAATCAAAAAAATTATTCTTCAATCAAGACTATAGTTATTCAGAAAGTGAAAATAATTTCTTCTATTATGAAGATGAACTTGGAGGAATTAAGCTACCAAACCCTAATGTAAATGGTCAGTTCCAACTTGAAAATATCTCAACTGCTATTGCAACATTAAGAAATATTAAAGAATTAGGAATTAAAGATGAACACATTAGAATTGGAATAACTAATATTCAAAGCATAGCAAGACTTCAGGAAATCACAGAGGGAAAATTAAAAGATTTAGCAAAAGAAAATAGATTATTGGTAGATGGGTCTCATAACCCACTAGGTGCAAAAGTCTTAAATAATTATTTAGAGAGTTTAGATTGTGATAAACATGTCATTCTTGGAATGATGGCCAATAAAGATCACCAAGAATTTATAAGCTACCTTAGAGGAATTACGA
>JGI26083J51738_10002356_pt1 | contig 9832 bp, 7 predicted proteins | sample SaaInl85LU_5_DNA_FD_51738 | JGI IMG/M metagenome (IMG submission 51738)
CCCCCGGGACACCCCAGACAGTCTGCTCCATATCAATCCACTGGGTGTTGACCAGCGCCAGGGGACCTTGCGGCTGGACCGCGGCTAAGTTTCTGCGCTCACGAAAGAGCGCGAGCTTTTCGCCAGGGGTTTCCATGTCTCGCTAGCTAGTCAGGGCCGGAATGATGGCTCCCGAAAACACTTGGTAAGCCAGTGCTGTCTTGGCAATCAGGCTCAGCGTGATGTACATCCGCTCTCCCCTGATGTAGTCAGCCCAGCCACCCACGCGGTGATACTGAAGAGCCTGGTTTACCGCAAAAGTGTTGAAGAACAGGAACAGCGAGATGATGATGCCGGTCACAAATGCTGGCGCTTCAACGGTCCCTGCGGACCCGGGTGCGAAGAAGTAGATGAGGATGACAATCCAGGGAACAATGCCCGTCATCGAACCGAAGACAAACGGGAGGAAGCCTCCACTGCCAGGGCTTTCATACTTTTCCTGGAGGGCGCCAAACATGATCATCGACGCATTCACCGCGAAGATCCCAAAGAGTGCTGCGATATCGGTGATTCCGGTGATCTGCGCTACCAGCCAGATCATGACCGAGGAGCTCAGCGAATACTCGGTCCAGCGGAAATAGTTGCGGTTTTTCTTCAAACCGTTTCCGTAACGCGTGAAGAACATGGGAGAGGAAATCAAGTAGTGGAAGAACGCCGACATTGCCAGGAACGCCACCACGCCAATCCCCACGTTGATGTCGAAGAGTTCCACTCGTTCCGCGGGAACCGGGACTCCGGGAGGGCCGCCTAGATAGTCGGCGGTCACAGGGAAGGTGACCTGGTTATCCAGGAGCGTCAGCACATAGCCGAGCCCGAGCGCTTGGAGAAGGTGGAGGGAACCGGCAACGACGTTGTAGGTCCTCAGGCGAGTAATTTTCTCGTCGATGGTTCTTTGAGTTTTAGCCATGATGTCTCCCGAAGTTCTTAAAGTGATTTTCACTCTAGCTGGAAGCGCGGCGTCGGTGGGGTTGATTCGACCCCGTCGGGGATCAATCCGATGTGGGGACCGACCGGGGCACAACAGCACCGCTCATTGGCATGAGCTGGACGTTGTCTGGCAGTATGCCCAGAAACTGACCATCTGGTCAGGAAATCACAGCGACGGGCTCTAATGTTCTTCTGTGGCCCACAAGAAAGACATTCTCAACATCGCGCGCGACAGGTTCGCGCACCAGGGAATTCCTGCTACCAGTGTCCAAGACATTGCCGATCACAGCGGGACCTCAAAGGCCAACGTTCTCTACCACTTCACCACAAAAGAACTTCTGCTTGACGCTGCCCTCGCCCCCGCGCTCGATGGTCTCGAAGCCATCGTGGCCGGGGCACAGCAAACACTTCTCTCCGACAGCTCGGACCGCCAAGTATTCGTCGATGCGTTCGTCGATTTCCTCTTGGCGCACCGGATGTCGGTCCAAATCGTGGTGTCACACCCCTACCTCGCCGACACAGCACAATCTCTGCAGCGAGCGCAAGCTCTCATGCACCGACTCGCATCGCTACTAGCGGACCACACGGCAGATGAAACAGAGCTCACGCGGTTCGGTATTGCGGTCTCCGGTGCGACGTATGCACTGGTATCCGGGGGAATACTCGGAATCGAACCCATGGATCCGGACAAACTTCGGTCTCTCCTCAAGGATTTCTTGCAGAGCACACTCCACCTGGAGGCCTCGGCCCCGGCGGTGGTGAGCTAATGGCAACACTGCTTTATCGCCTCGGCAAAGCGAGCTTCTCGCGCGGGTGGCAGGTCCTGGGCGTGTGGATTGTTGCTCTCTTGGTGCTCGGCGGCGGCGGACTGGCGCTGAGCGGGCAAACGGACGAAGAATTTAGAATCCCAGGAAGCGAGTCCCAAGAGGCCTTCGACCGGCTACAAGCCGTCTTCCCCTCGTTTGGTGGCGCGAGCGCACAAGCGGTTGTTGTGGTGCCCGAAGACTCGCAGGTCGATTCCGCCAGCAATACCCGGTTTATTGAGGACCTCGCCGACGCTATTGAAGCTGAAAGCTTCATCGACGAAGTCACGTCTCCGTTCGATGAGTTCGCGGGCGACGTGATCAGCGATAACCGCCGATACGCCATCCTCCAAATCCAGTTTGAGGTGGGCGAGCGGCAAGTCACCGACGACATGTTGGATGCGCTCATCGAGTATCGCGGTGTCGGGGAAGGCTCCGGCATCACGGTCGAATTTGGCGGGTCACTGTTTCAGGATCAAGAGGTTCACCTCACCATCGCCGAAGTATTTGGCGTCGTCTTTGCCGGCCTGGTGTTGATCGTCACCTTCCGGTCCGTTCGGCCGGCATGGCAACCCATCACGAGCGCTCTATTCGGGGTCGCCATCGCGATCGGCATCATCCTGTTCTCCACGCGGGTGCTGACGGTATCGAGCTCAGCGCCCCTGTTGGCCGTGATGCTCGGATTAGCAGTGGGCATCGACTACTCACTCTTCATCCTGCAGCGGCACCGAACGCAGTTAGCGCGGGGGGTAGAGGTTCGCGAGTCGGCGGCAACGGCTGTGGGAACCGCGGGTAACGCGGTCGTTTTTGCCGGTATCACGGTCGTAATTGCGCTGCTCGGACTTTTCGTGGTGGGGATTCCGTTCCTCAGCATTATGGGCGCGGCGGCTGCCCTGGCCGTCGTCATTGCCATCGCCGCAGCCATTACGCTCTTACCGGCACTCATGGGGCTTATGGGAGAAAGACTCCGACCTGCCGCAGGGTCCAAAGCTGCTCGCCTCGCTGACCCGACAAACCCGAAACCCTCGGGTGGACGCAGATTTGTCCGGATGATCATGAAGAGGCCGCTTATTGTGGCGGGGCTCTCCATCGCCGGCCTCGTGACGCTCGCGGTCCCCGCGCTCGAGCTTGACCTCAACCTGCCCAGCGGTGGTGCTGAGCCCGTCGATTCGACGCAACGCAAAGCGTATGACTTAATCACCGAAGGCTTCGGCCCTGGCTTCAATGGCCCCCTGATCGTTGCGGTGGACATCGCAGCCAGTGATGACCCCATTGACGACCTAGAGACGCTTCGGGAGGAGTTTCAGAAAATCTCAGGAATTGCGAGCGTCTCTGAAGGGTTCCCCTCCCCCACCCTGGAGACCGGAATATTCCAAGTAATCCCCTTGTCGGCACCCGATTCTCAAGAAACCAAAGCACTGGTTGATCGCATGAGAACCGCGTTCCCCGCCATTGAAGCGCAAACCGGGACGGCCCTGGCCGTCACGGGTGTCACGGCTATCGGTGTGGACGTCTCCCAACGAATTCAAGGCGCCCTCATCCCGTTTGGACTCGTGGTCGTGGGACTCTCTTTCGTTCTCTTGCTCCTGGTGTTCCGATCAATCTTGGTCCCGCTGAAAGCCGCAGTGGGCTTTCTTTTATCGGTGACGGCCGCGTTTGGCATTGTCGTCGCGGTCTTCCAGTGGGGCTGGTTTGCCTCGCTCCTGGGAGTTGACACCCCGGGGCCCATCCTGAGTTTTATGCCGATCATTTTGATGGCCGTGCTGTTTGGGCTCGCTATGGACTACCAGGTGTTCTTGGTCTCAGGTATGCGCGAGCACTACGTGCACACCGGTAAATGGCGTGAGTCCATCGAAGAGGGCTACGCGCAGGGCGCCAGAGTCGTGGGGGCCGCAGCGCTCATCATGTTCTTTGTGTTTTTCTCTTTCGTACCCGAGGGCATCCCGCTCATCAAGCCGATTGCGCTGGGCCTCACCGTCGGTATTGCCCTCGATGCTTTCGTTGTGCGGATGCTCCTTGTTCCTGCACTCATGACGCTCTTCGGCGAAAAAGCGTGGGCCCTGCCGCGCTTCCTAGATCGCGTGCTGCCTCACGCGGATGTCGAGGGGGAAAAACTTCGCGAACACTTGACGGCTCTCGACTGGGCACAATCACAGCACGGAGCGATTGTGTCAGCAGAAAACCTGGTGATGGACAGGGGAGCAGAGCGCACAGCGCCAATCAGCTGGGTGCTCGAAGCCGGAGCCCGACACGAGTATCAAGGGACTGTGCTGGACAGTGCGCTCTATGCCGCCACGCTCACGGGAGCGCGCCCTCCGCTCTCGGGATCGCTCCAGGTAGCGGGAATGCCGCTACCCAGCCAAGCTTCGGCAGTCCGAAGGGTTGTCGCCATCACCAACACCGCTCTCCCCAGTGGCTCGCTCACCATCGGCGAGTGGGTGAGCCTGCACCACGCCGACCGGTTCCCGGTAACGACCAGCCGTGACGAGGTGCTCGCAAAAATCCTGAAGGAAACAAACAGCCTGAAAAGCCAGAGGGCGAAGTCACCTTCGTCTCTGATAACCGCAGCAACGCCGATTTCATCGCTGACTGCTTCCCAGCAAGTGCTCCTCCAGGCAGCTCTCGCGGTGCTGCCTAGCTCCCCAGTCTGCATCATTGGCGCTGGTTCGCCGGTGGAGCCGGGGGACACCGCTGCGCTGTGGTGGCAGGGCATCAACCACTTTGCTCTGCCGAGCCAGGTTGTCATCCTCTGCACGCTTGCCGATGAGACCGCAGATTCCCAGCGGACCACAACACGTCAGGAGGCGCTTCGATGAAAGCACGTACTCCGCAGCGTTCTCGCCTCTGGTGGGCGATTGTGGCGCTGGCGATGCCCGTTGTCGTTGTCGGTAGCTTGTTGGGGCTGACCTCAAGTGCAGACACCGCTCTTGAGCGAATCCCCGTAGCACTGGTCAACAATGACGAGCTCGTGGAAACCACCAACGACGACGGCGAAGAGGAAATCATCCTCGCGTCAAAACCGCTGATCACCGAACTCGTTTCCGGCGATAACACGGAGGTGGAGTGGGTCATCACCAGCACGGAGGCGGCGAATACGCTGCTTGCGCGGCCGGCGAGGTCTACGCAATCTTTGAGATCCCCGCTGACTTCTCCGCCGCGGTATCAACGCTTGGGGGAAGCAACCCTGAGCAAGCTCAGTTCACCGTGCGGACCGACCCTTCGCGGAGCTATCTCGCCGGCGTCTTAGGCGACCAAGTGGGCGACTCCATCGCGCGGGCTTTGAGCGTCGAATTCGCTGAAGCCACCACCGAAGGGTTGTTCACCGTCATCGTGGACCTCGGGGATGCGTTCGAGGAGGCGGCTGACGCCGCCACCGAGCTCGCCGAGGGAACGGAAGAGTTTGCCGATGGCTTGTCGGAACTCGCTGCGGAAATGCCCGATCTTGACGACGGCGCGAGCGATCTCGCCAGTGGGTACGCAACGTTCGACGACGGACTCGGGGATTATGCCGATGGAGTGACCTCTCTCTCCGACGGCCTTGATGCTCTTTCCTCGGGAACCAGTGGGCTGGGCGCCCTCTCCAGCGGCATCAGCGATTACACCGCCGGTGTTTCGGCGCTGTCTGCCACTCTGAGCTCCCTTAACGCGTACATCTCAGGTCTGGACGCCTCGGTGGGCAAATCTACTCTTCAAGCAGTGGAGCAAAATCTTGCGTTGACCGCCGCGGGCGGCGCCACCCTCTCGACACAGACCAGTGAGGCACTCTCTGGGCTCACGACCGGAATCATTGGCGTAGACAAGGGCGCGGATGCGCTCGATACCTCAGGCCAAAAACTGGCCGATGCCTCCGACGAATTCCGCGACGCAACCGCTGATTTCGCCGAGGGGATATCTGAGCTCGCAGACGGGGTGGCCGAATTGGATTCTGCCGCCACCAAGATCGCGGAGGGCACCGCAGAATTCGCTGATGGCCTCTCGGAAGGCGCCAAGGAGCTTTCGGATAACGACATTTCCGTGCCCAGCGAGAGCGCACTGGGGGCTCTGGTGTCACCGGTGGTGTTCGACGCCCAGGACCGAGGTGACGCTGTGGGGGTGCAGCCCACCCTCGCCAGCGTGATTATTCCGTTGGGTCTGTGGCTCGTCATGCTCGTCACTATGGTCATGGCACCCCCCATCACCGCACTGTCTCTGACCGGAAACCGTGGCCCCCGCGCACTCGTGTGGCGTTCACTCACACCACTGCTGGGGCTGGGGCTTCTTCAGGGCCTCATCGCACTGGCTCTCCTGCATACGCTGGGTGGCGCCGAGTGGGGCACCGTGGGAGCGACCTCGGTGGTTGTCGGCGTGGGAATGATCGCCTACCTCTCCCTCCACTTCCTGCTCTGGGTGTGGCGGCCCACGTGGGTGCCCGCGGTCTCCATCACTGCAGCTGTGGTTCAGATCGCCAGCGTCGGTTCACTCGTGCCCACCGAAGTCTTCCCCGCCCCGTATCGGGTTCTCGAGGGCTTGACACCGCTGGCGTGGTTCACTGATGCGCTGCTGGCAGCTGTAGCCGGGGGAGACACCGCCCGCGTTGCCGCCGGAGCACTCTCTTTGGTGGCGCTCTCGGGAATTGCCCTGGTGGCCTCGATCCTCGCGATGAAAAAACGCCAGACCGCAGCACTCAACGAGCAGTTGGGCCTGAACGAACGGGTAACCACCCGGTAGCAAGCGATGCCTCAGCAGAGCCGCGTGCTTAGCTGAGGATGTCCTTACTGGCCAGGCGCCCGTAGGCGAGAGACCCGAAGACGGCCACGTAGCCGAGCTGAAGCAGGGCGTTGCTTGCCATGCTGGAAAGTTCAATGGGTTGGCGCAAAATATCGGCGAAATCCAACCAGTAATGGGTGAAAAGCCAGGTGTGGATCACTTCGAACTGGGGCAAGTTATCGAGGATTTGACTTACACCGCTGGTGACGAGCACCCCGGTCATCGCTCCCACAGGGATGGTTGTCAGCGTAGAGATGAAGAGCCCCACGGCCAGCATGCCCGTCATCGAGATCGTCGTGTAGCTGGCGACCAACACCATTCGCCACACCGCCTCCCCCACGCCAATGACATCACCGCTCAGCAGAGTCACGGGCCCTACCGGGAACAAGAGGGCCCCAATCAGCGCCCCAGAGACCATCAAAAGGAAGGTGCCGGCGAGCGTGAAAGCGATGGTGCCCAGATATTTGACCACCAAAAGCCGCAATCTGCTGACAGGGGCAATCAGCAAGTACCGAAGTGTTCCTTGGCCGGCTTCGCCGGCAATGGTGTCGCCCGACACCACCGAAATAGTGAGTGGTAGAAAGAGCGGCATGGCCAGAAGCATGGCCGTAAAACCGGTGAACAAACCGTTTTGCGTCACCCGATCCAAAAATGGTGGGCCCTCCCCTGGCGCTAGGCGCTCGGAGCTCAGGGCAACAGCGAGAGCCAACACGATGGGAATCAGCGCAATTGCCGCGAGCATCGCCCAGGTTCGACGCCGGGTGAACATGATCTGCAGCTCGGTGAGCATCAGCGAAAGGCTGACGGATTTAGCGAACAACATCGAACCCCTCCCCGGTGAGCTCCACAAAGTAATCCTCCAGTGAGGGGCGCTCCAGGCGAACTTCCCTGACCCCGATTTTCTTTTTTACCAACGCCGCTGTGAGTGCGGCGGTGTCAAAGTCATCGGGGACCTCGGCGCGCAGATAACCCTCGGAGAGCTCCACCACTCCCCCGCTATGGGCCTCCACGACAGCCTGGGCCTGTGCAGGGTTGTCGACGGCGAGCACAACCCTGGTGGAACCTTGCGCCCGGAGCTCCTCAAGAGAGCCTTGCGCCAGCAACTCGCCAGCGTTCATCACCGCGGCGTGGGAACACACCTGCTCAATTTCGACCAAAAGGTGGCTGGAGAGAAAAATTGTTATGCCTTCAGTGGCGAGTTGCCGAATGAGGTTTCTCACTTCCCTCGTGCCCTGGGGATCGAGCCCATTGGTGGGCTCGTCAAGGATGAGTAAGTCCCGCGGCTTCAACAGCGCGTTGGCGAGCCCTAATCGCTGCTTCATGCCCAGCGAATACTGCCCCGCTTTCTTGTCAGCAGCGTTAGTCAAACCCACCCTGTCTAACGCCGCCGCCACGCGTGCTTTACGGGTTGTCGGGTCAGAGAAACGGTCAGCGGAATCCATCCGAATCAGATTCGCGGTCCCGGAAAGGTAAGGGTAAAAAGCAGGCCCCTCCACCAGAGCGCCCACGCGCGGCAGGGCACTTTCTTTTTCCTGAGGAATGGGGTGTCCCAGTACCCGTATGTCTCCCGCGGTTGCTTCTGCCAGGCCTAGCAGCATGCGAATCGTGGTGGTTTTCCCACAACCATTCGGCCCGAGGAATCCAAAGACAGACCCTCGGGGTACCTGAAGAGACACGGCCGAGACCGCGTCATGCCCGGCAAACGATTTGGTGAGGCCTGTTGTTTCTATCGCCCAGGAAGACCCGGCGGACATTTACTCCGCCGCGACTTTGACCAAGTGATCGAGAGCTACGGCCCCGGCATAAACCTTGCCTGAGTCAGCAAGCAGGATGTTCAGGATCGGCGTNGAGAAGGCGGTTCCGCCTTCTACCTCTGCCATCAGGTCGGCAAACAGTTCGGTTTCCAGGAGCTCCGTCGGGAAGTCCGCGGGCAGGGAATCCATCACCATCACGGCTTCCCAATTCTCGCCGACCACGCTGGAAGCGGGAAGGTCTCCGCTTCCACTCAACGCTTGAAGGTCATCGGCGAGAGCCCGAAGCGTCTCCTCAGTGGGCTCTTGGTCAGCATAGGTGTCGGCCAGGTCGGTCAGCTCCTGTGGAGCTTCCCAGACCTCGACCGTGGTGCCGGGAGGAGGAGTGAAGCTAAAGAGGTCCTCATCCGGCGCCTCGAAGCGAATGGAATCAAACCCGATCTCCAGTGCCACCGCGGAACTACCGCGAGCGAAAACCTCCAGACCCAAGGCCATACCTGTTTCCGAGTCGACGGAAACAACAACAGAGTCAATCAATGACACAGCGGAGCGAGGCTCCACCACCAGCTGATAGGCGGTACGACCGGCAATCCGGTGGTCCTGTCCGACACTCAGGTCGCTGGAGGCGCCCACCTCGTCGAGGAGGGCATCAATAAGCTCTTCGGGGCTGGCCGCAAATTCTTGAACTCGGAGTGCGGCAGTTTCCAGCGAATCCTTCGTGCCGGAATCGAGCGTGCCCGTCACTGCAGAGGCTTGCCCGGCGTCATAGATCCAAAACTGGGTGGGTGTGACGATGAGGTCTCGCTGGCTCATTTGGTCAAGAATTTGGACGCGTGCTCCGCTCTCCGAGGCGTACACCCGCATCGTGTGGGTTCCTGCCGCCAACTCGACCAACTGCGTGATCGTGTTTTGCTCGATGAGCTGGGGCACAAAATCTTCGAAACCCTCGGGCATCTTCTCCGCCATGTCATCTACCGCGTCTTGGGACATCATGGAAGAGAGTTCCATCACGGGCAGACCGATGTCCGAAGTTTTGGTCACAGTGCCGGAAAATCCTGTCACGTCCCCATCCATGAGCATCAGGAGCTCCTTCGGAGTGACATCCGGGAGATCAACGGCAGCTGCGGGCAGTGCCATGACGAGCGAGCCACCGGCAACAACCGCGGGCGCCACGAATGCAGCAGCCCATTTTCTTGAAAACTTCACGCACAGACTCCCTTGGTTTCGGTGCTTTTACTCTAGGCAGTGGTCCTCAAGATTTGCTGGATGGCCCCACGGACCAGGTTAAAGCGTGAGCGGCGACAGCCATCGTGTAACCCTGCCTAGAGTGGGACCATGAGATTTCTCAAAGGGCCAGCACGAGTCACTCTCGGTGTAGCGCTGGTGTACGCCGGGGTTTCCCACCTGACCTTTGCGCGGCAAGAGTTTCAAGCTCAAGTGCCCACCTGGCTACCCTTCGATGCCGACTTTGTGGTGCTGGCCTCTGGGGTAGTGGAAATCGCGCTGGGTCTTGCGTTGTTCACCCGAGGCCGTGTGGTTGCAATTGCTGGTCTGACAACAGCTGTG